>UMGV01030795.1_pt1 | contig 18492 bp, 14 predicted proteins | sample 1965361 | NCBI WGS metagenome assembly UMGV01 (sample SAMEA4836081, study PRJEB28245) | human gut metagenome | biome: gut microbiome; material: fecal sample | place: Denmark | collected 2008
AAATGTCTTGTAAATCGTCGCGCCCCGCAAGGGGCGCGTGGGTTGAAACGCTCCCGGATTCTCATTGCCGTATCCCTCCATAAAAAGGAAGTCTCTGCCAACCGGCAGAGACTTCCTTTCATTTTTCTATTTTACTGATCAAAGCTTGGGTTTACGTAGTAGACGTTTTTCTCGTCCAGGCGGTCCTTGGCGAGACGCAGGCCTTCACCGAAGCGCTGGAAGTGTACGATCTCGCGCGCACGCAGGAATTTGATGACATCACTCACGTCCGGATCGTCGGAAAGGCGCAGAATGTTGTCATACGTCACGCGCGCCTTCTGTTCCGCAGCCAGGTCCTCTGTGAGGTCCGCGATGGTGTCGCCCGTGACCTGCATGGTGCTCGCCGACCACGGGTAACCAGAGGCGAACTGCGGGAAAACGCCCGTCGTGTGGTCGACAAAGTACGGCTCGAACCCAGCCTCCTTGATCTGCTCCTCGGTCAAATTGCGCGTAAGCTGGTGAACGATCGTGCCGACCATCTCGAGATGTCCCAGCTCCTCTGTGCCGATGTCGGTCAGCAGGCCCTTGAGCTCGGGGTAGGGCATGGAGTAGCGCTGAGAGAGGTAGCGCAGCGACGCGCCGAGCTCGCCGTCCGGGCCGCCGTACTGCGAGATGATCGCCGCGGCAAGCCGTGGATTTGGGTTCTTGATCTTGACGGGGTACTGTAACTTTTTCTCATATACAAACATTACTTTTCTTCCTCCAGATCCCACGGCCACGGATCATTCAGCCACTTGAAGCTGCCGGGCGTCACGTCCGTCTGCAAAATCGGGCCGTACTGCTTTTCATAGGCCTCGCGCCCCTCGCGGCCGAGCTTGATATACGACCAGTAGAGGTTCAGAACCTCGGTGTCCTCCGGGTGTGTGGTGAGATAAAGCCCCAGCTCGTCGATGGCAAAATCGAGCGCCATCAGCTCTGAGAGCGCCGTATTGACGGCGGGGAACTTCGTCTTCATCTGCGCGTGAAAGGGTAGGTTCAGCCCCGGAAACAGCGTACCGGCCTTGAGCGCGTCCTGTTGGGAATAGCGCTCGGGGTCGTTTTTCTGCACGGGGACATAGGGAAAAGCCAGCGGCGCGCAGCAGCCGTTCGGCAGTGTGCCCACGCCGGACTCGGCGCGCATGGCTCTGTTGTCGTCCAAAGAAGTCTCCTCCTTGCAAAGAAATCGGGCATCCGCCCACACCATCCTATGCAGCGGGAGAAAAAAGGGAAGCGGGGCTTTTCTTTTTGTTCAAAGTCCTGTATAATGAAAAGCACATAAGGCCGCGCCGCGGGGCATACATTGTTCCGGGGTGAGGGGTATTTTGTTTATCGTTTTCGGAAAAAAGGCGTTTTACGCCATATTCGCGCTGCTGCTCGTGCTGACGGCGGCGACCGTCAGCCTGCTTCTGCCGCCGGAGGCGGTGGAGACGAGCGTGTCGGCGCCGACAGGGAAGACCGTCTGGGTCATCGACGCGGGGCACGGTGGGGAGGACGGCGGGGCCGTCGCCGCCGACGACAGCAAGGAAAGCGACATGAACCTCGCCATCGCGCGGCGGCTCGACGCGCTGCTCGTTTTTCTCGGCGAGGAGACGCGCATGACGCGCGCAGAGGATATCTCCATCCACGATGCCAGTGCGTCCACGCTGCGGGAAAAGAAGCGCTCCGACCTCGAAAACCGCGTGGGACTGGTCAACAGCACGCAAGGTGCTATCCTTGTCAGCATCCACCAGAACAGTCTTCCGTCATCCAAGCAGACGCACGGCGCGCAGGTGTTTTACGGCAAAAAAGAGGGGAGTGCCGAGGTCGCGAATGCGGTGCAGCTCGCGCTGAATCAGACTGTCAATGCGGGCAATGAGAAGACAGAGAAGGCCATCGACGCGTCGATCTTCCTGATGAAAAACGTCACCGCGCCTGCAATCCTGATCGAGTGCGGATTTTTGAGCAATGAAAATGAAACGGCGCTTTTGAAAAGTGGCGAATATCAGCAAAGGCTGGCCGTTGTGATCGCGTCCGGTCTTTTACAGCAGTAGCAGTAAAGCAAAAGAGGTTTACAATATGGCAAAGGCAAAAAGCGTTTTTTTCTGCACGGAGTGCGGCAACGAAACGCCCAAATGGGCGGGCCGCTGCCCGAGCTGCGGCGCATGGAACACGCTCGTCGAGCAGGCCGTCGGCGACGGCGCAAAGGCGAAAGCGCGCGGCCGCAGCCGCGCGCTGCGCGCCAAGGCGCACCCGATCGCAGAGCTTGACACAGCGCAGGAGATCCGTTTTCCCACCGGCATGGGCGAGCTTGACCGTGTGCTCGGCGGGGGCGCTGTGCAGGGTTCGCTCGTGCTCGTCGGCGGTGCACCGGGCATCGGCAAGTCAACACTGATGCTGCAGATCTGCGGAAAACTGAGTGAAACCGCGAAAATTCTGTACGTTTCCGGCGAGGAATCGCCGCGTCAGCTCAAGCTGCGCGCCGACCGTCTCGGCGTGCAGTCGGACAACCTGTATGTGCTGTCCGAGACCTGCCTCGGTGATGTGCTGGAATCCGTCGAAGAAGAAAAGCCCGACGTTTTGATCGTCGACTCCATCCAGACGCTCTATCAGGACTCGCTCGAATCGCCCGCGGGCAGCGTGGCGCAGGTGCGCGCCTGCACGCTGGAGCTGATGCAGCTGGCCAAAGGGGAGGGCATCACCGTCTTTGTCATCGGGCACGTCAACAAAGAGGGTTCTATTGCGGGCCCGAAGGTGTTGGAGCACATGGTCGACTGCGTTTTATATTTCGAGGGTGAGGCGCACATGAGCTATCGCATCCTGCGCGCGGCGAAAAACCGCTTCGGCGCGACGAACGAGATCGGCGTATTCGAGATGCGCAGCGAAGGCCTTGTCGAAGTGCCGAACCCGTCGGAAATGCTGCTTTCGGGACGACCTGACGATGCGCCCGGCACGTGCGTGACCTGCGTGATGGAAGGCCAGCGCCCGGTGCTGGCCGAGGTACAGGCATTGCTTGCGCCCGCGGCGCAGTCAGTCTCGCGGCGGACAAGCAACGGCTTTGACTACAACCGCGCCGCCATGCTGATGGCGGTGCTCGAAAAGCGCGGCGCGCTCAAGGTGTCCGGCTGTGACGCGTTCTTGAACGTCATCGGCGGATTGAGCGTGGACGAGCCCGCAGCAGACCTTGCCGCCGTGCTGGCGCTCGCGTCGAGTTATCTCGACAAGCCCATCGGCAATCACGTCGCCGCCATCGGCGAGGTCGGCCTGACCGGCGAGCTTCGCAGCGTGAACCATTTGAGCGAGCGGCTCAGCGAGGTGCACCGTCTGGGCTTTGAAACATGCATCATCCCGAAGCAGCGCAAGGATCAGATCCGCGCGCCGCAGGGACTCGCGCTGATCGAAGCGCGCAACATCGCCGAAGCGCTGCGCGCCATTGTGCAGGCGTAAACGCCGATGCGCCGATTGTAAAGCAATTTCTATGTTTTCACACTGCCGGACCCATAGAATCCCATGATCTTGACAAAGGAGGTTTTTGCCGCCAGCCACGCCAAAACGCTCATTTCCGCAAGAATACGCTTTTCCGCTCCCCTTAATTGAACAAAATTTTTATTTTGTTCAATTAAGTATAGACTTCAAAATGCCCCTCTCCATCGGCTCCTTTATTGAAAACCGCCGTACAGCCGATCAACGGCATGTGCGCTGTGCATCCCGTTCAAAGGATCAATCTCTGCGCAGCTTTGCTCTGCGTCGCGTTTGAACTGCCAACAACGCTCACAGATCAAAGCTACCGAATTTTTTCCGGTATTTTGAAATCCAACACTTCGTAACTTCTCCGTATTTTTTCTTTCTGATTTAGATGAGCTGTTTCTGCGCCTGCACTGGCGCTCATTTACTATGAACGACTACCGCTTGGAATCGCCGCCGATCCTGCGCGATTTTCTATCCTACCACGAGACCATCAAAGCCCACTCGCAGAAAACGGTCGATGAATATTTCCTCGACCTGCGCAACTTTTTCCGCTATTTGAAGCAGTCGCGCGATCCGTCGCTGCGCGGCCTCCCTCTCAATGAAATTTCCATCATGGACGTCGATCTTAACTTTGTGAAAAAAGTAACATTAACCGATATTTACGCCTACATGACCTATCTGAGCCGTGACCGCGTGCAGCATCAGAACAGCGATGTGTCTGACTACGGCTTAAATGCCGCGTCCAGAGCGCGAAAAATCGCGACGATTCGGTCTTTTTACAACTATTTGGTCAATAAAGCGCACCTTTTGGACACGAATCCATGCAAGGACCTCGATTCCCCCAAGATCAAAAAGTCGCTGCCGAAATATCTGACACTCGATGAGAGCGTGCAGCTTTTGCAGTCCGTCGACGGGCAGAACCGCGAGCGCGATTACTGCATTCTGACGATCTTTCTGAACTGCGGGCTGCGAATCTCCGAGCTCTGCGGCCTTGATCTGCAGGACATTCAGGACGACGCGCTGCGCGTGCTCGGCAAAGGCAACAAGGTACGCATCGTCTACTTAAACGACGCCTGCAAGGATGCGCTCAAGAGCTACCTCGCCGTCCGCCGCCCCATCTCCGGCCGCGATCACAATGCCCTCTTCCTCTCGTCGCGCAACGAGCGCATCAGCCGCTCGAGCGTCCACGCACTCGTCAAAAAGCACCTGAGCGCCGCGGGGCTCGACGCTTCAGAATACTCCTCGCACAAGCTGCGCCACACGGCGGCAACGCTCATGCTGCAAAATGGCGTGGACGTCAAAGCCGTGCAGGAGGTGCTCGGGCATGAGCATCTCAATACGACGGAGATCTACACACACATTGATAACGACGCGCTGCGCGTTGCTGCAAAGGCAAATCCCTTGTCGCATGTAAAGATGAAAAAGAACGAGGATTAAAATTGACTTTCCCGGCTTCATCCGATATACTTAACAGTTGATGAAATGTATTTTTCAAGGAGGGTTTCCATGAATACAAAAGAGCTTTCCCCCATCTGCCGGCAGGTGCGGCGCGACATCATCACGATGACCGCCAACGCTGGCAGCGGTCACCCCGGCGGCTCGCTGTCCGCGGTGGAGCTGATGACCAGCGTTTTCTTCAATCACATGCGCGTTGACCCCAAGAACCCGCACGATCCCGACCGCGACCGCTTCGTGCTCTCCAAGGGTCACGCCGCCCCCTGCTACTACGCGGTCCTCGCCGCCAAGGGCTTTATCTCCCGCGACGAGTATGCGAACTTCCGCCAGCTGCACTCCATCCTGCAGGGCCACCCCGACGCCAAGAAGGTCCCCGGCATCGACGCCTCTACGGGTTCTCTCGGTCAGGGCGTGTCCATCGCCGTCGGCATGGCGCTGGGCGCCAAGCATCTCGGCAAGGATACGAAGGTCTTCGCCCTCGTCGGCGACGGCGAGAGCCAGGAGGGACAGATCTGGGAGGCTTATATGGCCGCCGCGCACTATAAGCTCGACAATCTGACCGTCATCATCGACAACAATGGCCTACAGATCGACGGCACGAACGACCAGGTCATGAGCCTTGGCGATCTGCCCGCCAAGCTCCGCGCGTTCGGCTTTGACCTCGTCGAGCTGCCCGACGGCAACGATCTTGACGCCGTCGAGGCCGCACTCTCCAAGCCTACCATGTCCGGCAAGCCCAAGGCCATCCTTGCACACACCGTCAAGGGCAAGGGCGTTTCGTTCATGGAGAATCAGGTCGGCTGGCACGGCAAGGCCCCAAATGCCGAGCAGCGCGAGCAGGCTTTGAAGGAATTGGAGGACTAAGAACATGGCTGATAAAATTGCAACCCGTCAGGCTTACGGCGAAGCGCTGGTCGAGCTTGTCGAAAAGAATGATAAGGTCGTCGTGCTCGACGCCGACCTCGCCAACGCCACGCAGACCTGCAAGGTCGCCAAGGCGCACCCTGAAAAATTCTACAACTGCGGCATTGCCGAGGCCAACATGGTCGACATTGCCGCCGGTATGTCCACGATGGGCCTCATCCCCTACTGCTCTTCGTTTGCGATGTTTGCGGCCGGCCGCGCCTATGAGCAGATCCGCAACTCCATCGCCTATCCCCACTTCAATGTCAAAATCTGCGCGACCCATGCGGGCGTCAGCGTCGGCGAGGACGGCGGCAGCCACCAGTGCATCGAGGACATCGCCCTCATGCGCGTCATCCCCGGCATGACGGTCATCTGCCCTGCGGACGCCAACGAGGCCAAGGCTGCCACCATGGCGATCGCCGAGATGAACGGTCCTGTCTACATGCGCCTTGCGCGCCTTGCCACCCCCGTTTTCGAGGGCGACATGGTCAAGCCCTTTGAGATCGGCAAGGCCAACGTCCTGCGCGAGGGCAAGGATGTCGCGATCTTCGCGACCGGCCTGATGGTCAGCGAATCCCTCGCCGCCGCGGAGAAGCTCGCCAAGGAAGGCATCGACGCCGCCGTCATCAACATCCACACCATCAAGCCCATCGACGCTGCGTGCGTCACCGAATGGGCTGAAAAGTGCGGCAAGGTCATCACCGTCGAGGAGCACAGCGTCATCGGCGGCCTGGGCGACGCCGTGGCTGACGTCCTGATGGGTAAGGTCAACTGCAAGTTCCACAAGATCGGCGTGAACGACCGCTTCGGCCAGTCCGGCAAGGCGGCGGATGTGCTGCGCGAATACGGCCTGACGGCGGATCAGATCGCCGAGACCGTCAAGGCGAACATCTGATGAACACCGCGCCCGAGTGCGTCGACATGACGGAATCACTGCGCCGCGGCGCAGGCCGCCTGCTTTATAACGGAGATGAAGGCTCTCTCGTCCTCAGCACGGACGGAACGTTTCTGCTGAGCGACATACAGGACGGCGCGCTTCTGTGCGAAAAGATTCGCACGCTTTGCCCTGCCGCTCCCAAGCTGTTCACCGTCAAAAGCGACGATGCCGCAGCAGCGCTGATGCGGGAATTCTCCCTGCACGATTCCATGCGCTGCACGCAGTGGGTCTATGAAAATGGCGAGCCGCCCTGCCCCGTCACGGCGGACATCCGCCCGCTGACGCAGGAGCACGCGGCGCTGGCCGCGTCCGTCTATCACGACGGCGACGGTGCGTACATCCGTAACCGCATCGAACACGGCGCACTCTTCGGCGTATTTGAGAGCGATGCCCTCGCAGGCTTCGCCGGTTTTCATGACGACAGCAGCATGGGCATGCTCGAAATTCTACCGCCGTTCCGCCGCCGCGGGTATGCCGCGCAGCTGGAAGCATTTCTGATCGCCGCAGCGCTGAAGGAGGGCCGCACGCCCTACTGCCACGTGGTCGACGGAAACGAAGCGTCGCTGCATTTGCAGCGGAAAATGGGCCTCACCTGCACCCGCCTTCCCGCGATCTGGGTCAATTAAGCAAAGAAAGGAGACAAAGCGAATCGGTTTTGTCTCCTTTTTTCAAAAATATCGCAAATTCTCTTGCAAAATCAAATTTCTGTGTTACAATGCAATTAGTTCCAAACGTACCAAACATTTGAAATAACTTTTTAATCAAAGGAGAAGATATTATGCCGCTCGTAACATCTACTGAAATGTTCAAAAAAGCCTATGACGGCGGATATGCCATCGGCGCGTTCAACGTCAACAACATGGAGATCGTGCAGGGTATCACCGAGGCCTGCCAGGAAGAGCACGCGCCCGTGATCCTGCAGGTCAGCAAGGGCGCCCGCGCCTACGCGAACCACACCTACCTCGTCAAGCTCGTGGAAGCTGCTGTCGAGTGCTGCCCCGATATCCCCATCGTGCTGCACCTTGACCACGGCCCGGACTTCGAGACCTGCAAGTCCTGCATCGACGGCGGCTTCACCTCCGTCATGATCGACGCCTCCTCCAAGCCCTTTGCCGAAAATATCGAGATCACGAAGAAGGTCGTCGAGTACGCACATGACCACGGCGTCGTGGTCGAGGCCGAGCTCGGCACCCTCGCCGGTATCGAGGACGAGGTCAAGGTCGCCGCGCACGAGGCGTCCTACACCCATCCCGAAGAAGTCGAGGAATTCGTCTCCAAGACCGGCTGCGACTCCCTTGCCATCGCCATTGGTACCTCTCACGGCGCTTACAAGTTCAAGCCCGAGCAGTGCACCGTCAATGAGCAGGGCATCCTCGTCCCGCCCCCGCTGCGCTTCGATGTGCTGAAGGAAGTCTCCAAGCGTCTGCCCGGCTTCCCCATCGTGCTGCACGGCTCCTCCTCCGTCCCGCAGGAGTATGTCAAGATGATCAACGAGCACGGCGGCAAGATGCCCAACGCTATCGGCGTGCCCGAGGATCAGCTGCGCGAGGCCGCAAAGCTCTCCGTCTGCAAGATCAACATCGACTCCGACCTGCGCCTTGCCATGACCGGCACCGTGCGCGCCTTCCTCGATGAACATCCCGACAAGTTTGACCCGCGCGAGTATCTCAAGCCCGCCCGTGCCAACATCAAGGAGCTCGTCCGCCACAAGCTCGTCGATGTGCTCGGCTGCGCTGGCAAGGCCTAAGCGATAAGGAGAACTGCTATGAGTGAATTGAAAGGCGCGTGCATCATCGGCCAGTCCGGCGGCCCGACCTCCGTCATCAACGCGAGCGCTTACGGCGTCATCCGCACGGCGCTCGATTCCGGCTGCATCACGAATGTCTACGGCGCAGAGCACGGTATCAAGGGCGTGCTCGAAGACCGCCTGTTCGACATGAGTCAGGAAGACCCGAAGGAGCTGGAGCTTTTAAAGTACACCCCCTCCTCCGCCCTCGGCTCCTGCCGCTACAAGATGAAGGACCCCGACGAGGACGACACCGATTACAAGCGCATCCTTGAGGTATTCAAAAAGCACGACGTCCGCTATTTCTTCTACAACGGCGGAAATGACTCGATGGATACCTGCAATAAAATCAGCAAGTACATGCAGAAGGTCGGCTACGAGTGCCGCGTCATGGGCGTGCCCAAGACGATCGACAACGACCTTTATGGCACCGACCACTGCCCCGGCTACGCCAGCGCCGCCAAGTACATCGCGACGAGCCTGATGGAGGTCTATCAGGACGCGCACGTCTACGACACGGGCATGATCTGCATTGTCGAGATCATGGGCCGCCACGCCGGTTGGCTGACTGCCGCCGCCGCGCTCGCGACGAAGTACGGCGCGGGTCCCGACCTCATCTACCTGCCCGAGACTGATTTCGACATGGACACGTTCCTTGCCGACGTCGAGTGCATCTACAAGGAGACCGGCAGCTGCATGGTCGCCGTATCCGAGGGCATCCACTATGCCGATGGCAGCTTTGTCTCCGAGGCCAAGACCAGCGCGACGGACGGCTTTGGCCACGCGCAGCTCGGCGGCCTCGCCGCGCTGCTGGCGAGCATCGTGAAGGAAAAGACCGGCGCGAAGGTGCGCGGCATTGAGCTGTCGTTGCTCCAGCGCTGCGGCGCACACCTCGCAAGCGAGACCGATATCGAAGAGGCCGTCATGGCCGGTCGTGCCGCGGTGGAGAACGCCGTCGCCGGCATCACCGACAAGATGGTCGCCTTTGAGCGTGAGACTGTGGACGGCCACTACGTTTGCAAGACGAAGCTGCTGCCGCTCACCGAGGTCGCAAACTTCGAGAAGAAGATCCCGCTCGAGTGGATCAACGACTCTCACAACGGCATCAAGCAGGAGTTCATCGACTATGTCCTCCCCCTCATCCAGGGCGAGCCCAAACTCCCGAAGGAGGACTCCCTCCCCCGTTTCGCCAAACTCAAAAAAGTGCTGGCCAAGTAAATTTTTTAGTAAAAAAGGAACCGATTCTTTCGAATCGGTTCCTTTTTATATCATTCCGGTCAGTCCTCTGCAAACCACTCGCCGAGAATATCTGTGGTAAGCGGCAGCGTCGTTTCCTTCGTGCCGCTTTCCGTGTAGAGCGTCAGCGTAACGGTATTGTCCTGTGCGTGATAGGTCTCCGCCCGCGCGGTCACGCCGAGGGGCGCACTCAGGCGCGCAAGCTGCGCGTCCGCCTTATCCCAGTCGACCTCACTGCGCTGAGAGCCCCCCTCCGCGGCGTTCCAACGGTAGACAAAAACACACGACATGCCGTCGCCAAAGGTGCTGCGCGTAATGAGTTCGCTGCGCCCATCTCCCGTGAGATCAAGCGGCCACGCGCCGTCGCCCTCCGCCGCATCATCAAAGTCATAGCCAACGGTCCTTCCCGCATAGACGAAGCCCTGCTCCGTCAGCGCATAGAAGTCACAAACTGTCATAACTATGCCTTGGATCGTTTCAAGCTCGAAGCCCGGAAATCCGAGCACATCGTCCCGTGCGGTGAGGGAGACTTTTTCGGCAGCGTTGCCATTCCCGATCCAAGTGCCGCGATTCACGCCGAACGGTATGTCGATCTCCGCACCGTCCGCGCCAAAGAACGCGTAGCGCGCATAGCCAGCCTCATCCGGCTCGTAGACTCTCAGCGTGACGGTCTGATCACCGACCTCCTCGGTCTGCGTGAGCAGCTCGGTGGGCGCGTCAGCCTCCTCCGGTGGCAATTCCTCTATGATGGGCTGCGGGGTGCGGCTTGCTAAGATGATGCTGACAAGCGCCGCTGCCACCAGCAGCGGCAGCGCGATCTTTCGGCTCATATCCTCTTCCTCCTGTTATCCTTCTTATAGAACAGCATAACAGCGGGCAGTGGAAATGACAAGTTACAAAGTGATGACATTCCAGTTACAGGAATGTAACAAAGCGAGAGGAACCTCCTCTCGCTTTGTTTCTTTACAGGATGATACAGATGAGACCGCCCGTGCCCTCGTTGATGATGCGCTCAAGCGTCTGGCGGAGCTTGAGGCGCGCGTCGTCCGGCATGTGCTTGAGCTTTGCCTGCAAGTCTTCGTTCACGATCTCGTGGAAGCTGCGGCCGAAGATGTTGGACTGCCAGATCTTCGTCGTGTCGCCCTCGAACTCCTGCAAGAGGTAGTTGACCATGTCCTCGCTCTGCTTTTCGTTGCCGACGATGGGCGAAACCGTCGTTTCGATGTCGGCGCGGATGATATGCAGGCTCGGCGCGCTCGCCTTGAGCCTCACACCGTAGCGCCCGCCCTGCTTCATGATCTCCGGCTCCTCCAAGTTCAGCTCGTCGACCGTCGGCACAACGATGCCGTAGCCTCTCTCGCGCGCATCAGACACCGCCTGCGCCACCTTGTCGTACTCCGCCTTGACCGACGAGAGCTCAGTGAGAAGGCTCAGCAGATCGCCGTCATCCTTCACATCGAAGCCCGACTGCTCGCTCAGCGTCCGGTAGAACAGTGCGCGCGGGAGTTGCAATTCCGCCGCGGCGACGCCCGTGCCGAGCTGAATGGACGTGATGCGCGCGCTGCTGACGCTTTCGCAGCCGCCGATGGCGCTGATCGCGCCCTGCACCTCTCGGATACAGTGGAGGCTGCCTGTGTTCTCGCGGATGGCCTGATAGAGGCCGCTTTTGATCGGGTGATCGTCGGCAAGCGCCTCGACCCACGGCGGGATGAAGAGGTCCAGCTCGCAGAGCGGGAACTCGTAAAGGATGGCCTTGAGAATCATTCCCACTGCGTTGTCGTCGAGCGTTAGGCAGTTGACGGGCAGACATGTCACGCCATAGCGTGAAGCGATATCCCTTGCCATTGCCTGCACGCGATCGCTTTCCGGCTCTGTCGCGTTGAGCAGGACGAGGAAGGGCTTGCCGATCTCCTGTAATTCGCGGATGACGCGGCCCTCGGCCTCTATGTAGTCCTCGCGCGGGATATCAGTGATACTGCCGTCGGTCGTCACAACGATGCCGATGGTCGAATGCTCGCGGATGACGCGCGTTGTGCCAAGCTCCGCCGCCTCACTCATCGTCACCTCGTGGTCGAGCCACGGCGTCGAGACCATGCGCGGGCTCTCGCCCTCCATCTGCCCCGTCGCGCCGGGGATCATATAGCCCACGCAGTCGATGAGCCGAACCGAGCAGCTGCTTCCCTCGTCAAGCGCAATGTCCACCGCCTCTTCCGGCACGAACTTCGGCTCCGCCGTCATCACCATGCGGCCGCTGCCGCTCTGCGGCAGCTCATCCTTCGCCCGCTCGCGGCGGTAGACATTGTCGATATTCGGGATGACCTGCGTCTCCATGAAGCGCTTGATGAACGTCGACTTGCCCGCGCGCACGGGGCCGACGACGCCGATGTAGATGTCCCCCGCCGTGCGGGTCGAAATATCCTGATAGATCTCCGTATTCATGCTCATACCCTCTTCCTCCGTTCCTCAGCGCCTGCGCGGGATCAGCAGCAGCTTTCCGATCACCGCGGCGGATTCCTCCTTGAGTTCGTTGGCCGCAAGGATGGCCTCGACCGTTGTGCGGTACAGCTTGGCAATATCCCACAGCCGCTCGCCCTGCTTCATCGCGCGGAGCACGAGCGAGGGGACGTTCTCGTCCTTTTTCCCGCACTCCTCGGCCTCAAGCGACTGAAGACAAGGATAACGCGGCGTTTCCGCCACGCTGACGGCAAACGTTACGGGGAAGCGCAGCTCCACGCCGTCCGCGCCGACGGACGCGGCGATCTCGCCCGCGTACATGTCCTGCACCCGCGCCTGTCCGCTGCCCGGAAGGTCGGTCTCGAGCAGCACCTCGCTCCGCCGCTCGGAGAGCAGCGGCACGGCGTTTTCGTCGAGATACAGCACGCGCAGATTCGCCGTCGCGCGCAGCGACGCGCTCTCTCCCCCGCCGCTCACGCCCGCGCTGCTGAAGATCACGTCCGTCGCCAGCACCGTCTGCACCTCGGCCCCGGTCTCGATCTTTTCGCGCACGAGCTGCTCGCGCAGCACCAGCGCCGCGCTGTCGCACAGCTCGACCGTCTCCGTCTTCGCGGTCAGGTCGTAGGCCGTGCTGTAAAGGTCCGCCACACAGCAAACGCTTTTCACCTCGCGCACCGCTGTGAACGCGCTGATGTAGAGCCGCAGCGAGATGGCGCGGTTGTTGTCCGGCTCGCTCTCGCTGCCGACATGGATCTCCGCGCCTGTCAGGCGCAGCGACGCGCGCACCGTCGTCTCGCCCTCCTCTTCGGCAAGGCCGTCTAGGATCTGCGAAAACGGCAATTCACTGCTCATCGACGCAAGATTCCCGCTCTCATCCAAGTAGATGGCATCCAGCCGCGCGACGCCCTTGAGCACGATCTTGTTGCCGATCGACTTGCAGTCAGTCACGCGCAGCGCGCACTTTGTGCGTAAAAGCTCCTGAATGGGCTCCTTCGTGCCCGAAAGCAGCACTTCATCGGAAAATGTGAAGTCCTTTTCCCGAATGGCGCGGATAATACCGATGTCCTTTTTCTCGCACAGCGTTTCGATCTTGTAGGCTTCCTGCTCCTTCACGCCGCTGCACACGCTCAGCGACGCGGGCACGTAGGGCGTAAGCGTCAGCTCCACGTTCACGCGCGTGAACACCTTGCGCGGGTTGAGCATGCGCACCTCGCACGAGCAGAGCCGGCCGTCGAGGCAGCTGTCCGCGCTGCCGCTCAGCGCGCGCCCCTCGATCGTCTCGTCGAGCGGCAGCGTGTATTCAAACGACTTCATCCCCTGCGCGTCCTCGGCCACGTACAAAAGCGTCATGCGGACCGTGCCCGACACCTGCGCTTTTCCGTCTGCGATCTCACGGCTGCGCAGGAAAAGGCACCCGCTCGCATCCACGATGCGGGCAATGTCCGGCAGATAGTCCGGCACGATGGTCTCCGTTGTCTCCTCGCGGTTCTCGCTGAGCTGCGGTAACGCCTGATAACAGGCAAACTGCTCCTTTTTCAATTCCAGTTCCATTGCAGTCCCTCTCCTTCGGCTAAGTGGTTACTGCACTCTATGCACTGTGGACGCGCGTTATGCTTCCTCCCTGACGCCAAATACGCGCCGCAGCAGCGACGAGAGGACCTTGGGTGACTTCCAAACGACAATTTTCATGCTTTTCCCTCCCAATATTCATACCCTTTTCAACCGATGTTAGAATCTGCGCAGGCAGCCGATGCCGCAAAAGATGAGAAGAAACGCGACCAGAAACATCAGCGCCCCCACCGGAAAAACAGCCGCGATGAAAATACCGAGCCCCAGCGCCAGCGCGCAAACACCCACGCAGTGCCACGGGCCGAACAGAGGCGGTCCCGGCGGGCGCGGCGGCGGATTCGAATACATGCTTTTCCCCTCCTCTCCCGGCGTTCGCCTGCTCCATTCTATACAAAAGCGGCCGCCGCGTTCCTGCTTTATCGTGACAAAGCGTCGAACTTCGTCATGTTGTCCTTTGTAATACTTGACATTCTCTCATCTTTATGTAATATTAAGAACAACTTCACTTGATCGCGGCTCTGCGAGCGTGTTCCGCACTGACCGCAACGGAAAGGACGGCACACCCATGCAGGAAATGAGCAGAAGAAATCAGCACTTTACCGACTCCGTCATTCGCAGAATGACGCGTATCTCCAACGAATGCGGCGCGATCAACTTAGCGCAGGGCTTCCCCGATTTTGACCCGCCCAAGGAGATGATGGACCGCCTCGAGGTCGTGAGCCACGAAGGCCCCCATCAGTACCCCATCACGATGGGTGCGCCGAATTTCCGCCAGGCCATCGCGCGCAAATGCGGTCACTTCATGGGCCGCACCATCGACCCCGAGACCGAGATCGTCGCGACCATCGGCTCGACCGAAGCGATGGTCGACACGCTCTTCGCCCTGACGAATCCGGGCGACCGCGTCGTGATGTTCTCCCCGTTCTTCGAAAACTACCGCGCACAGGTCATCATGGCCGACTGCGAGCCGGTCTTTGTCCCTCTGAATCCGCCGACGTTCTCCTTTGACCCGAACGTGCTCGAAGATGCGTTCCGCGGCGGTGCGAAGGCCATCATCATCTGCAATCCCTCGAACCCGAGCGGCAAGGTCTTCACCGAGGAAGAGCTCAAGACCATCGCCGACCTCTGCATCCGCTACGACGTTTACGCCATCATGGACGAGGTATATGAGCACATCATCTACGACGGCCGCAAGCACGTCTACATGAACAGCATCCCCGGCATGTGGGAGCGCACGGTCTCCTGCTCGTCGCTCTCCAAGACCTACTCCGTCACCGGCTGGAGACTCGGCTATGCCATCGCGCCGGAGAACATCATGGCGCGCATCCGCCAGTACCACGACTTCAACGCCGTCGGCTGCCCGTCGCCTCTGATGGAGGCCGCCGTCGTCGGCCTCAACATGCCGCTGAGCTACTATGACGAGTTCGGCGCGCACTACGCGCACATGAAAAAGATCTTCACCGAGGGCATGCGCGACATCGGCATCCCCTTCACCGATCCCGAGGGCACGTACTTCGTGCTGGCCGACATCTCCCCGTACCTCAAGAAGGGCCAGAGCGACGTCGACTTCTGCGAGCAGCTGGCGAGAAAAGCCGGCGTCGGCGCCGTGCCGGGCAGCTCGTTTTTCAATGAACCGATCAACAATATTGTGCGTCTGCACTTCGCGAAGAAGGATGAGACGCTGTACGCTGCGCTGGATCGGCTGAATCATATCAAGGATATGATGTGAGTTTTCCGCACTTCATGCGGAAGGAATGTTCCCCACACTGTGTGGGGACGCGACAAAGGGGGGCTATTCTCTTTCCTCGGAAAGAGAATAGCCCCCCTTACACCCCCCAAGAGAAAGGGTTTTGATTGGCAATCTCGGGCTTGCACAAGTCTTTTGCCTCCGGAATGTAATGCCTGCGCGCGGCAGAGCCGCGTTGATTCCTGCTATACGACTTAGTGTGCTCCTATCATCCGCTGCCGCTCTCGAATCTTGTTTTGGTGCAGTGTAATCACCGTCTACCGATAGTACGCATATCGCGGCGAGCGCCAGCAATGCCGCATTTGGCACACAGTCTGCCGCCGAGTAAACGTCACTCGCGCCTCACGGTAGTAAGGCGCGGTTGAGAGTGGTAACGAGGCGGTAGGGATTCATGGCAAAGCCATGTACACCGCACCTGATTGCGCAGCGCGTGCAGCTCTTCGAGCTACAAACTGCCAATGTAAAATTTCTCTTGGGGGATTTAAAGGGGGATACTCTCTTTTGAAAGAGAGTATCCCCCTTTAGTTGCCCGTTTCCGCACAGTGCGGAAAACCGCCGCTGCACGGTGCAGCAGCAGATCACAGCAGTGTATCAATGCCGATTTGCACTTCCGCAGAGTCAGCAGATTCGGGACCTCCGAACCGAGAGACAAATTCTTCCTCGGAAAGAATAGGAACCCCCAGTTCCTTTGCCTTTTTCGTCTTCGACGAATTCGATTCCCCGTCGTTGCTGACGAGGTACGTTGTCTTCCCCGAGACGCTGCCGGTCACGGCGCCGCCTTGCTGTTCGACGTAGGCTTTGAACGCGCTGCGGTTTTTGAAGAGGTGCACATCGCCCGTGATGACGAAGCTCAGACCTTTGCAGGTTCCGTCGGCCTCCTGCTTGGGGGCGACGTCCTCCAGTGTGAGCTCTGCCATCAGGCGGTCGAAGAGGTTTTTGTTTTCATCGTCAGCAAACCAGTTCAGGAGCGCGTTTGAACGCTCGACGCCGATGCCGTCCACGTCCTCGAAGCCCTCGCCGCTCTCGATGCGTGATAAAAAGCCCTTCGTGCCGAGCGCTGCGATGAGCTTCTTGCCCGCGTCCGCGCCGATGTTTGGGATGCAGAGGGCGAAGATCAGGTGGATGGGGTCGACTTTGCGGCTCTTTTCGATGGCCGCCAACAGGTTCGCGCAGGACTTTTCGCCAAAGCCTTCGAGCTTTACGATCTCGTCCGCGTGCGCGTCCAGATGATAGAGGTCGGCAAAATCGCGCAGATAGCCGCGGTTGACGAACTCGTGCAGCGATTGCACGGAGAGGCCGTCGATATCAAGCCCGCCCTTGCTCGCAAAGCGGACAAAGCGCTTCAAGTGCTTGGCGGGACAGTTCGGATCGGTGCAGCGCAGCGTCTTCACGCCGCTGATGGGACTGATACGCACCTCGGTCGCCGCGCCGCAGACGGGACAGGCCGTCGGGACTTCATAGCTGCCCTCGGCCCTGACGACCGCGATGCACTTCGGGATGATCTTGTTGGCCTTGATGATGCGAAGCTCGGTCTTGCGGTCCTTGCCGATGCCGAGGCGCTCGAGCTCGCTGATGTTGCAGAGGCTTGCGCGCGTGACAGTCGTGCCCTCGAGCTGCACAGGGTCAAAGACCGCGACCGGCGTGATGGTCGAGGCCGCGCACGACCATTCGATGTGGTCGAGCACCGTGTCGGCGGAGACGTCCGCCCATTTGTAGGCAAGGCCCGCGCGCGTGGCGTGATGACCCGTCACGCTGCCGGTCGCTGCGTAGTCCGTGTCGTCGTAGGTGATGACAAGGCCGTCCACGGGAATGCCCATCTCGCCGGAGTCGACCTTTTTCGTCCAGCGCGCGATGGCGTCGGGCAGGTCCTTCGCGCTCGTGCGCTCGCGCTCGACAGTTGTAAAGCCCATTTGGTCAAGATAGTCCATCCGCGCGCCCCAGGAGCGGATCACTTCATCCGTGTGGACGAGCGTAAAGGCGTTGAACGTCACGTTGCGCTCTTTCACCTTGTCGAGATTCGTCTTGTCGAGCGCCAGCGTGCCGGCGGCGAGGTTGCGGGGGTTTGCGTAGCGGTCGTCCGCGTCCTCGAGCGTGTCGTTGATGGCCTCGAAATCTGCATAGGAGATGGTCGCCTCGCCGCGCACGACGAGGTGGCCCTTGTCGCTGATTTTCGCGGGAATACCGCGGATGGCGGAGGCCATATACGTGATGTTCGTGCCGACGGTGCCGTTGCCGCGCGTCAAAACGCGCGTGAGCGCGCCGCCGTCATACGTCGCCACAAGCGTCGAGCCGTCGAGCTTCCACGAGAGCCAAATGTCGCGCTCGCCCGCCCAGTCCTGCAATTCCTCGACCTTTTTCGTCTTGGCGAGCGAGAGCGCGGGGTACTCGTGCGCTTCCTTCTCCCCCTCGCCGTCCATTTCGTTTCCGGAATGGCTCGTCACCTGCGTGGGACTGTCGGGCCGGACATAGCCGGTCTCTTTTTCCAGAGCGGTCAGCTCGTCAAACAGAGCGTCCCACTCGTAGTTCGTCATCTGCTCCTCCTGCCCACCGTAGTAAGCGTCGGAGGCGGCATTCAGCCGTGTTACGATCTCGTCGATCCGGATATTTTTGTCCATAGTGCGTTCCCTCTCTCCGGCGGTGCGCAAAAGGCAGTCAGCCGTTGTTCATGATGTAATCTTCCGCGTTCTGCTCCATGTCCTCGCCATTGCTGAAATAGGTGTAATTGTCCGGCACGGAGCCGACGATAACGGTCTCCGCCACGGAATAGGTGTTGCTGAATTTTGTCGTTGTGGAAAAGCCCGGCAGCAGGATGCTGACGTACACGTCCACCACAAGATAAATTTGGTGCTTCGTCTGGTTGATGCCCGCCGACGTGAACGCATTTTCAAAATGCGCGCTCGACGAGCCGACCGACTGCATCCGCACGCGGATCAGCGGCCC
>UMGV01091872.1_pt1 | contig 18394 bp, 13 predicted proteins | sample 1965361 | NCBI WGS metagenome assembly UMGV01 (sample SAMEA4836081, study PRJEB28245) | human gut metagenome | biome: gut microbiome; material: fecal sample | place: Denmark | collected 2008
TTGTATATTCGCTATTGCCCGTCGCAAAAGAGATTTTTCACCATAATATATATGTTGAATCAGTTTTTTAGTTTATCTTTGCATAAGATAAGCTTCGGCTCGGCATAAGAAATAAATACATTTATTTCATTCTGCTCTCGCCTTGCATTATCTTTGCATAAGATAGGCTGCACCTCAGCAAATTATTCAAACAAGTTTGATATTTTGCATTCGGTTTGCATTATCTTTGCATATATTTTACTATTGCATATAATTTCTTCATATTAGCATATCATAAGACAACGACATAGATGAAAGAATTCGTAATATCAGAAGTCAAGGCCGAAACAGCCGTACTCGTGGGACTCATCACGAAGGAACAGGACGAGGCCAAGACCAAGGAGTATCTCGACGAACTGGAATTCCTTGCCGACACCGCCGGCGCCGTCACCGTGAAGAGATTCACGCAGAGAGTGAACGGTCCCAACCAGACTACATACGTGGGCAAGGGAAAGCTCGAGGAGATAAAGCAATATATACTCGACGAGGAAGACGCAGAAAGAGAAATCGGTATGGTGATATTCGACGATGAGCTCTCGGCAAAGCAGATTCGCAACATCGAAAACGAGCTGAAGGTGAAAATCCTCGACCGCACATCCCTCATCCTCGACATCTTCGCCATGCGCGCACAGACCGCCAACGCCAAGACGCAGGTGGAGCTGGCACAATACCGCTACATGCTGCCACGACTGCAGCGACTATGGACCCACCTCGAACGACAGGGAGGAGGATCTGGTTCGGGAGGCGGAAAGGGAAGCGTGGGACTGCGCGGACCGGGTGAGACGCAGCTCGAGATGGACCGCCGAATCATCCTGCAGCGTATGTCGCTGCTCAAGGAGCGACTCGCCGAGATTGACAAGCAGAAGACCACACAGCGCAAAAACCGCGGCCGCCTCATCCGCGTGGCACTCGTGGGATATACCAACGTGGGAAAGTCTACGCTCATGAACCTCATGTCGAAGAGTGAGGTGTTTGCAGAGAACAAACTCTTCGCCACACTCGACACCACGGTGAGAAAAGTGGTGGTGGAGAACCTGCCGTTCTTGCTCGCCGACACCGTGGGATTCATACGCAAGCTGCCCACAGACCTCGTTGACTCCTTCAAGAGCACCCTCGACGAGGTGCGCGAGGCCGACCTGCTGCTGCATGTGGTGGACATCAGCCACCCCGACTTCGAGGAGCAGATAAAGGTGGTGGACAAGACTCTCGCCGACCTGGGATGCGCCGACAAGCCGTCGATGATAATCTTCAACAAGATAGACGCATACACATGGGTGGAGAAAGAGGCCGACGACCTCACGCCTGCCACAAAGGAGAACATGACCCTCGACGACCTGAAGAATACCTGGATGGCGAAGATGGGAGACGACTGCCTCTTCATCTCGGCACGCGAGAAGATAAACATTCAGGAGATGAGAGACGTGATATACAAGAGAGTGAGAGAGCTGCACGTGCAGAAATACCCTTACAACGACTTCCTGTATCAGGACTACAGCGAGGAAGAACAAAATTAAAAAGAACCCCATACACCACACACACATCATGCGCACACTCACACCATCAGAGATAAAGCGGCTCGAAGAGAACCGCTGCCACGCTGAAGACTGGCAGAAAATCACCGTGGGAGAGAACTTCTCTGCCGACAGGCTCTACGACGTGCAGTTCATAGGAGAATGCAGCATAGGGTCTAACAGCGACACCGTGACCACGGACATGGGATACGAACTGCCCACCGGAATTCGACACGCACGCATCATAAACTCCACCATCGGAGACAACACCCTCGTGGAGAACGTGAGCGCATTCATCTGCAACGCCGACATCGGCGACAACTGCATCGTCAACAACGTGAGCGTGATACAGACCACCGAAGGCACCACCTTCGGACAGGGAAACACCATCAGCGTGATGAACGAGGCGGGAGAGGGAAACGTGGTGCTCTATTCCGGACTCACAAGTCAGATAGCAGCCCTCACAGTGCTGCCGCCATGCTTGGGCGAACAGTATGACGACGCCGACGCCACCATAGAAGCCCGACGCCAGGCTAAAGACGCCGTGAGGAGAATGGTGATGGAGGAGGTGATGAGCCGGATGCCGAAGCGCACGCTGATAGAAGACAACGTGCGCATCACCGACACAATAGAAATCACCAACTCCTGGATAACCCAATGGACAGAGGTGAGGGGAGCGCAGCGCATCAGCGAGACCACGCTGTGGAGCCGACGGGACAACAGCGTGTTTGTGGGAGCCGGAGCGATAATCGACGGATGCATCGTCACCCTCGGCTCGTCGGTGAGCAACAATGCGATAGCCAAAAACTGCTTCATCGGCGAGAACTCCACGCTGACCGACGGATTCTCAGCCACCGACAGCCTCTTCTTCGCCAACTCATACATGGCCAACGGAGAGGCATGCGCCGCATTCTGCGGACCGTTCAGCGTGAGCCACCACAAGTCAACGCTGCTCATCGGAGGTATGTACTCCTTCTACAACGCCGGTTCGGGAACCAACTTCAGCAACCACGCCTACAAGATGGGCCCCATCCACTATGGCATCATGGAGCGCGGAGCCAAGACGGCGAGCGGCGCCCACATCCTATGGCCGGCACATATCGGAGCCTTCACAATGTGTATGGGCAAGATTGCCACACATCCCGACACCTCGTCGCTGCCGTTCTCATACGTCATCGGCGACGGCACCGACACCTACATCGTGCCGGCACGCAACATCGCCACCGTGGGCACCTACCGCGACACCGCAAAATGGCCACGCCGCGACATGCGTCCGCAGGGCAGCCGCCGGAGCATGGTGGACACCGAGTGGCTCAACCCCTCAACGATGACCAAGGTGGTGGAGGCGAAGGTGACGCTCGAAACCCTGCGCGACCAGAAGGGGGCCAGAGAAGTGTATCAGACCGCCGACGGGTCGCTGATAAAGCGGTCGGCGCTCGAAAAGGGAATATCGCTATACACGCTCGCCATAAAACTATATCTCAACCGCCATCTGAAGTCGGCCGACGAGGAGGCGGACTACAACACCTCGTTTGACGACACAACGGCGAGCCAGACCTTCGGCAGACCGCTCAGCAGGGGAGCGTCGCTCTTTGCCGACCTCGGCGGAATGCAGATAAGCAACGCCAGCGTGATGCGCATCGTGGACGCCATCACCAGCGGAAACATAGACACCACAGAGGACCTCATGGCAGAGATATGCCGCTACTACGACGGCGGAAGTCTCGACACCGACATCGACAGGAAACTGGCACTGCGTATCGCTGATGCCATCTACGGATGGAACAGTATGGATGCCGACGACCGCCGCCGCCTGATAGACAGCTGTCATGAGGCGCGCCGCGAATGGTATGATATGGTACGCCGCGACGCCGAGCGCGAATACGAACTGGGCGACGTGGACGATGCCACTCTGAACGGATTCCTGGCGAAACTCGAAGAGGAGGAGCCGGCTTCGTGAATCAGAGGGGACAGATTGGGTGGACTTGGTAAGTCTATCATGATATATGAAAAGACTAATTGCCACCAGCCCCCACCTAACCGCTAACCCATCCTAACCTTCCCAAAGGGAAGGAACTGGTTACTCTGCCAATGACATCAGCCCCCACCTAACCTCCCCCGTAGGGGAGGGACAGATACCATTGGCTGACTGACTGTCATCGGTTTGTCATAAAGCAAGACTAACCTGCATCCACCAGTCTATGACAGTAACAGAGTAACCTGCATCAACCTGTCTTTGACAATTCGGAGTAACCTGCATCTCCCCTACGGGGGAGAACGAGAGGGGGCTGAAGTTCATTGGCAAAGTAACTTGTCCCTTCCCTTGGGGAAGGTTAGGATGGGTTTGAGAACGAGAGGGGGCTGAAGTTCATTGGCAGAGTAACTTGTCCTTTCCCTTGGGGAAAGAGCAGTTTTACTTCGGCTAAATGACATCAGCCCCCACCTAGCCTCCCCCGTAGGGGAGGGACAGATACTCTTGGCATCGACACTCCTTCGATATACGGAGAAACAAAAAAAACAAGAAAGAACAAATTATTATCCTAAAATAAATATTATGAAATTAAAATCAATGTTTGTAGCCTGTCTCGCCGTATTTTCCATCGGCACACAGGCAAAAGATTACAAGTATGTGGCGGTGCCCGGCGACCCTATGCACGCCCGCATCTACACCCTCGACAACGGACTGAAGGTGTATCTCTCGGTGAACAGCGAAACACCGCGCATCCAGACCTACATCGCAGTGCGCACCGGCAGCAGGAACGACCCTGCCGAAACCACCGGACTCGCACACTATCTGGAGCACCTCATGTTTAAGGGAACATCAAAGTTCGGTACCGTAGACGCCGCCAAGGAGAAGCCATACCTCGACGACATCGAGCGCCGCTACGAGCACTACCGCAAGCTCACCGACCCGGCACAGCGCCGGCAGGCATACCACGAAATCGACAGCGTTTCGCAGATTGCCGCAAAGTATTTCATCCCTAACGAATACGACAAGCTCATGTCGTCAATCGGAGCCGAAGGCACCAACGCCTACACCAGCAACGACGTGACATGCTATGTGGAGAACATCCCCTCAAACGAGGTGGAAAACTGGCTCAAGGTGGAGAGCGACCGCTTCCAGAACATGGTGATACGCGGTTTCCACACAGAGCTCGAGGCTGTGTATGAGGAGTATAACATAGGACTGGCAAAGGACAACAACAAGCTCTGGAACTCGCTCCACAAGCTGCTCTATCCCACACACCCATACGGCACACAGACCACTATCGGCACCCAGCAGCATCTGCAGAACCCTTCGATAACAAACATCAAGAACTACTTCCGCAGCTACTACGTGCCAAACAACGTGGCAATCTGTCTGGCTGGCGACTTCGACCCCGATGTGGTGATAGCACAGATAGACAAGTATTTCGGATCATGGAAGAAGAGCGACAACCTCTCGTTCCCCACCTACGCCCCCGTGGCTCCCATCACATCGCCACGCGACACCACAATCGTGGGACAGGAGGCATCGTGCATGATGCTGGGATGGAAGTTCGACAAGGCTGCATCGCTGCAGTCTGACACCCTCGACGTGATTTCTGAAATGCTCTCAAACGGCATGGCGGGAATCCTCGACCTCAACGTGAACCAGAAGATGAAATGCCAGTATTCCGCAGCATTCTGCAACGGAATGAACGAATACTCTGAGTTCATCCTCTTCGGCCAGCCGATGCCGGGACAGACTCTCGACAGCGTGCGCGACCTGCTCCTCGGAGAGCTCGCTAAGCTCAAGACAGGCGACTTCAGCGACGACCTGCTGCCATCGGTGGTAAACAACATGAAGCTCAACTACAACAACCAGCTCGAGAGCAACCAGTGGAGAGCAAACGAGTTCGTGCAGGCTTTCGTGAACGGAAAAGACTGGAACGACCACGTGACATATCTCGACCGCATCTCCCGGATGACAAAGCAGGACATCATGGCATTTGCCAGAAAACACTTCGCCGACAACTACGTGGCAGTGTACAAGAAGGAGGGAGTGGACAACACGCAGAAGAAGATAAACAAACCGCAGATCACCGCCATCCCGTCTAACCGCGACCTGCAGAGCCAGTTCGTGACAGAGATCATCAACTCTAAGGTGGAACCTATCAAACCACGCTTCGTTGACTACGACAAAGACCTCACCAAGGCACAGACCAAGAAGAAGCTCCCCGTGCTCTACGTGAAGAACAAGACCAACGACCTCTTCGTGCTCAGCTATCGCTACGACTTCGGCGAGGAGGCAAACAACATGCTCGCCTATGCTGCCGACTATCTCAGATATCTCGGCACTGACAAGATGACCGCCGAGCAGCTCAAGCAGGAGTTCTACAAGCTGGCATGCGACTACAGCATCAACGTGAATACCGAGAATGTGAGCATCACCCTCAACGGTCTGAGCGAGAACATGCCGCAGGCGATGACTCTCTTCGAGAACTTCCTCCAGAACGCCAAGGTGGACAAGGAAGCCTTCGGCCGCTGGGTGGAGAGCGAACTCAAGGCGCGCCAGGATGCAAAGATGAACCAGGACCAGAACTTCAGGGCTCTCGCCAAATATGCCATGTATGGCCCATACAACACTCAGCGCAACATCCCAAGCAACGAACAGCTGAAGAACCTCGACCCGCAGAAGCTCATCGATATGCTCAAAGACCTGAAGAACTACAAGCACACCGTGCTCTACTACGGACCGATGGAGGTGAAGGACATGGCAAAGGTGGTGGACAAATACCACGCACTGCCCAAGAAATTCAGAGCCGAACCTGAGAGCCGCCCATACAAGATGGAGCTGACTCCTGCCAACGAGGTTGTGATTGCGCCATACAAGGCAAAGAACATCTACATGTATCAGTATCACAACGAGGGCAAGAAGTGGACACCTGAACACGAGGCGATGATAAACATGTTCAACGGATACTTCGGCGGCGGCATGAACACCGTGGTGTTCCAGGAGCTGCGCGAGAGCCGCGGACTGGCATACAGCGCATGGGCAAGCTATATGACACCATACCGCCCGGCCGACTCGGAATTCTTCCTCACCAGCATCATCTCTCAGAACGACAAGATGACGGACTGTATCGCCACCTTCAACAGCATCATGAACAACGTGCCGCAGTCGGAGAAGGCATTCGAAATCGCCAAGCAGGCAGAAATGAAGCGCATCGAGGCAAGCCGCACCACTAAGCTCAACATCATCTACAGCTATCTCAACGCCAAGAAACTGGGCTACGAATACAGTCTGCAGCAGAAGGTGTATAACGTGCTCCCGAAGATCACGCTGCAAGACCTCGTGAAGTTCGTCAACGAGAACATCGCCAACAAGCCTTTCCGCTACATCATCCTCGGCGACGAGAGCGACATCGACATGAAGTCGCTCGAGAAGATCGGACCGGTGAAGAAACTCTCTACAGAGGAAATCTTCGGATACTAAACCGGGGACAAGTAGACTAATAGACGAGATACGAGTAAATAAGTAAACGAGTTACTAGTAAACGAGATACGAGTAGACAAGTAGACAATCAGACGGGCAGTCAACCTGACAAGGATATTCCTTCGTCGGCTTGTCTGCCCGTCGTTTTTTTAAGAGGACATGTATTCATTTTCAGACAAAAAACGGGATAAGCCAAGATAGACCGGCTGCGCAGGAAAGTTGTTCTCTATTCGTAATACTGAGACGTGGGGGGAAAATAATTATTACTCCGCATACTGCCATCCAGCCCCCACCTAACCTCCCCCGAAGGGGAGGGACAGATACCATTGGCTATCTGATTATTACCCATGGCAATTTGATTATTACCCATAGCAATTTGATTATTACCCATAGTAATCTGATTATCGGTGACTTATCATTAACTAGAGTAACCTGCATCCAACAGTCTTTGACAAAGCAGAGTATCTGTCCCTCCCCTTCGGGGGAGGCTAGGTGGGGGCTGATGACATTTAGCCGTAGTAACCAGTTCCTTCCCTTTTTTACTCTATCAATGATTTTTGCCAAAAAACTTCAGCCCCCTCTCGTTCTCCCCCGTAGGGGAGATGCAGGTTACCTTGCACAGCTATTTCCGCTGTGGGCTGACACCATTTAGTCGGAGTAACCAGTTCCTTCCCTTGGGGAAGGTTAGGATGGGTTGTCCCTTGGGGAAGGTTAGGATGGGTTTGAGAACGAGAGGGGGCTGATGTGATTGGCAGAAATCATAGACAGAGTAATCCGCTTTGGGTTTATCAAGGTTTTTGTCTAAAAATCATAAGCCGAGACAAGGATTCTGCTTAAGCCCAAACGGAGTCTGCCATATTGGGGACAAATGGGCAACATCCGTGCAGCAAACGTGCCCAAGTGGGGTAACGTGCTTGCCCATGTTGGGCAACGTGCTTGCCCCAAGTGGGCAAGCACCGTGCCCCAAAATGGTACAAAAGTATTATATGAAACGCTTGTAAACCCAAATCGGCCATTAGGGCTTGCTTGGATTTTGGCATTTTAGAAGGATGGATTTTGTTTGGCTTTTAATGAGTAATAGCGAGCTATTGCGAATTAAAAACGGACAAAAGACGCCTTATAAAAAGCAAAAGACTGCAAGCAGTCATAAAAAAATAAAGTAAACGTCCTAATGACCGTTTTGTGGTGAAGGAACGTATAGCAAAAGCCACAGAACTGATGACCGCTCCGTGGCTTGGTGACGGTGAATTTTCTAATCCATTCCATCTGGTGCAATATAATCTGGACTGACTTAGATTGCAGTCATCAGCAAACAAAGCTCCTGCATTAGTCAAGTGACCCTCACTTGTCACAAGTCCAAAAGAGAGTAGATACTTCTTGTTCCAATCTTGGCCAGTACGCTGTTTGAACGAATTTGCCAGAATAGAGAAGGAATTGTCACCGGCTTTGTAACCAGTATGTAATGAATCAAAAGTTTTGTTGGAGCCTTTCAGTACCAAGCGAACCATCTGTTCTGCCGTGGCAGGAAGACTTTCATCACCAACTCGAACAAATGCAATACGCTGGCCGTCTCCAACGTAGTAATATGGGGTATAATGCCCCGCATTGACTTTTAGTTGTAAGGATTCTTCCAAGTAATGAAAAGATAATAAATTTCCTTCATTTACTAAAAGACTTGTAGCTCAATATGAGGTCCTGCTTATGTCTTTCATACATTTTTAGCATAAACAAGCCAAGAAAAAACGACAAAAGAATGAAACCATCTTCCCCCACCACCATTATTTTTTATGATTTATTAGTATTGACAGAGATACTCTCCGTTGATTGAAAATGTAAAAAAAGGTTATTTTTCCGTGGATTTGTTTACAACTTCGGCTATTTCTACTAACTTTGTAAACAAAACCAAGATACTATGCCTGACAATACACTAGCTATCAGACTACGGGAAGCAAGACTCATGCGAGGACTAAGCATGGATAAGCTCATCGAACTTGCCGACTTTGTCGTAACCAAGCAAAGCCTTTCAAGATATGAGCGAGGCATCATGCGCCCACATGCCAACGTGATTTCGGCGCTTGCCAAAGCCCTTGACATCAGCGAGGATTATTTTCTCGGCACCAACATACTCATCGACATGCCCATGCTCCGCACCACATCGGGAGGCAAGCTGCAAGAGGATGTTCTCACGGCGATAGAGGCGAGACTGGCTTACTGGACAGAACGGCTGCTCGCCAAAGAACGCACTGTCGGCATCTCCGGAGAGTTCCGGAATCCGATTGAAGACTTTCAGGTTTCCTCACTTGAGGATGCCATACAGGCTGCCGACCTCCTGCGCCGGCTCTGGCATTGCGGCGACGGCCCCATCGCCAGTGTGCTCCGCCTGCTGGAGCGCAAGGGAATCAGAATCATGGAGGACGAACTTCCTGCCGGTGTCTACGGCCTCAGCACATGGGCAGACCGTCGTCTGCCGCTGATTGTCCTCGATCTTCGTGAAGACAAGACTACCGTAGACCGCCTTCGCTTCACCGCCGCACACGAGCTAGCCCACCTGCTGCTCTCCTTCCCACCCTCTCCAGACCTGTCTGTGGAAAAGCGCTGCAACAAGTTCGCCAGCTTCTTCCTTTTCCCCAAGTCCGCATTCATAGAAGAGATGGGCGGCGAGCATCGCGACGAGCTGACGCTCGGGGAGATGACAGACCTGAAGGAACTGTATGGTGTCTCCATTGCCGCCCAAGTGCACGAAGCCTGGGATCTCCGAATGATTTCGCGCGAACACTACGACTGGTGGTACGACGAGAACATCAAGAAGAATAAGATGGAAGAAGGCTGGGGCGTATACACCTTCCCAGAAACGGTGGGACGGGAGAAGAGAATGGATGCAAGGATAAGGATAAAAATACAAGGCAATAAATAAACATTAAAGGAACAAACAAATATGCAAGTTTTTATATAACTTTGTATACCAAACAATATCTTTTATATGAAGTTCAAAATCACCTTAAATATAAATAGGGAACACGGCAACCTACTGCCCTTCAATTATCAATATGAGCAGTCTGCTGTAATATATCGCATATTAGCACAAGCTGATACGCAGTACGCTTCGTGGCTCCATGAAAATGGTTATCAATTGAATGGGAGCAAGAGGTTTAAGCTGTTCTGTTATTCGCCTTTCATCTTTGAGAGGGTACGCCCTTTGACGAAAGAAGGATGTCTTAATATCATAGGCGAAAGAGCTACTTGGTACATTAGTTTCATACCTGAGAAAAGCACCTTGGAGTTTATTCAAGGAATATTTGCTCATCAAAGTTTTACCATTGGCAATAGGAAATATCAAGTTGCATTTGATGTTGTTGGCGTGGAAGCAATGCCAACACCGCAACTATCCGAAGACATGAAGCTACAAGCCCTGTCTCCTATTTGTGTCAAGCTACACGAAGGCACCAGGACCCAATACCTATCCCCTGATAATCCCATGTTTGCTGAAGGCATACTAAAGGGATTGTTGGCAAGGTATGAGAGCATTCATGGTCAGCCATTGGAAATGGAAGACAAGGAATTCTTGTTTGAATTGACAGACCAAAGAATAAAGTCAAAGTTAATAACGATAAAAGCCAATACTCCATACGAATCAAGAGTGCGCGGATATCTCTGCTCTTTCCGTCTGAAAGCACCTTTAGAGTTGATGAAGATTGCTTATGAAGGAGGAGTCGGAGAACAATGTTCACAGGGGTTTGGATTTATAAAAATGATAGAATTATGAGTTTAGATACTGTTTTAAAAATCGGAAATATATTGAGAAATTCAAAAGAAAAAATGAATTTCTCAAATGCTGTTGCATCCTGTCCTAAAGACAATAAAGGATGTTGGCCGTTTTGCCTTTGTCTTCCAGTAGATAAAGACTTTAATATTAATTTTGATAAGGCATCAATTGTTCCTGAAAATCAGAGAAACAGTCTGTATTATCTAAAGTACAAGACATCAGGAAATGATACATCCTGCAAATACATGTATGGCGATATTTATTATTCCGTCAAAGGTACATTAGGTAATAATGGGGCTATATCAATAAGTGAAGATGGAAATTATAGATTAGCAAAGTCTCAAAGTTCCTTTGATAAAGGAATTGCAGATTATAAAAGTATCTGTTCTTCACTTGATTTTTCAACTAAAGAGACTGAGGAATTAGTGCAAATAAGAACCGGACTAGAAAAAGAACGAATATTGCTAGAACGGATTCTCAAATATACTCCTGCTATTATAAAATACTTTGAAAATGAACATAGCTCATTTAAAAAGTTTTTAGAGAATGAAGATGATTTGAAAGACATTTGTTGCTCGATAAATAAAGAAAGCAACAAAAAGAAGCTTGAGAAAATGAATGCTTATCAAGACGACGAAAATGAGTATAATAGTTTTCTTCTTCGATTAAATTCGGCATCTATCTTCTTGCATTTCTCTTATGAGGATGGTAATGGGTATGTAAATAGTTGGTATGATTTTGCCAATTCTTTACAACTAATCACTCGTAAGATGCTAAAGGAATATGTTACAGATACAAAGGAAGGGCTTGTACTTAATAAGAATCTGTGGCATACAATATGTTCTGGTGATAAGAAAAATGACATACAATTTCCAAATTTTGATTTGGAAAATAGATACAAGACAAAAAGTTTTAGTGATTCAGAGATTGAGGATCTATTTTATGGCGTTACATATGCTAAAAAGGGGAGGAGAATTTATGGTTCTGAATATAAACTTATAGTCTTGCCGTGTGGAAATAATTTGAAAGCAGAAGATTTAAAACTCTTTCAAGAGAAGAGAAATGAATCTTCAATAGCATCAGCCAATGAATATAACGATGATCTGATTTCTTCAATCTTAGGAATTAGTTCTACTTATACATCATTTGATTTTGTTTTTGTAAAAAATGGAGGTACAAAGCCAGATACAGATTTGATAGAAATTTCAAACATAACACGAAGCAATCTAAATAGGGTAAACTCAAGAAATCAAAATATTGCGCATCAAGTATATGCAGAAAGAAATAACGAGCTAAAATTAGAAACACCGTTTTCTATATGTAAATCATTTTCCAATCTCTTGGGAGATGTACAATTGGACGCAACGGGAAAAGTTAAAATAACCGCATCGAAGAAATATGAAAGTCATATACTCAAAGTGCTTCCTTTAATATATAAAGAGGATTATTATAATGATCCGTATTTACTCCATTCGTTTGTAACTAATGTGGAATCAGCTACACGTTTAGGAGACGGTTCATTTTGGTGTAAAATTTTGAAATATGATTTGATGTTCATATTATCAATACAAAATAATAAACAAAATAAATATATGGATATTATTAATACTGCAAGTTTTAAGCTTGGCTCTAAAATAGGGAAAATAGCCAAGCCATTGAAGAAGGCTATTGGTTCTTTTGAAAAGAACTATGTGGGCTTGCTTTCAAGAAGAGTGTCAACGAAAGAGGATTGTATCAGATTTGTTACTGACATCAGTCAGAAACTTGTGATGCATGACGGAATATGGGCAACAATGTGTGCTGAAGTTTGTGATGACTTGGCAAAACTACCAGAAACTGAATATGATAAGGACGAATTGTCTTTCGGTTTCTTGGATGGCTATTTTAAATATGAGCCAACGGATAAGAAAAAAGATTTTCAGAAACGTTTGGAAAAAATCATGAAAGATTATTCTGACGATGAAGACTTGAAAGAGTCTATTAGCAAACTCAACTTGATAGTTGATGATATAAAACTTAACAATTAAAAAAATATGAAGAAATCAGAGATTTTGTTCTTGTATGAGACATCATACAACATTCCTAATGGGGATCCATTTACAGGAGAACAACGCTACGATGAGGAAACGAAAAAAATCCTTGTTAGTGATGTTCGAATCAAGAGATTTGTCCGTACATACCTTGAGGACATCGAGCATGAGCACATCTATGTCTCAGAAAAAACAGGAGCTGGCAAAACAGATTCTAAAGGTGTATTAACCTATATTGCTCAGAATGAGGAATGGAATCCAAGTCAAAAGACCGACATTGCTGAAATAATGAAAGATCTCATTGATGTAAGATTGTTTGGTGGTATTTCAACTCTGACAAATGATGAGACTAAAAAAATTAAAGTTAATAAAAATGAGTGTACAAACGGGCATGTACAATTCACGGGACCAGTCCAATTTGCAGCCCTTAACCCTTCTTTGAATCGTGTTAACTTGAGAATGCATCAGAATACGTCTCACTTTACATCTAAGGAAGAGAATGCGCAAGGTGCCATTGCTACAACAACATTGGTTCCTTATTCCGTTGTCCAAATTCACGGATGGATTAATCCAACTGTTGCAAAAAACACAGATCTGAAAGAAGATGATCTGCAGAAAATGTTTAAAGCTTTGTGGTACGGAACAGGCGGAGCAGGAAGCTCTTTCTCTCGTTCAAAAGTCGGACAAGATTCACTTTTGCTGTTAGTCATAGACTACAAGCAGAGCTTTGACAAACTCTATGGAGTTGACAGAACCATTAAACTTGAGCCGAATGAAGGCTTGAAGGACGAGCAAATTCGTAGTATGGATGACTATGCTCTCGATTTCACTAAACTCAAGGAACTTGCCAAGAATGACAAGATCGATAAAATCAGATTCTATACAGAGATAGACGAGATTAAGAATGAGCTTAATGGTGAGAAGTTTGAAGAGATGAGCTTATGAAAGGTTTTCAATTCAAGATAGATGGTGATTGGGCTCATTTTAAAAAGCCAGAGACCAACAATAATCCATTGTCTCATGACCTTATTCCTAAAACGGCATTAGTCGGAATGATTGGTGCAGTTTTAGGAATTGAACGCGAGAAGATGAAATCTCTTTTTCCTCTGTTGTCCGAAGACTTGTTGTATGGCGTTGAATTGCTAAAGCCTGTAAAAAAAACATCATGTGGATTTACGTCTCACACGGCCATAAATCCTACAGCTATTAAATCACCTAAAGCATTTGAAATGCTGCGTGATGTTAGCTACAAGGTTTGTGTGGGACTCAATGGTGAACGCTCTCAAAGTATATTCGATGATTTTCAGAATGCAATTTTAGAAGGATATGCAGTCTACGACCCTTATTTAGGTATTGCTAACTGTCCTGCAGAATTGACTTTCATTAGTCATGGAGAATTCACAATGATGGGTAATGGCGATTTTGAGACCAAAGGTTTCGTTATAGCGAATAAGCATAAGTTGAAAATAATTGACGATGACTTTCGAATCGGTTTTGACAAAGTTCCGACATATCAGAATAATGATTTTTGGAATTTGCCAGAAAAATATGTAAATGTCATATACTCAGAATGCTCTCATGTGATCAACGTAGAAGGAGATTATTGGGAATATATTCATGATAAAGAGATTGAACAATGGGTTTTGATTTAAATAAATGTTATTCACATCCAGGAAAACTTTTAAAAGTACATCTTGAAAATGTGGCTTCATTATCAAAGAGAATTACCAGTTCTGATGCAACAGAATTGGTATCTCTCTTTCATGATATAGGAAAGGTTAATCCTAATTTTCAAGAGAAATTAAATGGATTATGTCCGAAAGGATATGATCACCATGCCTATTTGTCTGCGTATGCTTTTCTCATGTTTCTGATTAAAAATCCAGATAAGTTTAAAGTTCCACATGAGTTTAATTCGCACAATTTCTTAAAATCTTTAATAACTGTTGTTGCGAAACATCATGGGGACTTACCTGATATGATACCAAATGATGGCAATCCTATTCTTTCGGGCTATGAAGTAAGCAATCTTTATGCCTTTCTTGATAAGGAGCATATATCTTTTGGTAATGTCTTTTCTGAGTTATTAGGCAATGAGCCATCTATGCCATCATCAATAGAAGAAGATAGAATTAGATTATTTTTTAAAAGAATAGTAAATAAGCCAAATGATTATAATGTTGCTTTACGATTCTATTTAGAAATACAAAGCATTTTCGCTGCATTGGTAAAAGCTGACAAAAGTGATGCTGGTAATATGATATCCATGCTTGATGAGAATGAACAAAATCTGAATAGCTTTTCTCATATCTATCCAGATATATTACAGGGGTATCTTGACAATCTTAATTCTCAAACTTTACTTAATGTAGAGAGAACTAAAATACGTCTGGAAAGTATTAATAGTATTAAAAAAGGTTTAGAAGAAGGAAAACAGATTTTCGAATTGACGGCTCCGACTGGTTCCGGAAAAACGCTAATGTTGTTATCTTTAGCTTCCGAAATCATAAAGGCGAAGGGGGCTAAAAGAATTATTTATGGATTGCCATTCTTGTCGATAACAGAACAAGTTGAATCAGAAGTGTTGAAAATATTGAAAGGTTACGAATGTTTTGTTCAGCGTATAGACTCGAAATCTACAAATACTCGCTTTGATGAAATTCAGAAGGAACTGGATGAAAATCCTTCTGAAAAGTTGTTACAGGAATTAGAGGCTTTAGAGTTTCAAGATGATACTTTTGGCTATCCATTCATAATTACAACTTTCGTACGTATATTTGAGACACTATTGGGAAATAAGAATCATGAGCTTATGAAATTGCCTAATTTTTCCAATTGTGTCTTTCTCTTGGACGAGATACAGTCTTTGCCTCCAAGATTGTATGGATTTTTTGTTGCTTACTTAGATAAATTCTGTAAGCTAACTGGTAGTTTTGCAATAGTTTCTACAGCTACACAGCCAGCTCTTCGATTGCCTGATGACAATAAAGAAGCAAAGGAATTCTTTCTGGATTATGAACAACCATTTAAATTGTTGTCACTTTCTCATTATGAGAATCCTGTTTTTAACAGGTATACAGTAGAAGTACAAAAGTCAATTATAGATATAGAACAGTTGGGGCATCAAGTTTTACAGGAGGAGAAATCGGTGCTTGTTATCTTGAATACTATTCAGGATACAAAAGACTTATACAATTTCATCAGAAAAAATATGGATGACACAAATGTGTTGCTTCTTAATACACATTTTACTCCAAGCGACCGAAGCCAGAAGATTTATATTGCTAAGGAGAAACTATGTCAAGGTGATAAGGTTGTTCTTATCTCTACTCAGCTTATTGAAGCGGGAGTTGATATTGATTTTCCAGTACTTTATAGGGATTTTGCTACCATTTCAAGTATTGTACAATCTGCTGGTCGCTGCAATAGAAATGGAAAAAATGCTGAAAAAGGAAAAGTTGTTGTAGTTAGGTTGGGAACGAATCAAGGGGAACGTTCAAGCCTGATTTATCGAGGCCCTGATAAAGAGTTGATAAATTTCTCAAGAGAATCTTTCTATGAATCAGGAAATTGCGAAGAGAAGGATATGCTAAACATACAGAAAGCCTTCTTTGAGAAAATATGTGATCAACTTATATTTGGAGCCTATGGAGAGAAGCTGAAAAACAATTTAATGGAGGATATAAGCCAATGCATGTATGAGAAAGTTGGAAGATTCTCACTTATTGACAAGAATATATTTGGAGAGGAATATTTATACTATGTTCCTCGTAATGATAGGGATAATAACTTTGAATTACTTCTGGAGTACCAGAAGAATTTAAAAGAATCTCTTTTACATAAAGACAAGATATCTATAATACGATACCATAAGAGAAAATTAAGCAACCAATTAAAAAAGATGTCCAATCGGATTGTGCAAATAAGATTTAAACTAAATCAATCAAAGCCGATTACATCTTCAAATGAAGATTATAATGGTCTTTATAAAATATCTGCTAAATGTTATAATTTTAGGACAGGTATTCAAATTGATGGAGGGGGGATGCTTTTATGATAGTAACCGGTACTCATTTCAACTACTACCAGCTTTGCCATCGCAAACTATGGCTGTTTGCCAACGGCATCAACATGGAACAAGAGTCCGACTTGGTCTATGAAGGAAAGCTGGTGCATGAATCCAGTTATCCGCAACGTACATCGAAGTATGAGGAGGTGGAGATTGATGGCATCAAAGTAGATTACTATGATGCAAAGAACAAAGTCATCCATGAGATAAAGAAATCCGACAAAGTGGATAAAGCTCATGAATGGCAGCTTAAATATTACATGTATGTCTTCGAGCAGCATGGCATTGAAGGAGTGAAGGGCATCTTGGAATATCCTCTCTTGAGAAAGACCCAAGAAGTGATACTGACGGATATTGACAGGGAAGAAATTCAGACTATTGCTGAAGAGATAACAAACGTAATCTCGCAGGAACAATGTCCACCTGTCACGAAGAAAGGCATCTGCAAAAATTGCAGCTACTTTGAATTTTGTTATATCAACGAGATGGAGGAAGAAGAATGAAAAGAAGTTTCTATCTGTTCAATCCTGGCATCATGGAGCGCAGGGACAACACGTTGAAGTTTACGCCCATTGTCGTGAACGAAGACAATACGGAAATCAAACAGCAGCCCCGATACATTCCTATCGAGGATGTGGCAGAGTTGTATGCTTTCGGCAGTCTTAGGGCAAACAGTGCTTTGTTCAACTTTATGGGACAGAAAGGCATACCCATCCATTTCTTTGATTATTACGAGAACTATACGGGAAGCTTCATGCCTCGCGAAAGTCTCTTGTCCGGCAAGGCTCTGCTGGCACAGACTTCAGCATACCAGAACAAAAAGAAGCGAGTGGAACTGGCCCGTAAGTTCATCCAAGGGGCTGCATGGAATATGGTAATGAACCTCAACTACTACAACCGCAGAGGGAAAGACCTACAAGGCATTATCGATACGATCAAGAGATTGAGTGACACTTTGGCTGATGCCAAGGCCGTGGATGAGATAATGGGAATTGAGGGAAATATCCGCCAGGCATATTATGCCGCCTTCGATATCATTCTCGACGATTTCAATATGGGATCGAGAACAAAGCAACCACCAGAAAACGAAGTGAACGCACTGATATCTTTCGGCAACATGATGTGTTATACAGAAACTCTCCGAGCCGTACATCAGACACAACTGAATCCGACAATTAGTTTTCTTCACACTCCAGGCGAACGGCGCTATTCGTTGTGTCTTGACATATCCGAGATATTCAAGCCCATTATCGTAGACAGAGTCATCTTCAAGGTGCTAAACAAGCATGCTTTAGGCAGCAACCACTTTGACAAGAAACTCAACAAATGCCTTTTAAACGAGAAAGGCAAAAAGATATTTGTAAAAGCTATGGAGGAACGCTATGACGAAACATTCCGCCACCGTTCTTTGGGACGCAATGTAAGCTACAAGCATCTCATAAAGCTGGAATGCTACAAGTTGCTGAAAGATATCTTGGGGATAGAAGAATACAAACCTTTTAAAATGTATTGGTGATATGTATG
>UMGV01011096.1_pt1 | contig 18374 bp, 14 predicted proteins | sample 1965361 | NCBI WGS metagenome assembly UMGV01 (sample SAMEA4836081, study PRJEB28245) | human gut metagenome | biome: gut microbiome; material: fecal sample | place: Denmark | collected 2008
TAATACCCCGTTTGAATTATGGTTTTTGCGTTCGTGACCCCACGCCGCTGTCCGGCCCGGAAGGTCACAGAGATTCTGACCGCCCTACGGTCATCGGAATGCAATCATACGCATCACCGCCCTTCATGTTCTTCACTTCCCACTGGACAAAAACTGCCCAAGTGGTCCGCTATTTTGAGATATTTTTATTTCGTGCAGATAAATCGTTTCACGGCTACCTGATGAAAACACTTGTCCCATCACGGTTTTCGACCGCTGGTGACACTCTTTGACGGGTAAATCCGTAACTTTTCTATATGCTTGTTTTTTAGGCCCTATAGAATAGTTTTTGAAAAGAGCGTCATCGACCGTCACCATTTACCAAAAAGACCTGTGCCGTCAGGCCCATCGGATGGATCGCCTGATGCGATGCCTTCCAATACCCACTGGAGGAAAACCGTCCGAGTGGTCCGTTTTTGGGAGAAAAAATCTCTTCTCACTTCCCACCAGTTATGAGAGGCCGTTTTGACCAAAGATTTTTGAAGAAAATTTCTGTCCCTCAACTGGTAGCCTCGGGAGAGAGGCAAAACTGACGGTTTCCGAAAATTTTCTCTCTCCAATACCCACTGGAGGGTTTTGCCGGTTTTGAACGAAAGATTTTGAAATTTTCTTCGCTCAGTAACCCCCTTGACAAAAACCGGTAAGGTGGTCCGCTTTTTCGAGAACTTTTTCTCCCACTACCTACTGGAGGGAAATGGGCTGTTTGGCCAAAAAGATCTGAAACTTTTTCTCTCCAGTACCCCCCTTGATAGTTCAGGCCGTTTTGAACGAAAGATTTTCATGTTTTCTTCCTTCAGTACCCACTGGACAAAAATCGCCGTTTGGTCTAAGAAATCGGAAACTTTTTTCTTTCACTTCCCAACGGACATGAGATGCCGAAGTGGTCCGCTTTTCAGGAAACTTTTTTCTCCCAATACCCAACGGACACATGGAGCCGTTTTGAACGAAAGAAAATAAAAAAAGCCCTCGGAAAATTTCCAAAGGCAGTAGATTTCTTCACATTTTCGTGATATAATAAATGGTAATGTTCGAGATAACCGTTAGGTGCAAGGAGGCACGAGATGGCTGTTACATACAAGAAACTGTTTCATATGCTGATCGATAGGAATATGTCACCGGCCCAGCTTCAGCAGGAGGCCGGATACAGCGCAAACATATCCACACGTCTGCGCCGGGATTATTACGTGTCCCTTGAATCCGTGGAGAAAATTTGCCGGGTCCTGAACTGCAAGGTGGATGATATCGTGGAGTTCATCCCCGACAGCCCGAAAGAAGAATGATGGCGTCCGGAGGGATTTTATGACAAAGCAAGTAAAATCCAGACAGCGTGTTGCCGACCACGGCGAGGTCTTTACCGCCGACCGTGAAGTTAACGCCATGCTGGATTTAGTAAAACAGGAAACGGAGCGTGTTGACAGCCGGTTTTTGGAGCCAGCGTGCGGTGACGGCAATTTCGTAGCCGAGATCCTGCGCCGCAAGCTGGAGGCCGCAAAGAAACGGGCCATACCTCCGAGAAAGAAAAAACCGCTGCCTCTCGAATTTGAGAAACAGTCGGTCATCGCCGTGGCAAGCATTTATGGCGTGGATCTGCTGATCGATAATGTAATCGCCTGCCGCCAGCGGCTGTATGATATCTGGAATGCGGAATATGAGAACATCTGCAAGAAGGAAGTCAGCGAGGATTGCCGGGATGCCGTCCGCTTTATCCTCAGCCGCAACATTGTGTGCGGAAACGCGCTCAGCCTGAAGATGGTCGATGAGGACGGAAACGATACGGACGAGCCTATCGTGTTTTCAGAATGGTCCTTTGTCATGGGCACGAAAATGCAGCGCAAAGATTACCGTTTCGATAAGCTGCTGGCTGGTGAATATGAGCCCAAGGCGGCAACGAAAAAGAAAAAGCGTGTGGATGACGAATACGGTCAGATGAATCTGTTATCCATGCTGGAAGAAAAACCGAGTGACGAGGGTGAATTCCTCACCTCCTACGTCACGGATTATAGGAGGGTCCAAGATCATGGCCAATAATCTCTATAACACAATGTACAATCCGGACGTGCTGTCCTGCATTGCAAATCTGTCAAACGATGAGGTGTTCACGCCGCCGGAAGTAGCAAACGCCATGCTGGACCTGTTGCCGCAGGAATTATTCAGCGATCCCAACACTACTTTTCTTGACCCTGCCTGCAAAAGCGGAGTGTTTTTACGGGAAATTGCGAAAAGGCTCCTCAAGGGTCTTGAGCCGCTGTACCCGGATCTGCAGGAGCGCACGGATCATATTTTCAAGCATCAGCTTTACGGCATCGCCATTACGGAACTGACCTCGCATCTTTCCCGGCGCAGCCTGTACTGCTCCAAATTTGCGAATGGAAAGTACTCTGTGGTCCATTTTGACAACATTGACGGCAATGTGCGATTCAAAAATATCCAGCATCGCTGGCAGAACGGCAATTGTGTTTTTTGTGGTGCTTCGCAGAAGGAGTATGAACGCTCTGCGGATTTAGAGACGCACGCTTATGAAATGATTCATACAACGAAACCGGAGGGCATATTCAATATGAAATTTGATGTTATTATCGGCAATCCGCCATATCAACTCAGCGATGGCGGCCACGGGGCAAGTGCCATTCCCATTTATCAGAAATTCGTCACACAGGCAAAAAAACTCCAACCTCGCTTTTTAACAATGATCACTCCATCCCGTTGGTTTACCGGCGGACGTGGCCTTAATGAATTCCGTGACGAAATGATCCACGATCGACAGATAAAGGTGATTCATGATTTCCCTGACGCATCTGAATGCTTCCCCGGTGTTGAGATCAAAGGCGGAGTGTCCTATTTCTTATGGGAAAAGGGGCATGATGGTGATTGCGAAATATACACCCACCAGAACGGCCACGATGTTTATTCGGTACGTCCTTTGCTTGAGAAAGGTCTTGATGTATTCATTCGTGATAGCCGTAAAATCGAAATTCTTCACAAAGTACAGGCAAAAAACGAACCGCTCTTTTATGACATAATGAGCGCAAACGACCCGTTTGGATACGATGTGCGTGTAGAGAATAGTTATTTGCGTGTAAAACCTGATTTCAAATTGAAGCCATTTAAAGGAGCCGCCGTTTTCTATTACTACGGATGGCGAAAAGATGGCGTGGGTTACATCGACCGCTCCACGGCCAGAAAGGGGCAAGAATACATCGATAAGTGGAAACTATTTATTCCTCGAGCATGGGGCAGCGGTAGCTCTGGTAATGACAAGCTGAACGCTTTTGTCGCTGGTCCTAATACGCTTTGCACAGAAACCTATTCCGTAATCGGCCCCTTTGACACACAAGAAGAAGCGGAAAATGTGCTGAGTTATATCAACACGAAATTCTTCCATTTCATGGTGTCTATCGTAAAGATTACTCAAGCAGGAGCTAAACACGTCTATAAATTCGTTCCGGCACAGGATTATTCTCAGCCCATATCGGATGAATATTTGTATAAGAAATATGGCCTCTCGGAAGAGGAAATCGAATACATAGAACAGTCGATATGGCCCGACAAAGATGCGGTAAGCGGAGGTGACGAGTAATGGCAGAAATGGAGTTTTTCCCTCAACGGCCAGATTCGCACCCGATGATCTATGCCTACGAGGATACCAATCCTCAATATAAGGGCTTGCTGAAGGTCGGCTATACCGCCATCGATGTTGACAAGCGTGTGGCCCAGCAGTATCCCACAAAGCGTCCGGACGGCTCTGTTCCGTATCGTATCGTTCTGCGTGAATCCGCCATGTACCCGGACGGCAGTTCCTTTACCGATCATGACGTCCATCGGGTCCTCCGGAAAAAGCAGATTACCGGCATGGGCGGCGAGTGGTTCAGATGCACTGTGAACGATGTCAAGGCCGCTATTGCCGCCGTGCGCACCGGCACCGCCAATGTTGAAAACCGCACACAGACCTTCGCAATGCGTCCGGAGCAGGAATACGCTGTGGACGTAACGATGCGGTATTTCAAATCTGCCTACGAGGAAGGCAGCGGCAGAACGCCGAAATTCTTGTGGAACGCCAAGATGCGCTTCGGCAAGACCTTCGCGGCATATCAGCTGGCCAAGAAAATGGGAATGAAGCGTGTGCTGATCCTCACCTTTAAACCGGCGGTGCAGACCGCATGGCGTGAAGATCTGCTGACGCACATGGATTTTGAAGGCTGGCAGTTCATCACACGGCCTACCGTCCCCGGCGGTCTGACAAACGATCAGCAGTATCAGAGAGCGGATAAATCTCGGCCCATCGTCTGCTTCGGCTCGTTTCAGGATTTTCTCGGTGTAAACAAGGAGACCGGCGGCATCAAGGCCAATAACGAATGGGTCCACACCACGAACTGGGATCTCGTCATTTTCGATGAATACCACTTCGGCGCATGGAAGGACAGCGCGAAAAAACTGTTCGAGCAGGATGAGGATACCTACGAAGAGGACCTTTCCAAATACGATGCCGGTAACGCCTACGATGAAACGTGGCTGCCGATCACCACGACCTATTACCTCTATCTCTCCGGCACGCCGTTCCGTGCGCTGAATTCCGGCGAGTTCATCGAGGAGCAGATTTATAACTGGACCTATTCCGATGAGCAGAGGGCCAAGGCCGAATGGGAAGGCGAAGGCGTCAATCCCTACGCTGCTCTGCCGAGGATGGTTATGCTTACATACAAGATCCCGGAGAGCATCCAGCGCATTGCCAAACAGGGCGAGTTTGATGAGTTTGACCTGAACGTGTTCTTCTCCGCTGAAGGCACCGGCAAGGATGCACATTTCAAATATGAGGATTATGTGCAGAAATGGCTGGATCTGATCCGTGGCTCGTATCTGGAGACCTCTGTGGACGAGCTGAAGCTGGGAGCCCAAAAGCCACCGATGCCGTATTCCGACACCCGTCTTCTGAACGTGCTGTCACATACGCTGTGGTTTATGCCGAACGTGGCCTCCTGCTACGCTATGGCAAATCTGCTGGCGCAGAAGCAGAACAGCTTCTACCACGATTATAAGGTGAATGTCTGCGCCGGAACACAGGCCGGTATCGGTGTGGCCGCTCTGGAGCCTGTTCGCCGTTCTATGGGCGATCCGCTGGAGACAAAGACCATCACGCTCTCCTGCGGCAAGCTGACCACGGGCGTTACCATCAAGCCGTGGACCGGTATCTTCATGCTCCGTAACCTCTCCTCGCCGGAGACCTATTTCCAAGCAGCCTTTCGTGTGCAGAGCCCGTGGGAGATCACGAAGGATAACGGTGAGCGTGAGATCGTCAAACAGGAGTGCTATGTCTTTGACTTTGCGCTGGACCGTGCGCTCCGCCAGATTTCCGATTATTCCTGCCGCCTGAACGTGGCCGAGAGCAATCCGGAAAAGAAGGTCGGTGAGTTCATCAATTTCCTGCCGGTGCTGGCGTATGACGGCAGTGCCATGCGTCAGGTCAACGCGGCTGAAATCCTCGATATCGCTATGGCCGGTACATCCGCCACGCTGCTTGCGAAACGCTGGGAGAGTGCATTGCTCGTTAATGTTGATAACGACACGCTTGCCCGTCTGCTTGCCAGCGAGGAGGCGATGGATGCTCTCATGCGTATTGAAGGATTCCGTAGCCTGAACGCCGATATTGAAACCATTATAAACAAGTCCAATGCCGTCAAGAAGGCCAAGCGTGACGGCGAAAAGCTGACGCCGAAGGAAAAGAAAGAGCTGACGGACGCCGAAAAGGAATACAAGTCCAAGCGAAAGATGATTCAGGAAAAGCTGATCAAATTCGCTACCCGTGTGCCGGTCTTCATGTATTTGACCGATTACCGGGAATACAGCCTGCAGGACGTCATAACACAGCTGGAGCCGGAGCTGTTCAAGAAGGTCACCGGTCTGGACGTGAAGGATTTCGAACTGCTCGTATCGCTGAACGTATTCAACGAGGCCCTGATGAACGATGCCGTTTACAAATTCAAACGGTATGAAGACGCCAGCCTGATTTACACCGGTATTGATAAGCACACAGGCGAAAATGTCGGTCTGTACAGTACCGTTATCAGCCGTGCGGATTATGACGCTATGTCCGGTCAGCTTGCGGCATCCATGACGGCAGACGCTCCCCGTGACGATGATCTTCCGGAGCGGCCCGTTTTCACGAACATCAGCAGCTACGATTTCGATGATGAGGAGGACGAACTGCCGAAAGTGGCCGAGCCGAAGGCAAAATACGAGACGAAACGTAAACCGCTCGTTGAGCCGTCCAAGCCTGTATCCACGCCGACATACCGTCCGTCCTATGTGCCGCCTACACCATCCGTAGCGCCGGTGGTGAAAAAGCCTACCGTGCATATTGACACATCAAAGGTCCACGCCGGGACCATCGTTTCGCACAAAGCATTCGGCCCCGGTCAGGTCAAGGGTATCGATGGAGGTCTTATTGTCGTTGTCTTCGGCGGTGTAGATAAGAAGTTCCAGTTCCCCGGAGCCTTTGAACAGGGCTTCTTGAAACTGGATGAATAGCAAGGAACAAGGGGTGAGTATTATGGCTGTTAGAAAAGAAGAGTTGATCAGAGAATATGCGAAAGCTATACGCGAAGGTAATGCTGCCATTTTTGGTGGCGCTGGACTATCACGACCTTCTGGCTTTGTAGATTGGAAAGGCTTGCTTCGCCCGTTGGCTTCTGATATTGGATTAGATGTTGATAAAGAAACAGATATGCTTTCTGTTGCTCAATTCTATAAAAACCAAAGGAGAACGCGAGCTGGAATAAACCAAGCAATCCTTGATGCTTTTTCTGTGGATGCTCAGATAAATGAAAACATCCGGATTATTTCACGATTACCAATATTCACATATTGGACAACGAACTATGATGAGTTGTTGGAAAAAGGTATTCGAGAAGCAAACAGAAATCCTGATGTCAAATCGGAATCTGACCAACTCTCAAACATGAAGCGGGATAGAGATGCAATCGTATATAAAATGCATGGAGATGTTAATCACCCTGCAAAGGCGGTATTAACTAAAGAGGACTATGAGCTTTATGAGCATCACCGCCCCCTGTTCCGCACAGCATTAAAAGGCGATTTAGTTTCAAAAGTATTCCTATTTATCGGGTTCAGCTTTGAAGACCCTAATTTGGACTATATATTGGGTCAAATTCACTCTCTTCTTGGAGAGAATGTTCCGAATCATTATTGCTTCTTTAAACGGGTTCAAGAAAATGAATTCAGCGATCCGGCAGAATACGGGTATTGCAAAGCAAGACAAGACATGCAGGAAGAAAACCTGCGAAATTATGGTATTCAAACGGTTTTTGTAGATTCCTATAATGAGATAACGGATATTCTCCGTGAAATTGAAAGGGTCTCAAAGCTGCATAATGTTTTTATTTCCGGAAGTGCTCACGAGTATACAGCTCCGTGGAACAAACAGCGTGCTGAAGAATTGGCGAGAAAGCTTGCTGGCGCTTTAGTACATGAGGAGTGCCGCATAACATCCGGATTTGGGCTCGGTTTAGGTTCCGCTATTATAAATGGTGCTCTTGATATTATCTACAGTGAAAAATATAGACATATCGATGAGCATTTATGTCTACGACCATTCCCGCAAAACATTTCTGATCCGGATGATAGGGCAAAGCGGTGGAAAGAGTACCGTGAAAGTATTATGGATGAAACAGGCATTTCGGTTTTCTTGTTTGGAAATAAATATGATGCCGCTACCGAAAGTACAGTTGTAGCTGATGGCTGCATTCAGGAATTTGAAATAGCTAAGGCTAAAGGTAATCTTATAATCCCGATTGGTAGTACCGGATACGCCGCAAAAGTCATCAGTGACGAGGTGAAATGCAATATATCAGACTATCCTTACCTTTCTGACGTTATTGGAAGATTGGAGACAGAAACCGATATTGATAGTATTGTTACACTCGTCATGGATGTAATAAAAAAACAGCAAAACTAAGGAGGAAAGAATAATGGCAAAACGACAAGTGTTTTTCAGCTTTGAATATGGAAAGGACGCATGGAGAGCCTCTCAAGTTCGGAATATGGGCAAAGTCAGTGACTCATCAACTTTTTCGGACAATGATTGGGAAGAAGTGAAAAATAAGAGCGACAAAGAGATTAAGGCTTGGATTGATGACCAGATGGCTAAAAGATCCTGTATTGTCGTTTTAATTGGCAAAACCACTTCTACACGCAAATGGGTAAAATACGAAATCGAAAAGGCATATGAGCTTAATAAGGGAATTGTGGGGATTTATATCCACAAGCTAAAAGATGAAGGCGGGAACCAAACGGACAAGGGCGCAAATCCGTTTTATTCTGTATATACCAATGATGGCGAAAGGTTGTCTAAGTATGTAACTTGCTTTGATTCAAATTATCAGACAAGCAAATACGTTTACGATGATATTTCAGACAATATTGAGGATTTAATAGAGGACGCTTTGAGTAACAAAGCACCACAGTGAGGGCTTGACCATGGCAAAGAATGTTTTTATTTCATTCCGTTTTAGCGATGGAAACAGGTATAAGGAATACTTATCAGGGCTTTTTGACAAGTATAGTGATACTATTGATTATTCTGAGGATGTGGATCGTTCTCGAATGTCAGACGTTACAATAAAGCAATATTTATATGGAAAGCTTCGTAGATCCAGCGTTACTATTGTTCTATTAACGCCATCAGCGGTTAATCACAAAAAGAACTGGATGGGGAACTACGACGATTGGATGTATGATGAAATCAGATACTCCCTTGAAAGCAGAGAAGGAAATCGTACAAATGGTCTTGTAGCAGTGTATACGCCGGAGGCTACTGACTTGCTTATAAATATTCAACCATCTGGAACGGTATCCGTTAACAATGTGGACAATCTGTTTAGAAAAAACATGATGAATGTTAAACCACAGTACAAGAAAAATCCAAATCCCGGTATATTCGATAGGGATTATGATTCTTATTGCTCATTAATTGGGTGGGAGGAATTTATAAAAAATATCGGGAAATACATCAATATCGCGTCTGAAAAACGAGATAATATATATAGATTTGATATTACAAAAAGGCTATAAAGCGCACCTGCCAGTGCCAGAATGCACCTTGTATCAATCATTATGCCCAAAGCCATATCGAGTGTTCATAACCAACCTGAGAGTTGGATGTGGACACTCGATTTCTTTTTGCCTACATTTTGTACCTTCTTGTATGTATGAGCAGGAATTATCCTGCTCTTTTTGTTATGCCGGTAACGCATTCGGAACATACTCTACGGCGACGCCTTTTCGGGTTTCCTCACGGTAATTGTGCCGTCTTGCAAGACTCGGTAGTTCCAGATACCCTATAAACTTATAGTGTATCTTTATCATCTGCTTGCGGTTTTTGCCGGTGCCCGTGACCTCGTACACATCAATGCGGTCAATGAGTTCCTGCAAGAGAGGTGCTGTGAGCTTATCCATCTGCATGAATTTCCGAACAGCGGCAATGAACTTTTCTTTCCCGAGCTGCATTTCCTCGACCTCTGCCAAGCGTTTGCGGTATGCCCCGATTTTCTCTTTCAGTTCTAACCGTTCGGCTTCGTACTTTTGAGAAAATCGCATAAACATCTCATCGCTCAACTTACCCGAAACATTATCCTCATAGCACTTGATACACAGCTCCGACACCTGCTCACTGCGAACAATACACTTTTGCAGTTCACCCTCAATGTGTTTTTTCTCTTTGAGAATATCTGCATTGGTTTTGTTGGCAAGCAGTGTTGCAAAGCTTTCCTCATCATCGCAAAGACATTTAGACAGCCTGCGAAGCTCCAGCATCACCACCTGTTCTATAGCGTCAGCTCTCAGATAATGTGTGGAGGAACAAGTTCCCCTGTTGCCGTGATAATTGCCGCACATAAAGAACGGAATATCCTCTTTGTCGTGCTTAATATTAAACCACAGCTTTTTCCCGCAATCGGCGCAGTAGAGCAAATCGCAGAACATATTGCGCTCCCAGTTCTCCGGTTTGGGATTGCGGCGGCGGGTTTTGCCTATAAACTTTTGTACCTGTTCAAAGGTTTCACGGTCAATAATCGGCTCGTGAACATCCTTGAAAATCATCCATTTATCTTCGGGATCCGCATATCTCGTTTTGTTATTAAATGATTTGGAGCAGGTTTTGAAGTTGATAATATCCCCGCAGTATTCCTGCTGTGCAAGGATTTTGGATACCGTTGTCTTGCACCATTTATACGGATTCGGCTGTGTTTTTTTACCGCCTCTCGGAAGCACTTTGCTCTGCCAATACGCCATAGGTACAAGCACCTTGCGTTCCTGTAGGATTCGGGCGATCGTTTCGGCACCTTTTCCCTCTAAAGTCATCTTAAAGATGTCTTTAACAACGGCTGCCGCCTCCGGGTCTATAATCCATTTCTTTTTGTTTTCAGGAGATTTCATATACCCATACGGCGGCTGAGATAACGGTTCGCCGGAGGTTCCCCGAATACGGTGGGCTGAACGCACCTTTCGGCTGATGTCACGGGCGTACATTTCGTTAGTCAACCTCGAATAAAGAATGACGGCTTAAAGAAAGCACAAAATAGGATAGCAACGGTGGCGAGAATTGTCACAGAATGAAATCGCCGCAGGCACGGCAGACAGGATGAAAAACGTAACGGATTTTTCTGTAATTGAAAGTAACATTACAGAGATAAAATCGATACTGTTATTTTTTGATTCTCTTGCAGATGACTTGATACTTGCACACGGGAACCTATTAAAATTCTGCAACTGTATTGACGATGCCGAACGCTTGGATGAAGCACACCTACTGCCGTTGGCGCTCTCCATATTTGGTGAACACCATTTCACGCAAAGCGGCAGATATATTTCGGTGAAAAAGAATGCGAAAAGCGTAACCGGAACTGTTGCAAAAAGACTGAATTTCGACAGCTATTACAGCTTTATACTGACAGACTTTTTTGAGGGGCTACACTACGGGCACTATCCCCGCAAGTGTGAGATTTGCGGAAAGTACTTTCTTATGCAAAGCGCAAGACGGCAGAAATACTGTTCTTACGGCATTGCACCTGAGCTGTATCGGGGCAAGAAGATTACTTGTCGAAAATATGCCGCCGTGCTGAACAGAAAAGAAAAAGCAGAAAACGATCCTATCGTATCGCTGTATAAACGCCGATGTGGCGCCATTCGTACAGAGGTATTGTAGAGCTGCGGTTGACATCCGCTGACAATAACTCAGTCACCTATGAATACTGTGCCGATCATAACAATGACTGGGGCAAAATCCACTATACCTTCGGCGAAGACGATTACGATGTCAAACGATATATCTATGTCGACAGAAAGGGCGATTTCTTCTTCGCCACCGCAGGAGAATGGATTATGCACAATACCGGTAGAAAGCACATACCTAAATATATGGTTATATCTTTATAAAACCGATAAAATGAAAAAGCCCCGATGAGTACAGACAAGAATTTGAAGCTCATCAGGGCTGTTTGTGTTTTGTTTATGGTATGACAGAGAATTGTAATATTTTGCGAAAAAATAAAAAAATGTAGATAAAATCTCTTGCATTTAGATGTAAATAGAGTATAATAACACAAGTACTACTTGCGAGGTGCTGAAAAATGTCTTTAACGGTCAGTTACAACAAGCTTTGGAAGTTGCTTGTCGATAAAAAAATGAGTAAGGCTGAAACGCAAAGCCATGATATCTAAACGATTTTTCGCATAACCGACCGACTGCAAGTTTGCACATGAAAATGTATGAATTTTGCAGTCTTTTTATGAAAAATGTTAAAATATCGGCTTCCGGTTGGCGTGCGGACAATCCATTTAATGAGGGATTATCTATCGCTTAAATCGGAGGATCGGAAAGGAGTTGTTGCGTATGCGGTATGCTAATAAAAAGCAGATAACAAGAGCAACTGAAAATCTGCGTAAGGTTATTGCAATGATCTGCATTATAGCGATAGCCTTCACGGAAATCGTATATGTGGCCGCTGAAGAAAACAGAAAGTTGCTTAACGGCAGCTTTGAGGAAGGGCAGACTTTTACAGGCAACTATTCACAGCCTAATCAGAACGCTGTTCCCTCATGGAATACAACGGCTTTTGAGGGTAAAATTGAGTTATTTAGAAAAAATACAGGCACTTATATAAATGGTGTAACATTAGAGCCTAAAGACGGAACTTATGCCGCGGAGCTTAATGCCGACGAAGAAAGCACACTTTACCAGAATGTAAAAACATCCCCGTCAAGTGTGTATAAATGGGGACTGGATCACGGCGGTCGAAACGGAAAGGATATAATGGCGCTGGTTATAGGACCTAAGCAGAGCAATGACCCGTCAAAGCCCAGCAAGAACGGACGCGATCAGCTAATGCAGATGGTTGACTGGCTCAATATAGATGTCAGCACGATTACATCGGGAGCAGAGCCTACACAGTACACCGTTTACAGTAAAAAATTTGCCGCAAGCGGCGCTTTTGAAGACAACGCGGGAAACAACGCGTTCAGCCTAACGCCCAGTTCAATCTATACCGAAGAATGGCATATATGGATTATGGCGTCCTCAAGGACGACAAGCGGTACGAATCCGTGGAACTCTTACGGCTCTAACGCCGAGGACCCGGCGGGTTCAGGAACCGGCTCGGGCAATACAGGGTTGGATTTAAACAAGTACTATTTCTATACCGTTCCGGCGGGGCAGACCGATACCCTGTTCGGCTTTGTTTCGGTCGGATATGTCGATTCTATTACGACTCCGGACAAAGCAAAGACCTTCGGCAACTTTCTTGATAACATTAACTTTGAGATTTTCCACCCTCTGTCAGGAAGTACCTCTACCCACGGTAGTGCGGTTGTCGGCGGAAGTGACGGAACAAGCGGTGGTGAGGGCGCTACGGCGGGTCATGAGGTAACGATTGACAATAAACTTTCAACATTTGTTACCGACGGTGAGCCCCTTAAAATTCAAGCCATTGTGAAGAAGGCAGATGTTGATGACGGCTGTGAATTTGTAGGTGTGTATCACACAGAGCATGATGAAAACGGAAATCCCATAACCGAATTTTTGAAATTGGCGGGAAATGTAATTGAAGACACGGGCAGCTTGACCGAAGAGGAGAAAGCGGGTAAATGGCTAAAAACCACGAATGCAGACGGCGATATTATTTATACCTATTATCTTGGTAATATCACTTCGGCAACCGACCTGCATTTTGTATTTATCAAGAGCCCTACCGTAACCTACGACCCCAACGGCGGTAAAGAATATAAGGTTGAAAGGACGTATAATATAGACGAAGCGGCGAATGTATACAGCTTCAAGCCTGTGTCGGGTCATAACGAGGCGCAGGCAAACACAGGCACAATATTTATTGACCCGTATGTTTCGCATGCGGCGGAGGGACAAAACGTCGGTTGGAAATTTATGGGTTGGAAGCTTACAGGCGACATTGTAGAAAATGTTCCGGAAGATAAGCAGGTAAATGCAGAACAATTAGGAACTCTGATACTTCCCGCCGAGCATACCATAGCCTGCGATTACACCTTTGATGGCGTAAACGGGGACACAAAGGCACAGTATTTTAAGATTTATAACGGCAATGTTCCCTTGACCAAGGTGATCGTCAAAAATGATCATGAAGAGGCTACAGGTGTAACCTGGACCGATAACGGCGAAACAAAAACCTATGCCAATGTCCACAAGGGTATTACCATGATTGCTCAATGGCGCTGGCTGCAGGCGTTTATTCCACAGGTGCATAACGCCGCCGACAACACATACATAGCTTCCAATTCGGGCGGAACGGTCGAGATTACAAGCGTAACCGAACCATCGGATAAAAATTATAACGCCGCATATAATGAGAACGGCGGCAAGTCCTACCACGCGGCCATTGACGAAAGGATAACCGTCAATGCGGTGGCAAACAGCGGTTATACCTTTGAGGGCTGGTATGACGAAAGCGGAAAACTTATTACAACCAATGCCGAATATGCCTATGTTGAAGCGAAGGAAAGCGTAAAAACCTTTTACGCACGGTTTTCCAACACCGTTACACAGACATATATCCGTCAGATAAAGAGCGGCGACAGTTGGACGAACACCACCGATAATACTATAGGAACGCTCGACAGATACACCTATACCGACGCGGTCGGATCTCCGATCAGCTCCACCGCCGCTGCGAGTAAGGGCTGCAAATTTGTCGGCTGGTACGATTCCGAGGGCAATAAGGTTGCCGACAGTATGCTTATAAACAACGGCGCGACAATAAGCTACACCACTACGGGTGACGCAACCTATTATGCGCGTTTTGAATATGCTTATACTCTTGTTGTCAGCAAGATAGACGGCGATCAATCCACAGAGGATAATAAGGTTCCTCTTGCCGGTGCGGAGTTTACCCTATACCAAAAGGATGACAGCGGGGATAAAACCATTGTTTATGGCGGTGAAAACATAAAGTGTACCGTTATTGGCTCTGCCGTTACGGCTATGAACAATGGCGGCACAAAAGCCACTGCGGTTTTTCAAGACCAGCTTGATCCCGAAAGGGATTACTACATTGCCGAAACAAAGGCGCCTGCAGGCTACCGTCTGCTTGATACGCCCTTAAAAATAACCATTGACGGTTCGGGCAACACCGCCCTGATCGATCGAATATCTAAGGAAATTACAGAAAAAAAGGTGAATGTTGAACTTTCAAACTATTTGACGCTGCACATGCCCACTTCCGGTTTAAATATTACCGGCGGCTGGTTTGCGGCGGCGGGACTTATGCTGCTGTCTGCAGCGGCAATCGGTTTGTTTGGTCTAAAAATAAGCCGACTTAAGAAACAAAAATAAATAACGAAAGAAAAATCACTATGAAAACAAAAGCTAAAAAATTGGTAACTCTTATCCTGACAGCACTGCTTGTGTTGTCTATTCTGCCGATGAACGTTTTTGCGGCACAGAGAGAGGTCACCGCAAGCTCAACCGCTTCTATCACAATCAATAACGCAGTAGAAAATGATGTGCTTGCGGCTTATAAAGTGGTCGACATTACCTATAACGCCGCAAATAACACTTTGTCTTATGCGTGGAACAGTGCTTTTTCCGATTATTTTGCCGGCACTACCTCTTATAATGCCACTGCGTATACAGTAGAACAGTTTGATGCGCTTAATGATGATTCCGCTGGGCTGAAAACACTGCTTGCAGGGCTCCCGAGCTATATTGCGAACAAAACAATTACTCCTGTTGACACTCGGACTGTTGATGCAGGCGGCACCGCCACCTTTGCAAATCTTGCAATGGGCGAATACTTTATCCGTCCCACCTCGACCACCTCGGTTTACCAGTTGATGCTTCAAAAGGTTGAGCCGACTGTTGTTTCCGGTAAATATGTTATTGACGATGTAACCTTTAGTGCTAAGCATGAAGAGGTTACTGTTGATAAGAGCGCCGATAAAACCAGCGTAACCAAGAACGAAAAGGTAACTTATACAATTACGGTTGAAATTCCCACCTATGCGACAGGGGCGGTAGACAAGTCTTTCTATGTTTCCGACCTTCTGCCCGACGGACTGACTATTAATACCAATTCAATAAAGGTTCAAATTGATGGAGCAGATGTTGACACTGCGGCTTATACGCTTGATACAACAGCAGTTGCCGCATATACCTTCAAATTAAGCGTTTCTGCGGCTCAGTATACCGCCAACTGGTCTGCTAACGGCGGAAAACGGCTTGTGATTACATACACCGCCACCCTTAACAATGACAACACAACCGCAGTGAATGATAAGGAAACCAACACCGTTACATTTGACTATTCCTTCTATCCCTATGTTGAAAATTCCCATGAACAGAAAACCGCTACCGTTGATGTAACAACCTTTGCCATTAAGATTGATAAGTATGTCGATGGCGAACTAACCAACAAACTTGCCAACGCAAAATTTGATTTATACAGAACCGCGACACAGGCTGAGGTTAACGCAGGATTAGCAGTAATCATCCCGCATACAACTGTAAATGGTATCAAGCTGGAGGGCGATCTTGTCACCGATGCTAACGGTACCGCCACCTTTGCAAAGTATGAGGCAAACGGAACAAATTACGACTACTATCTTGTCGAAACGCAGGCTCCCTCGGGTTACAACATTCTCAATAATGCCGCAAAGGTGAACTTTACCGATGCAGATGTAGCGGCAACCGCCGGTATTTATACCGTTCAGGTTCCTAATAAAAGCGGCATCCAGCTCCCGATCACGGGCGGTACCGGTACTGTAATCTTTGCCATAATCGGTATTACGCTCATGGTTGGCGCAGTTGTGTTGTTTGTTGTTTCTCGCAAAAAAGAAAAAGAAAGAAAGTAATTCCAAGTTTCTTTAAAAGGTGCGGCGAGCAGTTTCCGCCCCCTTTTTTAACGATATAAAAAGGAGGAAAACAGTGTGAAAAAAGTATTGCCGACCATATTGATTGTACTTGTATTTCTCGCCGGAATCGCTGTTTTCCTCTATCCGACCGTTTCCAACTATCTTTATGCGAAAAACAGCAGTAAAGCTATTACCCAGCATTCGGAAAACCTCCCCAAATTAAGTCCTGAGGTTATTGCGGAAGAGAAAGAGGCAGTAAGGCGCTATAACAAAAGTCTTTTTGAAAACGCCGTGGTGCTGACAGACCCGTTTGACCCGGACGCTTACCCCCTAACCGACGGCGAGTATAGTGAGCGTTTGGCTTTTGATGATGTAATGGCATATATTGAGATTCCCGCGATTAATGTGTATCTGCCAATTTATCACGGAACAGCGGAAGAAACATTGTTGATCGGTGTAGGGCATTTGGAAAACACATCGCTGCCTGCAGGGGGATTAACTACACATGCCGTTTTATCGGCGCACTGCGGTTTGCCGTCTGCACGTCTTTTCACAGATCTGCATTTGCTAAAACAAGACAGTATTTTTCGTATTCACGTTCTTGACGAGACGTTAACCTATCAGGTTTACGATATCGAGACAGTCGAACCTGACGACAGTTCCTCTCTTTTTATACAGGAGGGCGAGGATCTTGTGACTCTGATCACCTGCACTCCCTATGGTAAGAACACCCATCGTTTGCTGGTACACGGCAGACGAATTGAGGAAAAGGATGAAGCTCTGATCGAAGAACCGAAAATCGAAAAGAAAATGACATGGGAGGACTATACAAAGCTTGCGGCCATCGGTATTACGGCGGTGTTTGTTCTGTTGCTGCTTGGAAGTGCGATTAAAGACCTGATACGGAGGAAGAAGCATGAGAAAGCCGATTAGAATAATAGCTGTTATCTTGTTGATTGTCGGCATTGGCTTTTTTGCTTATCCTATTGCCCTGAGGGTTGTCTTTAATATGCAGGCGAATCAAGCGATTGACCAATTGGAACAGCTTAAAACAGACGAATTTCAGACGGATGATTCGGTTACAGATGAATGCGACCTTCCATATGCCCAACTGCGCAAGGCAATGTTTGATTATAACGAGGGGCTGTATTTGAGTGGTCAAAGCGGACTGATCGACCAGCTGTCGTATGAAGAACCGGATTTTTTACTCTCCGATTACGGAATTGACAGTGATATACTTGCTTACATTACAATTCCCACAATCGATGTTAAACTTCCGATTTATAACGGCGCAAGCATGGAAAATATGGCTAAGGGAGCGGCGTATCTTGCCAACACCTCACTTCCTGTCGGAGGAGACAATACCAATTGTGTAATTGCCGCCCATACGCGGTATAAGGGAATCCATATGTTTAAAAGAATTACCGAGCTTAAATCGGGGGATGAAATTTATATAACTAATTTTTGGGAAACACTTGTGTATAAAGTAGTAGAAGCCAAGATCATCGACCCCAATGACAGTAAGAACATTTATATACAGGCAAACAAATCTCTTGTGACCCTATCGACCTGTCATCCGTATCCGTACAATTACCAGAGGTATTTGGTATATGCCGAGCTTGTCGAGAATTAGCCTGTTTCTCGAAATAAACCTTTAAAGAATTTTGCAACATATATGAGTACGGAATAATTATTGTTTGGATATATGAGAAAATAGGTGTGGTCGTGCCGGTATTTCAATTCTTTTTAATCAAATCCGCTATGAACAAAAAGATTCCCTCCGAAAAACTCCGATTTCATCGGGGTTTTTCTCGTTTTTGGGGCAAGTTATTTGAAGATAGTTTTAGAGATGCCAAACGACAAAAATCCTATTCAGATACCTTCTAAAGGTCCCGTCAAGATTTATGCACAAAATTGTTTGCAGGCTCCGGCTGAATGAAGTCAGCCGGC
>UMGV01007400.1_pt1 | contig 18352 bp, 14 predicted proteins | sample 1965361 | NCBI WGS metagenome assembly UMGV01 (sample SAMEA4836081, study PRJEB28245) | human gut metagenome | biome: gut microbiome; material: fecal sample | place: Denmark | collected 2008
ACCCTGTTCGTCATCAAGGCCATCGTGGCCAAGAAGCACGCCTCCGCCATCGCGGAGATCGCTGCCGCCAACAAGGCACACTTCGCCAACAAATAAGGCGACACATTCCTAATAAAAGGAGAGACTGCTTCGGCAGTCTCTCCTTTTTATATGGAAAAAGCTATCCGGGCGGCCCGCCGCCCGGATAGCTGCACTCTCAGAAATGCGTTTCCACGAACTTATTGAACTTCTTCACGTCCATGTCTTCCTTGTAGGTGTTGCGGAAGCGCTTCACCGTCAGGCTGTTGTACTGCACGATGTTGCGGTATTTCAGGAAACCCACCACCGTGGCCACGCCGCCGCAGGCATAACCCCAGGGCGCGCTCTTGGCGCAGGTGTAGATCAGCACCGCCAGCACCAGCGCCGACACGATGATCCCGGCGATCTGCTTCTTGGGATGGATGCGCTGCACGTCCTCCGCCTTAATGACACCCTCGTCCACCATGGCCTTGGCGAACTGCTTCTGCACGCCGAACAGGCTGACGGCGTTCAAAATGCAGGGCGCGACCACGAAAAAGCCGAACAGCGTGTCGATGATTCCAATGACCAGTGTTGAAATATCTCCCATTTCCTCACTCCTCCTGTGTGTGTTTGAAATTGATGCGCATATCACTTCGCGCCGTGGCGTACAGCATATGGCTGTAGCACAGCGAAAATTCCACCACGTCGCCTACCGCCAGCAGCCGGGGGCAGTCCTCTACGTCCACGATGCAGTGGTCGGATGAACCGCCGATGACCGTAAGCCCCGGCTCGCGGGGGATCAGGCTTTCTAACTCGCCCACGTCGGCACGGCCCAGCGCCAAAATGGCCCGACGCCGCACACCCCGGTCCTCATACACCGGCTTGCGGCCAAAGGCGTCGATGGCGAACTCGCCGATGGGGTAGGTGGGCTTGTCCTTCACCTCGATGACCTCAGCCCGCAGTGTTAGGGCGTCCATCTGCAGGTAGTCCATATCTCGGATGCCCCAGTCTACCTGCAGGTCCTTGCCCAGCAGGATGGCCTCACCGATACGGAGGTGGTCGATGCCCACCGGCATTGTGCCCCAGTGTACTAGAGTAAAGGAGCTGGTCGCGCCGCCGGAGGTGACCTCCAGCCTGCGGCCAATACCGTCCTCGACCCGCCGGCGCAGCGCCAGCAGCTCGTTCATCTTCTCCGGTGTGGGCTTAGTTGAGCCGTAGCACGTCAGGTTCACGCCGATGCCGGCCAGGTGTACGTGGGGCAGCTCCCGCTCCACGCGAACGCACACGTCCACCAGCTCATCCTTGTCCCAAAAGCCCTCCCGCAGGTCGCCAAGATCGGCCATGACGATGACCCGGTGGGTCTTGCCCTGACGGGCACACTCCCGCTCCAGCGCGGCCAGCGTAGTCCACTCGCTTTGCAGCGATGTCTCGCACAGCGACACCACGTCGGGCAGCTCCGTCAGCGCCGGGATGCGGATCAGCAGCCACGGGCCGTCCACGCCGGCGGCCCGGCATTTGGCCACCTGCTCCAGCCGGCTGGTGCCCAGCTCGTCCGCGCCGCATTGACGCAGTGTCCGCGCCACCTCCGGCAGCCCGTCCGCGCCCTTCACCACGCCGCACACCCGGATACCCTGTCCATGACAGCGGGAGATCACCGCCCGGGCGTTGCCCCGCAGCTTCTCCAAATCAAATTCCAGTTGCGGGTATTTCCGCATGATCCGCGCCTCCTGTGTAGCAAATACTAAAAGCCATTCTACCATACTTTCCGGCGTTTGTCACACCTTTTCATAAAAAAGGCCGCAGAGATGAGGCATGATACAAATAATGGGAGCGCGGAGCGCTCCCATTATGCTTCACTGTTTTCGATCGTGCCGCCGCCCAGCACCACGTCTCCGTCGTACAGCACCACGGCCTGTCCGGCGGTGATGGCCCGCTGGGGCTGATCAAACACCACCCGCAGCCCGCCGCCCGGCAGGGGGTAGGCGGTGCAGACCGCCTCGGTCTGACTGTAGCGGGTCTTGGCGGCGCAGCGCACCGGCCCGTCCGGCGTCTTGCCGCTGATCCAGTTTGCATGGCTGGCCAGCAGGGAGGAGGCGTACAGCTTCTCGTCATCCCCCAGCAGGATGGTGTTGTCCGCGCCGTTTTTCCGCAGGACGTACACGTGCTTGCCCGCGGCCACGCCCAGGCCCTTCCGCTGACCGGCGGTGTAGCAGGGCAGACCCCGGTGGCGGCCCAGCACCCGGCCGTCTTGGTCCACAAAGTCCCCCGGCGTCAGCACCACGCCCTCCCGTTGGAGGAAGCCTACATAGTCGCCGTCCGGCACGAAGCAGATGTCCTGGCTGTCACCCTTATCGGCATTTTCCAGCCCGGCCTGCCGGGCCTGCTCCCGGATGGCGGGCTTGTCGTAGTCGCCCACCGGCAGCAGCAGGTGGCGAAGCTGGTGCTGGGTCAGCTGATAGAGGACGTAGCTCTGGTCCTTCCGCCGTTCCCGGCCGCGGAGCAGACGGTAGCATCCTGTGTCCGGGTCAACGTCCACCCGGGCGTAATGTCCCGTGGCGATGTAGTCATAGCCCAGCGCCAGCGCCCGGTTCAGCAGCGCACCGAATTTCAGCTCCCGGTTGCAGTCGATGCAGGGATTGGGCGTCCGCCCGGCCACGTATTCGCTGACAAAGCGGTCCATCACGCAGCGCTGGAACTTCTCCGTTTCATTGAATACATAAAACCGCATTCCCAGCCGCGCAGCCGCCTGCCGGGCGTCCTCCGCGTCATCAGCGGAGCAGCACCGACCATCCTCGCCGCGGTACAGCTTCAGCATCGCGCCGTCACAGTCGTAGCCCTGCCGCACCAGCAGCGCCGCGGCGGCACTGCTGTCCACGCCGCCGGACATGGCCACCAGCACTCTTTTGCCATTGCTCATGGTAAAGTTCTCCGTATATTCCTTCCTATGGGATACATACTATCAATCGTCCAGATGGACCTGTTGGAAGGCGTGGAACGGCAGCCCGTCCGCCAGCTCCAGCAGCGCCGGCTGGAAGCCGCCGGCGTAGTCCGCCCGGGGCTCTTCCAGCACCGCGTCCGTCCGGTGGTCCGGCAGGGCCAGCGTTACGCAGGTGCCCTGGCCCACCTTGCTGTCCAGCAGCAACTGGCCGCCATGGCGCTCGGCGACCTGCCGCGCCAGCGGCAGACCCAGGCCCAGACCGTGGGGGTTCTGGTCAATGCGCTGGGGCAGCGCGTAGAGACGGAACACGTCTTCGATCTGCTCGGCGGGGATGCCGCACCCGGTGTCCGATACCTGGAGCAGTACCTGCTGGTGCTGGCACTGCAGCGTCACCGTTACCGTGCCGCCCGTTTCGGTGTACTTCAGGGCGTTGCCCAGCAGCTGCCACAGAGACCGCCGCAGGTGCGCCCGATGCACAGCTACCACATGGCTGCGGAGGGCACACTGCATACGCAGCGTCACGCCCCGCAGCTCAAACAGCGGCTGGGCCTCCAGGATCAGGGCCTGTGTCCACTCCACCAATTCCGTGTTCTGGGTGGGCAGCGGCCCACGGCCGGCCAGCAGCGGCGCGGCGTCCAGCTCGTTGGTCAGCCGCAGCAGGCGGAAGTAGCCTTGCAGCAGCATGGCCGCGTTCTTGTCCAGCTCCGGGTCTTTGGCGCGCTTTTCAGCCGGCGCCAAACGGCTTGCCGCCACATAGACCCCGGCCAGAGCCAGACGGATCTGCGTGGCCACGTGGGGCATCATCTCGTAAAGGACCTGTTCGTCCCGATCTTCGTTTCCCAAAGCCTTACCCCTTTCACACGATCGTCATCGTCAGCATCTCACCAGTGTCCCGGACTACTCGTGTTGCTTTCTGCCCTTCTGACCATATCATACCAAACGGGGCGCTAAAACACAAGATATTTGTCAAATTTTCGCAAAATGTAAAGCAAAACAAAAAAAGTTTCAAAAAGGGCTTGCAATTTTCAAAAAAGTGGATATAATTCTAAATATACCATACATTTAGGATATTCCAGTCAGAGAGGAAGATGTATTTATGAGCATCAAAGTCGGTATCAATGGTTTCGGCCGTATCGGCCGTATGGTCATGCGCTGCTGCATGAACCATCCCAATATTGAGATCGTGGGCATCAACGATCTTTGCCCCGCCGATTATTTGGCCTATATGCTGAAGTTCGACACTATGCACGGCCGCTTCCAGGGTGAGGTCTCCGCTGACGGCACGAACATCGTGGTCAACGGCAGGGCCATTCCCGTGTTCGCCGAGCGCGATCCCGCCAACCTGCCTTGGGCTAAGGTGGGCGCTGAGTATGTTATCGAGTCCACCGGTCTGTTCCTGACCAAGGAGAAGGCCGCGGGCCACATCGCCGCCGGCGCCAAGCACGTGGTGATGTCCGCCCCCTCCAAGGACGACACCCCTATGTTCGTCATGGGCGTGAACCAGGATACCTACACCTCCGATATGCAGTTCGTGTCCAACGCCAGCTGCACCACCAACTGCCTGGCCCCCATCGCCAAGGTGCTGCATGACAGCTTCGGTATCACCGACGGCCTGATGACCACCGTTCACTCCACCACCGCCACCCAGAAGACGGTGGACGGCGTGTCCCTGAAGGACTGGCGCGGTGGCCGCGCTGCCTCCGGCAACATCATCCCCAGCTCCACCGGCGCTGCCAAGGCTGTGGGCAAGGTCATTCCCGCGCTGAACGGCAAGCTCACCGGTATGTCCATGCGCGTGCCCACTCTGGACGTGTCCGTGGTGGACCTGACCGTGAACCTGAGTAAGCCCGCCAGCTACGATGAGATCTGCGCCGCCATGAAGAAGGCCAGCGAGAACGAGCTGAAGGGTATTCTGGAGTATACCGATGAGGCCGTTGTTTCCTCTGATTTCCTGGGTGACACCCACACCTCCATCTTCGACGCCAAGGCCGGCATCGCCCTGACAGACACCTTTGTCAAGGTCGTCAGCTGGTACGACAACGAGATGGGCTACTCTGACAAGGTTCTGTGCCTGATCGAGCACATGGCCAGCGTGGACCACAAATAAGTTGCTTTTCCACCTGTAAGGTTTTCCTTCTTTTTGTTCCGGAAACAGCGCCGTCCCATCCCGGGACGGCGCTGTTTCCGCACTGTCATTACGAAACCGGTCCGCAGACTGGTTGCGGCAATCCGTTCTCCTTTTCCATAGATACGGATTCCCGAGCCAGTGACATCGGTCACTGGCTCGGAATGACAAAGCCAGTACAGTCCACACACAAATTTTCCGTTATCCCGATAGAATATTTTACAAAACCTCAAATTACCTCTACCATTCCTTTGAATTGTATGGTACAATAGGTACAACTTACCCAAGGGTACGCAGGGAAAGGACACCCATCATGGAACAGAATCCCATTCTCCACAGCGCTCTCTCGCTGGACAGCGACATTCCCCTTTATGCCCAGCTTGTGGGCATTATCAAACGGAACATCTCTACCGGCGTGTTGGCCGTGGGCGCACTTCTGCCCAGCGAGGCCGAGCTGTGCCGGTGTCTGAACATCAGCCGCAACACCGTCCGCCAGGCTATCGGCGAGTTGGAGGACGAGGGCCTGGTGGTTCGTAAGCGCGGCCGCGGCACGTTCGTGGCTGACCCCGCCACCAACCGCCGCGGCGTCCGCTATTCCTTCACCACCGAGGTATCCTCCCTGGGCAAAGTCCCCTCTTCCACCCTGGTGGACTTCGCCGTGGAGACGCCCAGCGGCGTTGTCTGCGAGAAAATGGAGCTGCGGGAGGGCACACCGGTCTACTGCTTCACCCGTGTCCGTAACGTGGATGGCGAGCCTCTGATTCTGGAGACCAGCTACTACCCACAGTACATCTACCCCAACCTGACCCGGGATATGCTCCAGACCCATAGCTTTTACAGCCTGCTGTACCACGTGGGCATCGTCCCCTTTGCCGCCGACGAGAGCTATGAGGCGGTTATCCTGGACGGTGAGCGGGCCGCCCTGCTGGGCGTCGAGCCGAGCAGCTGCGCCTTCTTCCACCAGCGCCTTACCCGCACGGAGGATGGCCGCATCTACGAGTACACCCGCAGCTATATCCGCGGCGACCGGGTACGGCTGGACGTACATATGCAGAAGAGCGGCATGAGCTTCGTCCGCACCATCGACTGAGACTGAAAAAGAACGCCCCTCGGGGCGTTCTTTTTTGTTCCGTTTACAGCGCCGCCGCGCCGATAATACCTGCCTCGTTACCCAGCCTGGCGCATTGGATCACCGGCGGCTTCCGCATCCGTCCGCCGAAGCAGTGGTCCGCCACATATTCCCGCACCGGACCTAACAGCGCCTCGCCCTGACGGCTGATGCCGCCGCCCAGCAGGACCATCTCCGGCCCGAGGACGTTCACCAGATCGGTGACGCCCGCCGCCACATACACACAGTACTGCGCCACTACGGCCCTGGCCGCCGCGTCGCCCTTATCCGCCGCGTCGAACACATCCTTGCCGGTGAGGCTGCCGCCATAGCCGGCCAGCAGGGAGGCAGGCTGGGCCTGCGCCGCCCGCTTGCCCTGACGGATCAGTGCCGTGGCGGAGGCATACGCCTCCCAGCAGCCATTTCGCCCGCAGGTGCAGGGCTCGCCGTCCAGCACCAGCAGCGCATGGCCTACCTCCGCGCCTGTGCCGCCCACGCCGCTGACGATCTTCCCGTCCTGGATGATGCCGCCGCCCACGCCTGTGCCCAGCGTCACCAGCACCATATTCCGGCAGCCCACGGCGGCGCCGGCCACCGTCTCCGCCAGCGCGGCGCAGTTGGCGTCGTTGCTCAGACGGCAGGGCAGGCCGAAATGCTCCGTCATCATGGTGCACACCGGCACATTGAACCAGCCCAGGTTGTACGCCCGGGCCACCACGCCGTTTTCGCCGTCGCACGTACCCGGCGAGCCGATGCCGATGGACGCGCAGTGGGCCGGCGTGATGTCCGCCTTCTCCATGGCCAGCTCCACGGCCCGGCACATATCCGCCACCACCTGCTCCGCGGGGCGCTGCGCCCCGGTGGGAAGGCTGGCCTCCGCCACGATCTCATAGTGTTCATTCACCACGCCCACGGCGATATTCGTGCCGCCCAGGTCGATACCGATACGGTACATACTCCCGTCTCCTTTGCAGTAGAAATAGAGAATGGGGCGGCCTTTCCGCCCGCCCCAGGTCACATTTTGTCAGATGTGGGTCACAAAGTCGGTGTTCACCGGCACGGTCCTGCCGATGTCGGAGGACTTGATGCTGCCGAAAATGGCCCGCATGGTGGTCAGCGCCTCCTTGCCGGACACCTCCGGCTCGCGGTCATGCACCAGCGCGTCCACAAACTCGTCAATAACGCCGGAGGAGGTGGGGATGCTGTCGAAGTTGTAGCTGGTGCGGTTGCCCTCCAGGTCGGTAACGATGATGGGGGCGGTGGGTTCACTGTAGATCATCATCAGACCCTTCGTCCCGTACAGCACTGTGGATTCGCACTCCTTGCCGTACACCGTCCAGCTGGCCGCCATCGTACCCAGTGCGCCGCCGGACATCTTCAGGATGCACAGCGCGTTGTCGTCCACGCTGATGAGCTTGCCGTCGTTGTCCCGCTTGTTCAGCGTCACCACCTTGGCGGTGGTCTCGATGACCTTCTGTCCCAGCAGATACTGAAGCAGATCCACCTTGTGGATGCCCATGTCGGACAGAGCGCCCATGGCAGCCTTATTCTTGTCGAAGAACCAGGCGTCGCGGTCGGGAGACCAGCCCTCCGGGCCGGAGTTGCCGAACACAGAGCGGAACGTGATCACGTCGCCGATGATGCCGCTCTCCAGCAGCCTCCGGGCCTTGCGATGTACCGGATCGAACCGCATATTGTGGCCGATCATCAGATGCTTGCCGTTGCGCTCCGCCGCGGCCACCATGCTCTCGCACTCCGCCAGCGTCACAGCCATGGGCTTCTCGCACAGCACGTGCTTGCCCGCGTACAGCGCAGCCGTGCAGATCTCCGCATGGCTGCGGTTCTCCACGCAGATGGACACTGCGTCGATGTCCGGCTCGTCGATGAGCTGATAAAAGCTGTCGTAGACCTTGCCGCCGTACTTGGCGGCCATCTCCTCGGCCCGGGCCATGTTTTTGTCGTAATACGCCACGACCTGCGCATTAGGGTTGGCTGCGTACTCGGGAAGATGGCGCACCTGTGCGATCTTGCCGCAGCCGATGATGCCGACTCGGATCATAAAAGCGTACCTCCTCAGAAAATCCTCAAATCACCTGCCGCTTTCCGGTGCGGCATATCTTCACAGTGCTATTCTAACAAATTCCGGTGCGGTTGAAAAGCCTTTTTTGACGCACTTTGCAAATTTTTTCACAAAATCTGCGCGGCCACCGTCACGGCACAGCCGTTTTTCTCCGTGTAGTCCAGCGTCACGCCCACCGGCGGGAGCAAACGGCTCAGCGCCAGCAGCGGCCCTTTGCCCATCAGTTTGAACAGGGCTTCCTTGGCCGTCCAGACCTCCCAAAACCGGCGGCAGTCGCCGCTGTCGCCGGGACGGATGCAGGCCATCTCCGCCTCGGAGCATACGCGCCGCATGAATTTCTCCTGGGTGGAGCGGATGACCTCCACGTCCACGCCTACCGGCACATCCGCCGCAATACACACCGCCCACGCACCGGAGTGGCTGACGGACACGTATGTCCCCTCCGTTGTCACGGTGGGCTTGCCCAACTCGTCCCAGGTCAGCGGCACGTCCACCTCGCTGCAGTGCAGCTTCTCTGCCAGCATCCGCCGCGCCAGCAGTTCCCCGGCCACGGTACGCTTCCGGTCGTCCTCCCCGGCGATGTCCGCCACCCGGCGGCGGCGCACGTCGTCCATCATGGCTGTGATCCGGGCTTCCTCTGCCGCGTCCAGCTGCCGGATGTCATACCACTGCAATTCCATATCCCATGCCTCCCGTGTATTTTTTGTTTCTGCGTCATTGTAGCACGTTTCGCCCTGGACTGCCACCCTTTTTTAGCATCCCCTTGCAATTTGCCTGAATATGGCGTACACTACCCATGTATCAGGAGGTATATTCCATGGTTTCTATCGTTCCCGTTACCACCCGCGCCCAGCTGCGCCGATTTGTGGACTACCCTAACGAGTTATATAAGGACGTTCCCCAGTTCGTCCCCGCTACCTATGACGATGACCTGTCCGACTGGGACAGGAGCAAGAACCCGGCCTTTGACTACTGCGACGCCCGCTGCTGGCTGGCGGAACGAGACGGTGAGATCGTGGGCCGCATCGGCGCGATCCACTCCCGTAAGGCCAACGACAAGTGGGGAACGAACCGTCTCCGCTTCACCCAGGTGGACTTTATCGACGACCCGGAGGTATCCGCCGCCCTGTTTGGCGTGGTGGAGGACTGGGCCAGAGAGCTGGGCTGCACCGCCGTCCACGGCCCGCTGGGCTTTACCGACATGGACCGGGAGGGTATGCTGGTGGAGGGCTTTGACCGCCGCAGCTGCTTTTTTACCTATTACAACTACCCTTATTACATAGACCACATGGCCGCGCTGGGCTACGTCAAGGATGTGGACTGGATCGAGCAGCTCATCACCGTCCCTACCGACGAGGCCACCATCAAGCGCTGGGAGAAGCTGTCCGACTTCGTGCTGAAGCGCCGCCACCTCCACATCCACGAGGCGAAGAGCCGCCTGTCCTACCTGCCGTTGCTGAAGCCGTTCTTCGAGTTGGTGAACGTGGCCTACGCCCCACTGTACGGCACGGTGGAGCTGACGGACCGACAGATCAAAAAGTATTCCGCCAAATTCGCGCCTCTCATCAATCCCAACACCACCTGCTTCGTCATGGACGAGCGGGATCGTATGATCGCCTTCGGCGTGGGTGCCCCCAGCCTGGCGGCCGCGCTGCAGAAGCACCGCGGCCGACTGATGCCCACCGGGTGGATCGACGTGCTGAAAGCGTTCCGGAAGAATGACACGGTGGACCTGCTGCTCATCGCCGTCCACCCGGACTATCAGAAAATGGGCGTCAACGCCATCATTCTCAGCAAGGCCATGAAGGGCTGCCACAAGCTGGGCATCAAGCAGGCGGAGACCGGCCCTATGCTGGAGCTGAACGATAAGGTCCAGTCCCAGTGGAAGGATTTCCAGACCGAGCAGCACAAGCGCCGCCGCTGCTTCATCAAGGAGCTGTAAAACAGAGAAAGACCGCCCCGGGCCAAACGGTCCGGGGCGGCCTTTTTGCAGTTTGCTTATTCCACATCGGCCAGACGCAGGTGGGTGGCGCGCTCCTCCATGGGGATGTACTTCTCGTGGGTGGTGACGGCGCGGTAGGCCGGGCGCATGATCCGGTGGCAGGTGACCACCTCTTCAATGCGGTTGGCGCACCAGCCGGCAATGCGGGCGGAGGCGAACAGGGGCGTGAATACCTCCTCCGGGATGCCCAGCATGGTGTAGACCAGGCCGGAGTACATATCCACGTTGGCACACATGGGCGTGTCGCTGCCCCGGCGCTCCTGGATCAGCGGAATGCCCAGCGTCTCTACCTTCTGCAGCAGGGCAAAGTCCCCGGCGTAGCCCTTGATCTCCGCCATATGCTGGGCGTACTTCTTCAGCAGCACCGCCCGGGGATCGGAGATGGTATACACCGCGTGGCCCAGGCCGTACAGCTTGCCGGAGCGGTCTCCGGCCGCGCCATCCAGCAGCTTGCACAGGTAATCCTTGATCGAGCCGTCGTCATGGGGATCGACATTTTCCTTAATGTAGTGGAACATCTCCATGACCTTGGCGTTGGCGCCGCCGTGAAGCGGGCCCTTCAGCGAGCCGACAGCCCCGGCGATGGCGCTGTAGGTATCCGTGCCGCTGGAGGACATGGCGCGGCAGACGAAGGTGGAGTTGTTGCCGCCGCCGTGCTCCGCGTGGACCATCAGCATCATGTCCAGCAGGTGGGCCTCCTCGTCGGTGTAGCTCTTGTCGGGCCGCATCATCCGCAGGAAGTTCTCCGCCGTGGACAGCTCTGGCACGGGGTAGTGGATGTGGAGGGAGTCGCCGTGGAAGTAGTGGCGCTGCATGGCGTAGGCGTTGGCGACGATAGAGGGGAAGTAGCCGATGAGCTTCACGGACTGCAGCAGCGTATTGTCGATGGACGTGTTGTCCGGGTCGGGGTCGTAGGAGTACAGGCTCAGCACGCTGCGGGCCAGCTCGTTCATGATGCTGCGGCTGGGATGGCGCATGATCATGCCCTCGGTGAACCCCTCCGGCAACTTCCGGGCCTGGTTCATGATCTTGTCGAAGTAGGCCAGCTCGCTCTTGGAGGGCAGATAGCCCATCAGCAGCAGGTAGGCTACCTCCTCAAAGCCGAACGTGCCGGCCTTGCGGTGGGCCTCCACGATATCCGTCAGCTCGATGCCGCGGTAGTACAGCTGACCGGGGATGGGGACGCGCTGGCCATCCTGCAGCAGATAGCCCTGGACGCTGCCCACCTTGGACACGCCCACCAGAACGCCTGTGCCGTCGCTGTTGCGCAGGCCCAGCTTCACGTCGCCCCGGTAATGCTCCGGACTGATGGCGTACTCGTCCTGTATGCTGCGGCTCAGCGGGCCGGTGTATTGCTTTAATATGGTGGCATCCTTCTCGATCATGGAGGTCGCTCCTTTCAAGTCTTGCTGTGGTGATTATAATGCGCCTCCTTTCTTTTTGCAAGAGTTAAAAATAAAAATTTCAAAATTTTTCTGCAACCGCGTTAAAGATTGACAGATTTACGGTAATTTTGCATAAACTAAAAATGCAACTTGCAAGAAATTGCTTTTATCTGTTGCTTTTCTGAAAACCTGTGGTATACTGTTGCCCATGATAATTCTCCGAAAGGGCGTGAGTATATGATCAAGCTGCACAGCGGCGGCGTGGTATGGCACGGCGGCACGGTGACGGAAGTGCCGGAGGCTATGGCGGGAAACCGGGAAAAGACCATGGCCTATCAGATCCTGCGCAAGCATCACAAGGGCGGAGAGGACGGGCTGCTGCACCTGACCTTCGACAGTCTGATCTCCCACGACATCACCTATGTGGGCGTGATCCAGACGGCCAAGGCCAGCGGCATGGAGCGCTTTCCCGTGCCCTATGTGCTGACCAACTGCCACAACAGCCTGTGCGCCGTGGGCGGTACGATCAACGCCGACGACCACGCCTTCGGCCTGTCGGCGGCGGTGAAATACGGCGGCGACTATGTGCCCGCCAACCAGGCGGTGATCCACCAGTACGCCCGGGAGATGCTGGCGGGCTGCGGCAAAATGGTGCTGGGCTCGGACAGCCACACCCGCTACGGCGCGCTGGGCACGCTGGGCGTGGGCGAGGGCGGCGGCGAGATCGTGAAGCAGCTTCTGGAGAATACCTATGACGTGACGCCGCCCCAGGTGATCTTGGTGCGCCTGACGGGGAAGCCGGGCCACGGCGTCGGCCCGCACGATGTGGCGCTGGCCCTGTGCGGCGCGGTGTATAAGAACGGCTTTGTTAAAAATAAGGTGCTGGAGTTCGTGGGCGACGGTATCGGCGGATTGTCCATGGACTATCGCATCGGCATCGACGTGATGACCACGGAGACGGCCTGCCTGAGCTCTGTCTGGGAGACGGACGGCGCGGTGGCGGACTATCTGGCGTTCCACGGGCGGGACGGCGACTTCGCGCCGCTGCACCCGGAGGACGGCGCGTACTACGACGGTATGATCGACATCGACCTGAGCCGTGTTGAGCCTATGGCGGCGCTGCCCTTCCATCCCTCCGAGGCGCTGCCCCTGCGGGAGCTGATCGAGAACCCGGGGGATGTGCTGCGGCAGGTGGAGCTGCGGGCGGCGGAGCAGTTCGGCGGCAAGGCGGCGCTGCACCTGACGGACAAGGTGAAAAACGGCCGGCTGACGGTGGAGCAGGGCGTCATCGCCGGGTGCGCCGGCGGCCTGTACGACAACATCGCCGAGGCGGCGGCCATTCTGGACGGCTTCGACGTGGGCAGCGGGAACTTCGACTTCTCCGTGTATCCGCCCTCCGTGCCGGTGGAGCTGGAGCTGGTGGAGAACGGCGTGGCCGGGCGGCTGCTGCGCAGCGGCGCGGTGTGCAAGCCCTGCTTCTGCGGCCCGTGCTTCGGTGCGGGGGATGTGCCGGCCAACGACGCGCTGTCCATCCGCCACACCACCCGGAACTTCCCCAACCGGGAGGGCTCCAAGCCCGGCGACGGCCAGCTGGCCGGGGTGATCCTCATGGACGCCCGTTCCATCGCCGCCACCGCCCGCAACCACGGCGTGGTCACGTCGGCGGCGGACGTGGACTACGATGAGCCTGCACCGGCGGCCCGGCGGTTTGATGCTTCCGTGTACGAAAAGCGGGTGTACCGGGGCTTTGGCCACCCCCGGCCGGAGGCGGAATTGCAGTACGGCCCGAACATCGCGGAGTGGCCCGCCATCCCGGCGCTGGCCGACGGCCTGCTGCTGCAGGTGGCCTCCGTCCTGCGGGACGAGGTGACCACCACCGACGAGCTGATCCCCTCCGGGGAGACATCGTCCTACCGCTCCAACCCCATGAAGCTGGCCCAGTTCACCCTGTCCCGCCGTGATCCGGACTATGTGGCCCGGGCCAAGGCCACGGCGGCGCTGGAGGCGGACCGGGCCGCCGGGGACACGGCGGCGCTGGAGGATGTGCTGGCAGCCTTGGGCCTGGACGGCGAAGCGGCACAGCATCTGCATATCGGCTCGGTGCTGTTTGCCAACAAGCCAGGCGACGGCTCGGCCCGGGAGCAGGCGGCATCCTGCCAGCGGGTTCTGGGCGGCAGCGCCAATATCTGCTATGAGTTCGCCACCAAGCGCTACCGCTCCAACTGCGTCAACTGGGGGCTGCTGCCCTTTACCATGGCGGCGGACGACCGCTTTGACGGCGTGCCGGGGGACTTTATCTACGTCCCCGACGTGCGGGAGAGGGTGGCCCGGGGCGACGAGGAATTCCCGGCGGCGCTGGTGCACGGCGGCAAGGCCGCGCCCCTGACGCTGTATCTGAAGAACACCAGCGCCGAGGAGCGGGAGCTGCTGCTGGCCGGGTGTCTTATCAACCACTATGCGGCAAAGAAAAGAGGCTGAGACAATGGAAAAGATCAAAATGCCCCACCCCATTGCGGAGCTGGACGGCGACGAGATGACCCACGTTCTGTGGGGAAAGATCAAGGATGAACTGATCTGCCCCTATGTGGCGCTGAACACGGAGTATTACGACCTCTCCCTGCCCAACCGGGACAAAACGGAGGACGCGGTGACGCGGGAGGCGGCGGAGGCCATCAAGCGGCTGAAGATCGGCGTGAAGTGCGCCACCATCACCCCTAACTTCCAGCGGCAGGAGGAATACGGCCTGAAGAAGCTGTGGAAGTCCCCCAACGCCACCATCCGGGCGGCGCTGGACGGCACGGTGTTCCGCGCGCCTATCCTCATCTCCCGGGTGAAGCCGGTGGTATCCTGCTGGGAGAAGCCGGTGACCATCGCACGCCACGCCTACGGCGACGTGTACCGGGCGGTGGAGTACCGCGTGCCCTGCGCCGGGAAGGCGGAGCTGGTGTTCACCGACGACAGCGGCCGGGAGCTGAGCCGCCAGACGGTGTACGACTTTGCCGGGCCGGGCGTGGTGCAGGCCATGCACAACCGGGACGACTCCATCCTCTCCTTCGCCCGGTGCTGCTTCAGCTACGGGCTGGACGTGGAGCAGGACGTGTGGTTCTCCAGCAAGGACACTATCTCCAAGGACTACGACCAGACGTTCAAGCTGCTGTTTCAGAAGGTGTACGACGAGGAGTACCGGGACGCCTTTGAAAAGGCGGGGCTGCACTACCGCTATGCCCTCATCGACGACGCGGCAGCCAAGGTCATCCGCTCCAAGGGCGGCATCGTGTGGGCCTGCAAGAACTACGACGGCGACGTGATGAGTGATCTCATCGCCGCGGCCTCCGGGTCGCTGCCCATGATGACCAGCGTACTGGTGTCGCCGGACGGCTGCTTTGAGTACGAGGCGGCCCACGGCACGGTGACGGACCACTACTACCGCTGGCGGAAGGGCGAGAAGGTGTCCACCAACCCGGTGGCCACCATGTATGCCTGGGCCGGTGCGCTGCGCAAGCGGGGCGAGTGGGACGAAAACCCGGCGTTGGTGCGGTTCGCCGGCTGCCTGGAGCGGGCGGGGCTGGACGTGCTGGAGCAGGGCTATCTGTCGGAGGATCTGGCCATGCTGTGCGATAAGGCGGACTATGTGGAGATGCCGGACAACGACCGGCTGTTCACTCTGATCCGCCGCCGGCTGGAGGAATTGCTGGCGGAATAACGAAATCGGGAGCAAAAGAAGCGGTGATTTGGGTAAAAATCCAAATTACCGCTTCTTTACGCCCGGGTATATTGACAGACGGGGGGCATATCTGTATAATATAAGCAATTCTACTTCAACAGGGGGTTCTATCAAAGGATGGACACAGCCGGCAGCGACTCTTGCCCTGAACGAAATAAGAATAGTGTACGGATGTGAGACATGACCTGTGCGCGCTGCACACAGGCCGTGTCTTTTGCGCTTTTTACCTGGAAGGTAAGAAGCAGGAAAGGAGTTTTATATTTTGGAGACCTCAATAGGTTGGTTATTGCTTTTGCAGGTAGCGCTGATCCTTCTCAACGCCGTGTTTGCCTGCGCCGAGATCGCCGTTCTGTCGGTGAACGAGGTGAAGCTGAACAAGATGTGCGCCGAGGGAAACCGCAAGGCCAAGCGGCTCAGTAAGCTGACGGCCCAGCCCGCCCGCTTTCTGTCCACCATCCAGGTGGCCATTACGCTGGCCGGCTTCCTGGGCAGCGCTTTCGCGTCGGAGAACTTCTCCGACGGGCTGGCGGATTGGCTCATCAGCCTGGGTGTCGCCATTCCCCACGGCACGCTGGACACCATCTGTGTCATCATTATCACGCTGATCCTGTCTTATTTTACCCTGATCTTCGGCGAGCTGGTGCCCAAGCGCATCGCCATGAAGAAGTCGGAGCAGGTGGCCCTGGGCATCTCCGGGCTGGTGACGGTGATCTCCAAGCTGTTCGCGCCTATCGTGTCGCTGCTGAGTGTGTCCACCAACGGTGTGCTGCGCCTCATCGGCATCGACCCCAATGAGGAGGAGGAGCAGCTGGGCGAGGAGGACATCCGCATGATGGTGGACGCCAGCAGTGAGCATGGCGGCATCGACCACGAGGAAAAAGAGTTCATCCAGAACGTGTTTGAGTTCGACGACCTGACTGCCGAGGAGATCGCCACCCACCGCACCGATGTGGACCTGCTGTGGATGGACGAGAGCATGGACGAGTGGGCGGAGACCATCCGCGGCACGCGGCACAACCGCTATCCCATCTGCGAGGACAGCGCCGACAACGTGGTGGGCATCCTGAACGCCAAGGAGTACTTCCGCCTGGCGGACAAGAGCCGGGACAACGTGATGCGCTCCGCCGTCCGCGCGCCGTATTTCGTGCCGGAGACCATCAAGGCTGACGCGCTGTTCCGCAACATGAAGCGCACTGGCAACCCCCTGGCCGTGGTGCTGGACGAGTACGGCGGCATGGTGGGCATTGTGACGCTGAACGACCTGGTGGAGGAGCTGGTGGGCGACCTGGGCGACGATGACAGCGGCCTGGTCAGCGAGGATGAGCCCCGCATCGAGAAGCGGGAGGACGGTTCGCTGCTGCTCACCGGCAACGTGGAGCTGGACGACATCGAGGACGCGCTGAACATCCAGCTGGATCAGGAGGAGCACGATACCCTTACCGGGCTGGTGTTCGACGCGCTGGGCGTCATCCCCGACGACGGGGAGCAGGATATCGATCTGGAGACCGAGGGGATGCACATCCACGTCACATCCATCCGGGAGCATCAGGTGGATCGGGCGGAGGTGCGATTGCTGCCCAGGCCCGAGCCGGAAGAGACGGACGAGGACGACTGATACGGGCATCAATGAATAAGAACATACTCAAGCTGCTGGCGGCGCTGACCATGGTCATCGACCACGCCGGGCTGCTGCTGTTCCCACAGGCGGCGGTGCTGCGCTGGGTCGGGCGCATCTCCTTCCCGCTGTTCGCCTTCTGCGTGGGAGACGGCTGCGTACACACCCGCAAGCCCTGGGTCTACTTCTGGCGGGTGCTGGGCCTGGGTCTGGCCTGTCAGATCGTGTTCGCGGCAGAGGAGCTGCTGGGCGGCGGAACGCTCCGGGGCTCGCAGGCGCTGTATCTGAACATCCTGTTCACGCTGGCGCTGGCCATATTGCTGTGTATATCGTTCCTGCGCCTGCGACGCCAGCCCAACGCCAAAAATGCCGCCGTGTGTGCCGCCGCGATGCTGGCCGTGGCCGGGGCGGATATGCTTTGCCAGGCCATCACCGCCAGGACCGGTGTGCTGATTACGTTCGATTACGGCGCGATGGGCGCGTTTCTGCCCCTGTTCGCCATGCTGTCCCAAGAGAAGCACCAGCGGTTCGTCTTGTTCTCCCTGGGCATGGCCATCTACTGCCTGACCCAGTGCGGGGATATGCCCTACGTGTGGTGGTCGCTGCTGGCGCTGCCCATTCTGTGGTGCTACAACGGCCAGCCGGGCTGCCGGGGCTGGAAATGGGCGTTCTACGTGTTCTATCCCGCCCATCTGGCCGTGTTGCATCTCATCGGTGAGATCATGTAAGGAAAGAATAAAAAAAGGGGCTGTCTCACTAAGAGGCAGCCCCGAAAAATTTTGAAGCCCGGCTCTTGCACAGAGTCAGGCTTCGGCGTATTATTTAAGTGTGACATCAAACAAGACACGAGTAGAGTATACAGCATACGGGACTGGATATCAAGTCTGCTTGCCTATGAATTTAGAAATTATCATCCCGTCGGACGAATCAGGGACTGCCTCAATCGATTTTGAAAAATCTTTTTGAGGCGGCCCCTTTTGGCGCGGAAGAAGGGATTTGAACCCTTGCGCGTGGTTTAGACGCCTACTCCCTTAGCAGGGGAGCCCCTTCGGCCACTTGGGTACTTCCGCAGATATGAAAAATTCTGGCGGAGAGAGTGGGATTCGAACCCACGGATGCTTTCACATCGCCGGTTTTCAAGACCGGTGCTTTCGACCACTCAGCCATCTCTCCGTGTGAAAAAGCAGCTCTCACGCCAAACGCGAGTATTATATTACCATGCCCCGGGGGCTTTGTCAACAAAAAGACATCAGAGAAATTTGAAAAAAATTAAAAATAGGGCTTGCAAACCGGCGAAAACTGTGCTATTCTTAATGGGCTGTTTGGAAAACTGTATATCCGGGTGTGGCGAAGTTTGGTATCGCGCTTGAATGGG
>UMGV01048956.1_pt1 | contig 18279 bp, 28 predicted proteins | sample 1965361 | NCBI WGS metagenome assembly UMGV01 (sample SAMEA4836081, study PRJEB28245) | human gut metagenome | biome: gut microbiome; material: fecal sample | place: Denmark | collected 2008
GTTTTGTTTTTTCTTTAGTCATTGCGGTCTCCTATGTTTCATACCATTGGTTTATTCCTTTGAGGATTTCCTCATATTTTTTGCCTTGGGCGCTGCCGATAACACCGGACATATCCATGTCTCTCAATAGCATATCTATGGTAATGCGGGCGTTTGAGGCGGTGACGTCTCCCCAGGAAGATTCGATGATCTTTCCGCCGACGCATTTTACAAGGCCGGCAATTCGTTTATAATAATTGCGTAACTCGTCAAAGTTATCGAAACTGGAACAGCCGGAGGAAAAAAAGCATTGGAGAAGTCCGTGAAAAAGGCGGTTTTGTTTGTTGCTTTTGTAGGCTTCTTTTCCCATTAAATCAAAATACACGTAATCCTCTTTTATGCGGTCAAGTCTGTATTTGCATTCCGGGCTGTTCCCGAAAAGTTCGTAAGCTTTTTGTTTGGTTATTTGCATTTTGCCTCCGAATAGTGGAATCGATAAATAGTTAAGCGAGGACACACCTGACGTAATTGCTGTTGGTGCTCCCATTGCCCCAGCCCACATCGCCGCTATTGGCGTTCACGAGCCACGCGTCGTTGTACGTGTACTCGGACGAAGACCAGTACCATCCCTCTAACGGAGTTCCGCCAGCCCGTTTGAGAGCCTTGTTGACTGCTTCCTTGTTTTCAAGTATTGCCAGCCATTCGGCGAGCGAGGGAACACCCTTTTTGACAGCTTCATGCCAGTTTGACGGATTTTCGTCGGTTAAGGCAATGGAGATAATTTTTCCGTTCAAGGCAGCTGCCCGGACACCGACAGGCTTTCCGTTCTTTTTAAGAACCATTACTCGAAATTTTGACATTGTTTCCTTCCTTTATTTTATGACCAGGTTGAAATTTATTTTTAGTTCGGCGCCGGGGATGATTTCGGTTTCCAGAGCTTTTTTCAGCGCATTTTTATCAAGTTTTTCGATTGTTTCACTTTTGATAAAGCGCGGATCATGAAAATTCGAATCAGTAATATTGACCTGCGTCGATTTGCGGGTACTGACAGTCCAGGTACCGGCGATTGATTTTTGTTGGCCGCTTTTTTGGTGAATCAACAAAATATAGTCGTCTAAGCTTTCGCTCTTCTTTTCTTCGGCTTTTCTTTTGGCGGAAATTCTTTCTTCCTCGGCTTTTAGGGCAGAAATGTAAGCAACTTTATCTGCGCGCAGATTGCATAGCTTTTCAAGTCCTGCCTGGATAATCTGCTCTTTGACCTCAGTAAGTTGACGTTCTTTTTCTTTGTCAATTTCCCCGGTTTCGAGGTCATAGGCCGTGTCAATCAGCCGTTCAATTTCAAGAATATTTTCATAAATACTAGGCATCGGCCAGCTCCATCATCCGTTTATTGTGAATTTGGGTCAGTTCTTCGGATATTTCCGGCCCTGCTTCTCGACACAAGGCATCCATTCGACTCTTGTATTTAAGGTCGTTGAGATCATATAAACTGGCTTTGCCGATATATTCTTTGAATTTGGAAATTCGTTCCTCAAGCGTTTGCTGCTTGGCGGTAGGTTGCGTAGGTGTGTTATTTGCTGGTGTTGTTTCGGTGTACTCCAGCTTACTCTCCAGCTCATCGGCGGTGCAGACTGCATTATCGATACCGATACCAAAATTGCCAAGTGCGCGTCCCCAGGCAGAAGTTTCGGCATTTTCCAACATCGCAAATTTGTTGACGCCGCCTTTCTGGGTAGTTTCGCGAGCAAAACCGTTAGCGCGGATAGTGCCTTTATCATCGATGATTTGTGCTTCAAAAATAACACTATCGGGTGTTTGTTCGATAATCCGACCAATAAGAGCGTAGTCTTTGAACTCTCTTCGGAAAGCCTTTAATCGTTCGTTAACAGTTATATATTCTTTGCCGCGAATATTGATTGTCTTCATTTTTTCTACTCCGTAACCAAAAATGCAATGTATGGAAGAACCCAGAACATCATCATGACAATGATGGTTTGGAAAATGATTTCCGCTACTGTCGGGTTTTTTTCCTCTTGATTGGCGATGGCTTCAAATTGCTGCCAATTTCTTTTTTCTAACAAATCTTGCATTTTCGGCACTCCTTGATTATTGCCCGCATTAACTCTGTGATATCATTGCTTAAATCACTGCCGTGGATAAACTCGTCAAAATAGCCTTGTTGTTCGTCCAGCAAGTTGTCGATGGCTTGGTTTCCCCGATCAGTTTCCGATAGGCAGAATTTATGAATGGCTTGTTTGCCGTCGTCATCGCGGTCGTCAAAATAGCCTTCGCTCTCAGGCATACAATGATCGACATAGAAGTTGCCGGGTTTTAAATTTTCCTTTAGGCTTTTTTTGAAACCTGAAAATGCCGGAATGGCTTCGAGTTGCTGAATTAATGCTGATATGTTGGACATGCTTTTTTTCCAAATGGCTAAATGGTCAAATATCGGGTTAAGCGAGGACACACCTGACGTAACTGGTGTTGCCGTTCTTACTGGCCCAGTCCACAGTGCCGTTACTGGCGGACACGCCCCACGCGTAGGTGTACGTGTACTCGGACGAAGACCAGTACCAACCTCTTTCCCAGGCTTTACCCTCGTGTTCTTTTAAAGCAGAATTTAATCTTTCTTGATGCACAAACATAAGCATCAGTTCGCGCTGCGAGGGAAGGCGTTTTCCTTCTTTTTGAGCATGTTCTTTCGCCTCGTCCCAAGTCATTATTTCGGGGGCATCGTGCAAATCGACGATAACCGGGCCGTTGTCAGCTTCCCCGATATAAATTCCCCGATGGCCGTCTCTTTCGACCAGTTCAAACATTTGATAATTTTGTACCATTTCTTTTTCCTCGTTGTTGTTCATCTTATGAGTTTATATTATAGTAATCTTACTATAGTGTCAATACCCAAAATAGTTAAATTACTATATTTTTATGTTTTCCTTTATAATCATTTGAAAAACAACGAAAGAATTTTTAAAAAAAACAAAAAAATATCGCTCAGGGGCGATTTTTGAGAAGAAAAAATGTATTTATTTTTTTGGGGAGTTAAGGATAAAATTATTAATCCGGCTTCTTTCTGAAAGATGTCGAATTCGACATCTTTGAAATCTGGATATGGATAATCTTGCCGGTAACTGTTATTTACCGAGCATTACAAATCCTTTAGCTTCGTTTGATAGTCAATCACGACGGCAATAATCTGATATTCGCAGTTTTCACTACCGACAATGATGTTTGTATACCGTGGATCGCTAGACATGGCTTCCAAAACCACAGTATTATCATCAAGGCGGTTATAACGTTTGACGGTGGCTTCATATTTTCCGTCGTTGCTGACTCGTTGAGCAATAATAAAATCCCCGTTTTGAATGCCTTCTTTGACCAAGTCGCAATAATCGGAGATTCCCAAGCAAATCAAGGTTGTGCGCTCTGGGGGAAATATCTTGTTCATAGAATTGCCGCGCACACCGAGAGCAAAGATTTTACGGCCTTTTAAATTGTCATTTATCGGGTAATTGACCGGTAACCATTCGTCGCGCGGAAGTTGTTCTGCTTCCGTCCAGGCGCCAGCCTCAACAAAGCCGATGCGGTATATTGTGGTAATCGTCGGTGTAAGTTCAACTTCTGCAATTTCTTGCTCTGGTATTTCCAAAATTTTAGCCACTATTTGGCGGTCTTTTTCTTTCAAGGTTCTTGGATAGCCACGGGTAATGTATTGCTGGATATATGATTCTGCTCGCCCAAGAGCTTTTGATACTAAACGATAATTTAGACCTTTTTGAGTTATCAACAGGTCTATTTTTTTTCTTATCTCTTCGGGTGTATTCATTTCCGACTCCTTTTATTGCCTCATTATATAGTAAATTAACTATTTTTACCAGTAGTAATTTTACTATTGACATTATAGGAATATTACTATATTTTCTAGCTAAGGAGGTGTTTTATGAAAACTTGTAAGGAACTTTTAGCAACGATTGAGGATTTCATTAACGTAAATAATATGTCTGCCAGTACTTTTGGCCGTTTGGCAATTAATAACCCTAGTTTGGTTTTTAATTTACGTAAGGGGTGTCAGGTATTGGAAACTACTCAGAACAGAATTTTAGCATTTATTAACAACTACACGGAGCAGAAGTGATAATATCTCCCTTCTTTGTGATAGGAACTGTTATCGGTTTTTTTATTGGGATGGTGATATGGAAACGGTTTTTCTAGATTTGCTGCATAGTTTTATTCCCACAATGAGGGCAGATATAATTGTTAACAAGCTTCCCGGGAGCAGTAAACGTCTGGCTTGCAAGTCTGAATTGAGCGTCTTTGTTGCAGTATTGGCAATATGTCGGCGGGATGTTTGTTCCATATTTACTAAAAGCTTTAAAACTTTTCGAAAGTTTATCAAGTTTTGTCCCATATGTGAGCCAGAAAATCAAAGAGCTGCTAGCTGCCCCGAGTATAATTCCGGCTATCAAATTTATCCAATCAATCATATCGAATCTCCTTTCTGGGGATTTTATCAGAAAAAATTAAGGAGTCAAAAACAATGAAAGCGCTTATACTTATTCTTCTTTTTGCAGCATTATCTTTCTTGGAGGATTGGCTGGCGTATAAATTTTTTCGTAAGCCTTTGTATGAGCAGGTCATCAAAAGCAATGAGGTTTTAACTGTTGTGTTAAGAAAGTTTTTAGAAAGGGAGTAGAAATGAAAAAAGCCTCTCCGGAACATAGTTTTCAGGTTTTTGTCATCAACTATTTACGGTGGAACGGCATCTATTGTTTCACGGTTCCCAACGGCGGCAAGCGTGATGTGAAAACCGGCGCTTATTTGAAGAAAGAGGGGCAGCTGGCCGGTGTGGCGGATTTGGTTCTTTGTCTGCCAAATGGCGAGGCGGTTTTTGTGGAGCTGAAAGCGGGGAAAAACGGCCAGCAGGAAAGCCAGAAGAGGTTTCAGGAAAATGTCGAGAAGCTGGGATTCCGCTATTTGCTGTGGCGAACGCCGCAGGACGTTATGGCATTTGTAACCGCTCAAAGGGACCAAGCCGGGGGAGAATGTTGAATGAAGAAATGTAGATGGAGCGACGTAGCGATTGCCGAGTGGAGCTATCAGGCTTTTCCCGGATTAAAATGTGCCGGGCAGCGTCTAAAATTGGATGAGGAACTGCAAGAGGCCGAAGCCGAATTCGGGCGGGATATTGAGCGCTGGATTGAGGAAATGGCCGACGTTTCGATTGTGGCGGCAATTTTGTATCGGCGTTTTCGTTCTTTAACCGGGCGGGTGATTAACGAATATATCCGCTCTCTGCCCGAGGCCGGGCGTATTTTTCAAATTCGCGACAACAAAATGGAAATTAATACAATGCGGAAATGGGAAATCCGCGATGGGAGTTACCACCATGTCTGAAAAATTACTTCGGAAGATTAAGGGCTCGCCAAGCCCTAAGCGGAAAAGAAGGTTGATGAGTAATGAAGAACTGCGGGAGTTTTATCTGGCGGTTTTGAAAATTGCGGCTTTTGAACGCGGCAACCGCCGCAAAGCGCAGGAAATGGCCCGTTTTATTATGGCAGAGATGCTCATAAGGGGGGGATGTGATGCGTGAGTGGCTGTGGCACAAAATTATGTTGTTTCGCTTATGGAAACTTAAAAGAAAGGTTCGGGGATTGTTAAGATGAAAAAATGTGCGTGTTGCGGAAGATTGTTGGAAGACGAAATGTTTGGCAAGAATCGGCAAACCAAAGACGGTTTGCAGGCTTATTGCCGCGAATGTCATAAGCTTTTTTCACTTGGGTATAAGGCTAACACAGTTCGTTTCCGGATGATTGATTGGCTGCCGGTAAAAAGTGAAGACAATTTTGCGTGTTCGGGAATCAAAATTTCTATTCTCAACCATGCCAAGCCTGGTGAGAAAATCTATAACATCCTTAATCTCAACAAAGGTCTTAAACAAGCTTTTAATGACAAAGAACAGTTTTTCTTGAGTTTGGAAAAGATGCTGGGGAGGTAAAGGGATGAAAGACCGTTTTTTGTTTTTTGAAAACTTTAAGAGAATTGCCGACAGTTTGCCTGATGATTTGAGGTTGAAGTTTTATGATTCCTTAATGGCCTATGTTTTTGATGGGATTGAGCCGGAAGACGCAATAATAAAAAGTTTGATTATTGCCATCAGCCCAAGCTTGGACAAAGAAGACAGAAGGCAGAATAATGGTGGAAAGCGTGAAAATGCAGGGAAAAAACCAAAAAACATTGAAAATGAAAAATCAAATTTAATCAATTCTAATCAATCTTTTTCAAATCATAATCAATCTTTTCAATTCCTTTCTGAAACGGAAACAAGAAACGGAAACAAGAAACAAGAAATAACCATACCTCCCTCAGAAGATAAATCTTCTTCGGTCGGTATGGAAGGGGAAGTGCGCGAAAAAATCGCGCTGGCTGAGCCGAAAAGCGAATATGCCTTTGAGGGGAAGGTTATCAAACTCCGGCAGAAACATTTTGACGAGTGGCAGCGGGCTTATCCGGATTTGAACCTGTACGCCGAGTGCCTGATGCGGGATGATTGGCTTAAAGACCAGCCGGAAGCTGAACGACAGCGATGGTTTATATCGACGGCGGCCTATTTTGCCAAGCAAAATGAACGGCGGAAAGTGCAGAATAATGCGCTGAAAATGCAAGAAGAACCTGATTTGGGAGATTACCTGTGACCGATACGGTTAAAATTTTACGCCATATTGCGGAGCTTTATGCCAAACCGCGCAAGGATCAGCCGTTTGACGATGCGGTGCTGGAGTTGGAGGAAAAGCTTAATAACCGGTTTGACGCTTATGACGAGGCGTTTTCCGTTGAACTGACAAGCAACATAATCAAGGCGGTTGATGATTTTTGGCGATACAAATCTGACAAAAACCGCCCGACGATTGCTCAAATCATGGCAATGGTCAATTCTGACGACAAGAAAACCGAAAGTGAGCCTGTGAAACGTCCGTTGTCCGAAAACATGACCGATTATGCGGTAGCGTTTATGCAGCGTGACGTCAAGCTTGGGCGCAATCGCCATCTTTTGCCGGTATATCAGAAAGCCATGCGTTACATTGTCGAGGAACTTTTGAGCCGGGAAATGCCGGCAAGCGAGTGGCGCAAGCTTTCTTTTGGCGAGCGTTGCGAAAAAGCGATGGCGCTGGGATTGTTCAACCGCTTTGATGAAATTTTGGTTTTAGTTTGCCGGAAGTGGTATGGCAAGGACTACCAGTATCCGAGCGCCAATATGCTGCAGGGCGGTCAGAATCAAGGCAGCGGGGAGAAGGCAGTACAGCGGTTGGCTTCCCATTATCGGGTGAATGAGGCGGAAATGGCTTTTGCCGCGGGGTTGTAAAAGGAGGGGTATATGTTGAAGACCGTTGAAGATGTTGAAAAGATGCTGGTTTTGGCTGCAAAGGTTGATCGAGCCCTCCCGCCGGTAAAAGCACAGGAAGCGAAAACGATATGGCCCGATATTTTGTTGACTGATGCGGAAATCAAGGCAGTACGCCGGATGAGTCGAAAAGGAGAGCCGGATTTTTCGCCTACCCAAGAGCAAATTGATTTGTGGTATATGGTATGTACGCAATGGATAAAGGCGTTTTGCTACGATGACAAAAAGCGCCAACAATGGACTGTGATGTGGTTAAAGGCTTCCGGCTGTCCTATTAAGATTATTGAGCGTCATGTTGCTTTTAAGCGGACAAAGATCTGGTATCAATACGAACGGGGCATGGCCCACCTGTTAAACTTCCTGCAGGTTAATTATACCGCAGAAGATTTAAAAAAACTTGAGCCGTATAAACCGGAGCTTGTCCGCGACTATCCCGCTGGCAAAATCACCGGCGCAACAAAAATAAATATTCTCAAAGAGTGGCTTGCAGAATTGGAAGGAGCAAAGCAATGACAACACCAACTAATGACCTCCCCCTTAAACCTTGTCCTTTTTGTGGTAAAGAACCTACCTATGAGTTTATACCTGAACATGAGAGTTGCTTTGAAGTTAATGGTAAGCCTTTAATGCCACCAGTTAGCGACACGCATATTTTAGAGTGTGGGTGTGGTAATGGGCTTATATCAGACACGAAAGAAAAGCTCTTTGAACATTGGAACACTCGCCCTATTGAAGCCAACCTAGAGCAAGAGAATAGAGAGCTTAAAAAGGCTTTAGATAGAGAAAAAATTAACGATATAATGAGGATGCGAAGGATAAGTGGCTTAAAGCCTAGATTTGCATTACAAGAACAACTCAAGCGAGAAAACCAAACAATAAAACAGCTCCGCCAGTTACTCGAGGAATGCAGGCCATTTGTTCAAAAGTCATTATGTAAATTTTCTTGCCCTAGCGTGGAACATCTTTTAACCAGAATAGATAAGGTGCTGAAATGATTAGGCGCTTGTTTTGTTTTTTCGGTTGGCACGAGTGGTATACAATAACCCATTGCGGAAGACCGAAAGATGCAGTATGTTTCTCAATGTATTGTGGTAAATGCCCTTTTTTGAAATACGGAAAAACCATTTGCCTGCATTGCGGAAAAGAAAAAAATGATAAGCTCCGGCCTCCCCCTTGACTATTAAATAAACCCCTGATAGCATAATCAAAAGTTTTAATCAAAATGAGGGAAGATGATGTTAAACGATGAACAAAAGTCATTTAGGGATAAACTTGTGCGCCATGCAGAGATGTGTATTAAAAGGCGTCAAAGTTGCTCTGGAGAAGAAGCTTGTAAGCAAGCACTAATATTGCCTTTTATTCAGCTTTTGGGTTATGATATTTTTGACATAGATGAAGTTCGTCCTGAACATCAGGCTGATTTTTCTGATAAATATAAAAATCGTGTTGATTATGCTATTTTGCGCAATGGCGAAGCTGTTATTGCGATTGAGTGTAAGCTCCAAGTTGAAAAAGCAGATAGAGGACAGCTCAAAAGTTATTTTAATGCCTGTAAGAGCGTTAAGCTCGGTATATTGACTGATGGAATCAATTATGAATTTTTCGCCGATTGCGATTCTCCCAATATGATGGATGATGAACCATTTATTGCATTTAATTTTGAAGAGTTTGCACAGGGACGCTTGGATGACGAGCAAATAAAGGCAATTTCCAGTTTTAGCAAAAGTGAATTTGACCCTGACAATGTAGGGGCTGAAGCTAAGAAAAAGGTTGTTTTTTCTTCTATTATCAATTTTCTTGAAAAAAATCTTGAAGACCCAACTGAGGATTTTGTGCGTTATTTACTTTCTAATTCAGAAGGGATCAACCAAAAGATTACTCGTAAGGTTTTAGAGGAAAATACCGAAATTGTTAAAACAGCTTTCCAAGGTTTCATAGACAAACGCATTCTTGACCGCGTGGGGTTAGCAGATAAGCGGCTGGTTAAGATTGAGGAAAAGAAAGAAGAGCTCGCTGAAGTTCCGTCTGTTTTGCCTATTCAGCAATCTGATATTGTAACGACCGAAGAGGAATTACGTGTATATAATTATGCTAAACAGCGTTTAGCTTTTTTAATTGATACAGATGAACTTTATCAGGGATTAAATAAAGTGGAATGGCGCGATTATAAAACTGTATTTGTGGTTTTTTATAAAAAGGAAAGAAGCGGTAAGCTGTTTACGTTTGTTGAGAATTCTGATGGTACAAAGACTTTTTCCTTCCCATCATTAAATCAGGAAGTTCAATGTAAACCGAGTGAGTATAAAACAATAGATGATTTCTTGTTGGAAAGTTATAAGAAAGCATTTGCTGATGTGAAATAAAAATAAGCCCGATTCTTCGGGCTTATTTTTTTATTGACAAACGAATCGGCGCTTGTTAAGCTGACAATAGAGGTAAGAACTCTACAATAGCGGTAAACGCCCCCGATAGCGGTGATTTTTTGTACAATTTGTTATTTCTCTCGTTTGTTGTGCAAAATTTTTATGCAGGGGTGCGGAGAATATATTGAATAATCCCACACGTTCTATTGTCGTGTTCTTAGCCCCTGCACCTATAACTTTTAAGAAAAGGACAATAGAAATGAACAATTTAGTACAATCACAAGCAATTTCGATTTTTAATTTCAAGTCAACTCCGGTTCGCACACAGCTGATTGACGGTAATATATGGTTTTGCTTGATTGATGTCTGCGACAGTCTCAATCTGAAAAGAAAAACCAACTGGTTAAGCCGTCTTTCAGAAGAGGGGTTGCGTAAAATGCAACTCCTTTCGAATGGTGGGGTACAAGAGACCACTTTCATCAACGAACCCAATCTCTACCGCTTAATCTTCCGCAGCAATAAACCGGCAGCCGTACAGTTCGGGAACTGGGTTTATGAAGAAGTCTTGCCGACAATCCGCAAGACAGGCAGTTATGGTGTTTCAGCTCAAGTTGACATGAAGGCGATTGGTGGAATGGTTAAAAAGTGCTGTGCGGTTGCCGTGCGGGAAGAAATCAGCAAGGCTTATACTTATAGGGATATCCTTAACAATCCGCAAAATATTATGCAGCAGTTGAATGCTTGGTTTCAATATTACCACAGCCAGCTTATTAGCGATTATGAGAAATTGAACTATGAAAACCAAATGCTAAAGTTGAAACTGGAGAGGATTCAAAAGGCAATAAATGCCTGATGCTGTTTTAGCGAATCGTACAAAGGACGGCGGTATCCTGTTGGGGGTGCCGCCGTTTGTGTTTTTAAAAGAGGCATAATTGGGTAACAAATGAAAATATTTGTTGATTTAAATGTGAAAATCCCATATTGCAAAGACACCGAAAGGTGATATTGTTATATTATAATTAAGAATTAAATATTAGGATAGAATTTCCTATAGAGTAATGGGGAATGTTATGTCTGAAGTATTTGTAAAGTTGATAGATCAGCTTAACTCTAGTGTTTTGGTGTTATTGGTCTTACTCGTCTGTCTTTTTGTTTTTGTGTGCAAGGTTTCTATTTGGTTTGGTGAGTGGAAGGCTGAAAACAAACATCATGAGAATCGCTTGTCTAAGATTGAAGATATCCATGATACGGTTGTTGCTCTGAAAGAAAGGGTACAAATGATATATGAAAACACGAATCCGCGAGCCATGACGCGTTCAAATAGTCCGGTTGCCATTACAGACAAAGGGCTTGAAGTTGCAGAGAAGGTTAAGGCACGTGATATCTTTGACAAGTATAAACATGAACTTATAGCAGAAGTTGAAAAGGCTAATCCGAATAATGCTTACGATATTCAAGCGGTTTCGTTTGGTGTGGTTAAAGAATATTTGGTTAAGCGTTTGAGTGATGGTGAGCTTAAGACGCTTAAGGATGAGGCCTTTTATCAGGGGGTAATTCTTGAAGATATTATGACTATTTTTGGTGTATACTTAAGAGATGCCGTTTTAGCTATAAAGGGAATTCCGCTTTCGGATGTCGACTTGTATGATAAAAACAGAAAGTAGTAAAATCTTGTTGACTTAGTGACACTATTGAGTTAATCTTTAAGTATAGTGAAAGGGTGTGTTCGGTAGATCGCACTCTTTTTTTGTTATCCGTCCTATGGAATATGCAGGGCGGTTTTTTTATGGAGAGAAATATGGGAAATAAGAGATATAAAAGGAAATGTTATTTTTGTCATGAAAAGAAGAATCGGGAGACTTTTTATTTCAAGGCAGGTTTTGAGCTATTAAATAAAGGAAAATGTCATGAAATTTCTTATTTTTCTTTGGGAGTTATAAATTGGGTGAAAATAGCAGTATGTATAAAAATTATAGCCCGTATTTTGAAGGGCGAATAAAATATTCAGTAAAATCAACAACATATTTGTTTAAACATTTTTGTTGAATGTTTGAACATTTTTTTTTGAACACTTTTTTTAAAATTGTGCTATAAAGATATTATGCTGGTGCGAAGTGAACGCATCAGAAAATATCCCGCTATTATTTCTTCTCCGAACCTCCCGATTACGGGAGGTTTTTCATTGCAGGATAGAGCAGTGGTCAGCTCAAGCCGCTCATAACGGTTACGTCGCAGGTTCGAATCCTGCTCCTGCAACCAGTAATAAGGAGTATACTCTTGAATTTAACGGTTAAACAAGAAAAGTTTTGTCAAGGCGTAGCTAAGGGCCTCAATTATTCCGAAGCCTACCGGCTGGCGTACAATGCAAAAAAAATGAAAGCAGAGACAGTTAACATTACAGCATTTCGACTTATGAGTAACCCTAAGGTTGGTCTAAGAGTAGAAGAATTAAAAAAACGTGCTTTAAAACGTTATGACTTGACTGTTGATGACATTATTGAAGAGCTGGAGGATGCTAGAAAAATTGCCAGAGAGTTAGGACAAAGCTCGGCAATGGTTTCGGCATCAATGGGAAAAGCGAAGTTATTTGGGCTGGTTGTTGAGAAGAAAGCTCTCACAGATAGTTCCGGCAATGACATTGCAGCGCCTCTTGTTAATAGTTCTGAGTTATTGGAAATAATGGAGAGAAGATTTGAACGAAATCGATCGTCGCAATCTTCAGGCTGATTTTTACAGTTTCTATCTGTATATTAATGAAGATTTGCGTGGGGCAGATAGTTTTCGTACCGGAAAATGGGAAGAAGACTTATGTGACTTTTTCCAATACGATCTTTATCGTCGCTTTTTGAAGGGGGAACGGCCCATTGCAACGAGCGAAGAGCCGGTACAGCACGGTAAATCTACTAAGCTAAGAATATTTACCACGTGGTTGATTGGTCATCATGGAGATCTGAAATTTAACTTTTACACGTCTTCTGATGATTTGCGAGAAAAAACGCAGGCGGAAATTCTGAACATTCTGAGTGGTCAGCGTTATAAAGATGTTTTCGGTAATGTTATAAAAAAATCGAACTCGCAAAAAGTTGAGTTTGTTCGCGGCGGCCAGATAGATTATCGGTTGATGGGAGAAGGAAATACCGGTTATCCCTCCAATATTTCAATTATTGACGATCCGTATCGAAATGCGGAGGACGCATTGTCTTCCACAATTCGAGCCAAGGTTGAAAATCGTTTTCGCGGTGATATAATGAGCCGCCGCCAAAATAATACGATGGTACTGGTGCTCCATTCCCGTTGGCATACGCAAGATTTGATCGGAATGCTGAAAAGTGATGCTTACTTTAAGGATAAGATAATCAGTAGTCGGCATCCGGCTATTGACGCAGAAGGAAATGCACTTTTCCCGGAATTCCGTAATATTGATTTTTTACGTGAGCAAGAAAAAGCTCTTGGAAATGTGAACTTTCAGGCTTTATATCAACAAAATCCGATTATCGAAGGCGGAAATCTGATAAAAACCGAATGGTTTCAGCGTTATGGAGCCGTCCCGGCCAGAATGGACAGCATATTTATCGTTGCCGATACGGCTTTCAGCGAAAAGAAATCCGCGGACAATTCAGCTTTTGGTCTGTTTGGCACTACCGGTAAAGACCTGTATATGCTGGATGGCTATTGCAAAAAAGTTATATTCCCTGATTTACGCAGGGATTTAAAAAGCTTTTATGAGAAAGCCAGAAGCGCTTACTCTCATGTTGGTACGCCCTCAATATATGTTGAGAACAAAGGTTCGGGAATTTCCCTGATCCAGCAACTTCGGGAAGAGGGGCTGCCAATCAGGGAACTCCAGCCGACGGTTCGCAACGAAACGTTAAAAAAAGATCAGATCGCCGACAAGTATTTGAGATTTAATGAAATAGCCGCCGATTTGGAAAGCGGTTATTTTCATATACCGGAATCGGCGCCGTGGTTGCTGGAGTTTATTGCCGAATGCGAATCCTTTACCGGCGGAAAGCAGGATACGCACGATGACTTTGTCGATGTTTTGATTTACGCGCTGAAAATAAGACGGAAAACAACGGCGACAGATTGGAATGCGCTTTATAATTCTTTTATGAGCAGATAAATGTTTAATTTTTTCAAAAAGAAAGATACACAGCAAGTTTTGCGGCCAGTCAACTATCAGGCTTTGGTTGAGGCTTTGAAAGAACAGGCCGTTGAAATATCCGAGCCGTGGACGTTGGCTAAAGAGAGATTGGAGCAAGGCGCCAGAGATATTGGTGCCGAAAAAGCCGCAAAAGCTTATAACAGCCATAAGACCAAGTTGCAAAATCAATGGGTTAATCCGTTGCAATCGGTCAACAGCGGTTTTGGCAATGCTCATCTGTCCTTTTTTCTCTATCAGCCAGTTAATTATTACGAATGTTATGCTTTGGCGCAGGATCCTTTGTTTACTAAGGTTTTTAACCTGCTGAGTGAAACGCCGTTCTCCAAAGGCGGAGAAATTGTTTCTGATGACGAGGGGATTGATAAGGCACAGCTGGAGAGGGAAGCTAAAAGATTTCAGTTATGGCAGCATATTAAGGGTGCGGTTCATTCAAACTATGTTACCGGAGGGTGTCTGCTTTTTATGGATTTTGGGCAGAGTGAAAGCGAACTGCGAGAGCCTTTGAACCTTAATCGGATGAATATGCGGAGGTTTAAGGGATTCAGACATATTGATCCAATTAACTGTGTCGCTGTCAACGTTAATACGGTTAATCCGGCATCTAGCGACTATATGGAGCCTAGAACTTGGTATGTTATCGGTTTAGGACAGGTTGATCGTAGCCATTTTCTCAAATTTGATGCGAATCTTCCTGAATTGCCAATGCGGCCGTTGACGCTTTATTTCGGTATGCCTTTGACACAGCTGATTAAACAGGATGTGGCCAACTCGAATATGGCAAGCCAAGGTTTGGCTAACCTTATGAATCGCTTCCGCTATGTTTACCTTAAAACGGAGGATAGCGCATTTGTAACTTCTTCCGTCAGCGAATTTAAGGGGCGTATCAATTATATGTCGCTGGTTCAGGACAATTTTGGCGTTTGTCCGATTAAGTCGACGGAAGAAGTTTTGCAGCTTACAACCAGTCTGACTGGTATGGCCGAAAATATTGAATTGTTTTATTTGCTGGTTTCGGCCAAGACTGATATCCCTTATACTGAATTGATGGGAAAATCAGCTTCGGGAATGAATGCTACCGGAGAAGGTGACCGCCGTAAATGGTACGATAAATGTCGCAGTATTCAAGACAGTGTTAAATTTCAGCTTTTAACAATGTACGGTATTGTTGCCGGAGCGGATGACGGAAAATTTGTTGAGTTTGAAGATTATGTCTTTAATCCCTTGGAAGAGAGTACTGAAAAAGAAAGAGCCGAAAACATCAGATCTTATGCTGAGGTTGCCCGTTCTTTAATCGAATTGGGAGCCAAGCAGGATGAAGCCTTTGACTGGCTTAAGTCATTCAAGGAGTTTCATCTGGACAATCTTAATTTTGATACCGACACCGAAGGCCTTGAAGGATATGACGACATAACCGATGAGGTAATGGCGGAGTTTCAGGTGCAAAATGACTGGGACGAAAGCAAACATCCTAGGGGTGAAGATGGAAGGTTTGGTAAGGGCAATGGAAGCAATAAAGAGCATACTAAAGATGTTTTTTACGGAGAGGCCTTATCATCAGCAAAAGGACAAGATGCTGTTAATCTTTTGCTTAAAGAACAAAGAGGGCATATAAAAGGAGCTTTTACCCGAAATGATATCGGAGATGTGGATTTGGTTTGGGGTGATGAGAAAATTGGTTTATCTCATATTATAAAGCAAAGAGAAAATCAAGGGATAAATCCGAAAGAATTTTTATCAGATTTGGACGAAGTTATCGCAAATGGTTCTTTGCGATTCAATTCAAATACTAAACGGTTTGAAATTTCGTTGAATGGTAAAACAGCTATTATTTCTCCGGAATTTAAGGGAGAGAAAGCTCAGTTTGTTTTGACTGCTTTTGAAATAAAAAAATAAGCTGTTGGGGTTGAAAGGACGGTTCACTAAATCCAACCTTACGACTTCAACAGGCCTATTCCTTGAAGTCCCAAACAGCTTTATATCTATATAATATCTTAGATCTCAGATAAAAGCAAGCAAAAAGTATGAGTATAACAAAACAAAACGCAAAGACCAAGGCGGCAGGTGGTTACCAGGTTATGGAACCGATAATCAAAAACAAGCATGCTGATGTTTATTATCGTAAGGCTATAGATGCGGAAACCGATAAAATGCTTGAGGCAATGTTTACCGAGCTTGAGAAGGTTTATGCCCCGATAAGGGTTAGTAATGCCAAACCGCAGGGACAAAAGCCTTCTGTAACCAATGTCCGCAAACTGATTGAGTACTACAAAAAGGAATATTTGCCGAAATTTATGCGAAATTCTGAAAAAATAATTCGCAAGTTTCTGAATATTGCCCGAAAGAATGCAGGAAATTCAATCAGGCGCGTCATGCGAAAACTTTATGGTGATGATTTTAAGGTATTTTGGGATAATGAAGCGTCTCAACAAGCTTTTGAACTGATGATTAATCGTAATGTCGGATTAATTCAAAATACAACGTTGCAAACGCTTAATAATATAGAAAATATTGTTTATGACGGGGTTACGACGGGACAGACATGGAAAACGGTAGCGTCCGATTTATCCAATCAAAAGCATATTGCCAAAGACAGGATAAAGCGAATTGCCCGCGATCAGACCGGAAAAACCAATGAAGCTTTAAACGAAATTGCTCAGAAATCTGCGGGTATCAAGTTTTTTGAGTGGCAAACGGCAGAAGATGAAAGGGTTTCGACGGGTTATGGTGGACATAAGCAGCTAAATGGAAAGATTTACAAGTGGGATGATGTTGAACATTATCCCATTATTGATTCATACGGTCATCGTGGATTGCCTCGTCAGCGGGTTAATTGCCGTTGTACGGCTTTGGCTGTAATTCTGCGCAAAGATTATGAGGCCAAACGGCTTTCTGATGGCAGTTATGAAATTATAAAAGGCAGAATTTGATGAAACTTTTACAAAAATTTAGGGTAAACAATGAGAACAGCCATCGGCATTTTGACGCTAACGGCTATTTGTTTGTTGATGAAAGTCCGGTTTTAAAAGCGGGTGTTCTCGAATACCATGGACAGGAGCTTATAGACGGCGGATCGCCGGAAGTCGATGGGATTCAGATTGACCCTGAAAAAATTTATAAGGTCTTTCTTTCGCTTGAGGAATTAGAAAAAGCAGCATCTACGTTTGTACTGCTGCCGATAACCAATGACCACGAATGGTTGGGTATTGAGGGCGCTGATGCCCGTGATTATCAGGAAGGAACAACCGGAGAAAATGCGGTTGTTAAAAATGAAGCAATTTATGTTCCGCTGAAATTTACCGGCGACGGAATAGTCGACGATATAAAATCAAGGCGGAAAGAAGAATTGTCTGCCAGTTACACCAACAAACTGAGTAAGTCGGATAATCCTGATTACGATTTTGTGGCGACAGACATAAAGGGCAATCACATCGCCCTTGTTGAAAAGGGCCGCTGTGGTCCTGATGTGAGAGTGTTAAACCAACAAATGGAGAAACAAAATATGAAATCAAAAAACGAAGTTAAGCTCGTTATTGATGGCAAGGAGGTTGACCTCAACAAATTCTTCGATCAGGAAGAAAGGGAAGATGCTCACGAAGGCACGGGGTCCATTACTGAAACCGACAATGACGATGTGGATAAAAGACATGAAATTGATGAAATCGGCGGCATTTTGAAAGGAAAAGTCGACGAAGAACTGTGGCGGACAGTTATTGGCAAAGTTGAAAAAGTTGCATACAATCCGTCTACGGCATCAAAAACGGATAATGTCGACAAACGGCAGGAGATTGAAGAAGTCGGAGGATTTTTGAAAGACAAGGGTTTGTCTGATGAAGATATTCGATATGTTATCGGCAAAATGGAAAAAGACGCCTATAATCCGTCGGAAACGTCAAAATCTGACAATGAGGAGCCTGAAGATGATGAGAAGTCTAAAGTCGAAAACAGCGCTCGCAGTTTTGATGCAATTTATTCCAAAATCTCCAACGCCCTGAGAAAAAGGGAGGCGGAAAAGGAAAAAGCGCTGAAACGGGCTTATAATGCGGCTTCACAAGTTATCGGGGAGTTTAATCCTTACGGCTTGTCTGAACGTGAAATGTTGACCAAAGCCCTCAACCATCAGGGGATTGACACCGCCAACGAAAGCGTCGCCGAGCTTTATGCCATGCTGAAGGTCTGTAATGCACAGAGCAAGGTGGACAATAGTTTTTCTTATGGTTCGTCAGGAACTGACGAAATCGAAATCAATATTTAAAGAAAGGATTTGAAAAATGGCTTTTCAGAATCAGGTTTATATTAACCAGGCATTGGGGAAACCGGGAACAATCTCCCGTTTGAACCCGATTGATAAAATTCCGGTCGTAGCCGAAGGA
>UMGV01068250.1_pt1 | contig 18233 bp, 19 predicted proteins | sample 1965361 | NCBI WGS metagenome assembly UMGV01 (sample SAMEA4836081, study PRJEB28245) | human gut metagenome | biome: gut microbiome; material: fecal sample | place: Denmark | collected 2008
TTATCAAGCATAAAAAGGGATGCAAAGTAGCATCCCTTTTTAGTATACACCAAATTCAATTTACAATTACAATCTTGTAATTATCAGCGTATGCTGAATGATGAAGATTATTATTTGTTGTTTATCATACTCAAGAAATACTTGTGTATTTCCAAACTATCGTTGAGCTCAGGATGGAAGGCTGTGACAAGCTGATTGCCCTGACGAGCAGCAACAATTTTGCCCTCTACTTCTGCCAACACTTCAGCATCGCCCCACACCTCTTTTATATATGGTGCACGGATAAATGTCATAGGGATGTTGCCCTCGATGCCTTTCATCGGAGCCTCGATATAGAAACTACCGAGCTGACGACCATAGGCATTACGCAAGGCAGTGATACCCATAGTGGCAATACGATGGCTTGGTTCGCCCTCGATATTTTTGGCAAGGAGTATCAAGCCTGCACAAGTCCCATAAACAGGAAGTCCTGCGACAATGGCATCCTTAACTGGTTGCATCAAACCAAGCTCGTTGAGAAGTTTAGCCTGTGTAGTGCTCTCACCACCTGGGATAATAAGACCATCCTTTGGCTGATCCCAATCCTTAAGTTGGCGAATCTCAAAACTTTCTACACCAAGCTGTTCCAACTTCTGACGATGCTCAGCAAAAGCACCTTGCAATGCTAATACAGCTATTCTCATTATTTTCCTCTTTCTGCCATAAGGAGCGCAATCTCCTGCTCGTTGATACCAACCATTGCCTCACCGAGGTCTTCGCTAAGTTCTGCCAACATCTTAGGGTCGTTGTAGTTGGTAACAGCCTTTACGATAGCCTGAGCACGCTTAGCAGGGTTGCCCGACTTGAAGATACCAGAACCTACGAACACACCCTCTGCACCAAGCTGCATCATCAAAGCAGCATCGGCAGGAGTAGCAACACCACCAGCAGCGAAGTTTACAACTGGCAACTTGCCATTCTCATGCACATACTTAACCAACTCGTAAGGAGCCTGCAACTGCTTAGCAGCCTCGAAGAGTTCGTCTTCGCTCATAGAAACCAATCGACGAATTTCGCTCTGCATCATGCGCATGTGGGTAACAGCCTGAACAACATCGCCTGTACCTGGTTCTCCCTTAGTACGAATCATTGTTGCACCCTCGGCAATACGACGGAGAGCCTCACCAAGATTCTTTGCTCCACAAACAAAAGGAACATCAAACTTAGTTTTATCGATATGGTAAACATTATCAGCAGGTGAGAGAACTTCGCTCTCATCGATATAATCGATTTCGATAGCCTGAAGAATCTGAGCCTCTGCAAAATGGCCGATACGGCACTTAGCCATAACAGGGATAGAAACAGCCTCCTGGATGCCCTTGATCATCTTTGGGTCGCTCATACGAGAAACACCACCTGCAGCACGAATGTCGGCAGGAATACGCTCCAGAGCCATAACTGCACATGCACCGGCAGCCTCTGCGATACGAGCCTGCTCTGGAGTTGTAACGTCCATAATAACACCACCCTTGAGCATCTGAGCCAAGTTGCGGTTCAATTCTTGTCTGTTTTCTGTCATTGTTCTAATTATATTAATGTTTTACTTAATTCGTTATTCAGTATTGCATAAAACTAAAAACAGGTACACAAAACACCTGCCTTAGCAATACGGGAGCAAAGGTAAAACAAAAAGAACGCAGACAATAATTCTGTTCGCAAATTGACAACAATATAATCAATTTGAACAAATGGCAATTACTGCAATCTTATTAGATTCCAACAATTGGCAATTAGCTATTCTTGCGGAACTGCATAGGAGTGCACCCCATCGACTTCTTAAAGAACTTATTGAAATGCGACTGCGACGAGAACCCATACTCGAAGGCTATCTCTTGTATGGATTTTGTGGTAGAAAGTAGTTGCTGACGAATGGCAGCAATAAGGTAGTCGTCGATGATTTGCTTCGGCGACTTATTGGCTATCTTCTTACACACCTGTGCAAGATAGCGTGGAGAAACATTCAGCACGTCAGCATAATATGCCACATCACTATTGGTGAAGAAATGCTTTTCCACATTATTAATAAAATCAGAATATAATTCCGACGAACGGTCATAGAGTCCATCGAGCATAGGTTTACGACTATTTACATAAGCCTTTGCACTCTCCAAAGCCTCGTCGATAGGTTTGTCTTGCGACAGATAATAAGCTATGGCGCTGGAGTAAGCATTGTTCTGACCATGGTGGGCCATTCGTTGCTCAATAACAATAGTACAAAGAGGAAGCAAGCGACGACGAATTTCGTTGACTACATTATCGCCAACAAGCTTCTCGCCCTTACTCGAAACGAATATTGGGTCGTAGACCACATAGCGTGGCTTATAGCGTTGGAGCACATCGACAATAACATCGATTACAGCCACAGAGCGCAACAATCCTATCTTGATAACAGCAGGCTGAACGTCGTTGACGATAGCTTCTATCTGTCCAGCAACAATCTCGGCTGGCAGATCATAGAATTTCTGAATACCAAGGGTGTTCTGCATGGTGATAGAGGTGATTGCCGAAACTGCACACCCACCCAAAGCAGAGATGGTATTGATATCTGCTTGAACACCGGACCCGCCTGTAGAGTCGGATCCGGTGATTGTCAGTATAGCATTTATGTTACGCACTTTTATATAAAATACTAAGTGTGAGAGATTATTGCACCACCTTAAATCTTATGCGGAACGAATGAGTCTGCTCATCCCAGTTGGTGCCAAGGAGTTCGAATCGTCCTATCTGGCTTGTTGAACGGACATGCTTGCCTATGCAAGGACAAACGTCGAAGTCGCCAATGCGAACAAGACGAACTTGCTGTGAAGCATCCTCTGGCAAACGCGACTTGTCGATACCCTCTGGCAAGTTGTCCTTGTCTACAACCTCGAAGGTTACAGGCAGGTCGGCATCAATAAGTTGTTGCATCTGCTGTTCAATAGCCTTTTCCTCTTGACGAGTAGGCTTATGGTCGAGGATGTAGCTTATCTTGCTCTTCTTGCGCTCCACATGTGCATTGCGCGAACGTTCGCAACCAAACATTCTTACCATCACCTGGTTCAACAGGTGCTCGGCTGTATGAGCTGGAGGGAATTCTTCCTTGTTGTGCTCATTAAACAGATAATCTGCAGTCTCCTTCATTATGCTGAATTTAAAGATTCGTGCGCTGTAAGGTCTAACATCAGCAGGGAACATGCCATCCTTCTGCAATGTAATAGTCTGCTGTTCGCCTGTAAGCAGGTCTACAGCCTCTACTGTTGTTTCAGGAATATTCAAGAAATTGAAAGCATGCTCAGGAATCATAACCTTAAGATTCATCCTGTCGGCAGAGAAGTTTGTTACCACCATCAACACCTCGTTGGCTGCCTTACGCAAGAAAGCATAGTTAACACGAGGATTGAAATGCTGAGAAGCGGGGTTCACATACATAAGGTCGAAGAATTCGCCATCATATACAGCCTTCTCCCTATTAGCGATGCGCAATATCTGCTGATACTGCACAGCCAACGCCTTAGCATCTTTGGAGATATGGCGACGGTCGAAATAACCATTGCGCAAAGTGTCGAGCGACCAATAGTCGAATATCGTTGTGCGTCCATCCCTACCAGAGAAACCTTCGGCATCCATGCCCTTTTCGCCAAACTCCTGTCCGGCATAGAGCATAAAAGGATTACGCATAAGCAAAGCACTTACCACAACTCCCGGAATAGCCTTCTTGGCATCGCCACAGAAGAAGTCGGAAGCTATACGCTGCTCATCGTGGTTCTCAAGGAAATAGAGCATGTGCTGAGCAATGTCGCCAACAGTTTGCCATTGATATGTAATAGCAGAAGCTGGACGACGACCGCAGATTACATCGCGTATGCAATCATACATTCCCACCCTGTCGTAGAGATAGTCAAAACCAGAATCTACGAAGGTGTGATATTGGTTGCCGTCATAAACTTCGCCTATGAAGTCGATCTGTGGGTAGCGATTCTTAACGACGGTAGTGGCATAACGCCAAAATGATGAAGGCACCATTTCTGCCATGTCGCAACGGAAACCATCTATGCCCTTTGAAGCCCAGAAGAGCAAGATGTCGGTCATCTTAGCCCATGTGTTTGGTATAGGGTCGAAATGATAACTACGACCACGACCATTGCAATAGTCTACACCATAATTGAGTTTCACAGTCTCATACCAGTCATTGTCGCTAGGACGGTTGTCGAAGCGGTCATTGCCTGTAGCCTTAGCAGGATTCTCTATATAGTCAGTCTCTTTATCTTCACGATTACGATAAGCGCTAACTCCCGACAAATCAAGCTGATAATCGGAATAATAGAAGTTATTCTGCGGTGAGAAATTCATCCCTTGATTGTCGTCTTCGCCAAGATCTTTAACTCCAGCAGGCTTCTTTATAGAATGGTATTCGCGAGCCACATGGTTAGGAACAAAGTCGATAATCACCTTCATGCCTGCCTTATGCGTACGCTCCACCAAATGTTCAAACTCCTGCATACGCTCATCCACATTTTCTGCCAAGTCTGGGTCTATATCATAATAGTCGGCTATGGCGTATGGCGAACCAGCCACACCCTTTACAACGAGAGGATTCTGGCGAGGAATGCCGTAAGTGGAATAATCAGTTTGAGTGGCATGGCGGATAACGCCAGTGTACCATACATGAGTGATACCCATGTCATGGATATGGCGCAATACGGTAGCATCGAAGTCGTTCAACTTTCCCACTCCATTCTCAGCAACCGAACCAGCCACCTTGCGAGTGGTGTTGCGGTTGCCGAAAAGGCGGGTGAATATCTGATAGATTACTATCTTCTTATCCATAACTATGAAGGGTAGTCAAAAAATTACAAGTAACTTTATTGCCCTTCTTCTATTACTGGATACCAGCTACTTTGACGTTCTTGTCGATACGGCCAATCATACCCTGAAGAGCCTTACCAGGACCACACTCTGTGAAGTCGTCAGCACCGTCAGCAATCATATTCTGAACGCTTGATGTCCAGCGTACAGAGCTTGTGAGCTGAGCAATGAGGTTTGCCTTGATTTCTTCTGCGTCAGTATGTGGCTTACCGTCAACATTCTGATATACAGGACACTTAGGAGCTGAGAATACAGTCTGCTCGATAGCTGCCTGAAGCTCATCCTTAGCTGGCTGCATGAGTGGAGAGTGGAAAGCACCACCAACCTTCAAAGGCAATGCACGCTTAGCGCCAGCAGCCTTCAAAGCCTCACAAGCCTTGTTGATTGCATCTACAGTACCCGAAATAACGAGCTGACCAGGACAGTTGTAGTTAGCTGCAACAACAACCTCACCCTCAGCAGAAATCTGAGAGCAAACCTCCTCAACCTTCTCGTCTAGCAAACCGATGATGGCAGCCATAAGTCCAGGATTAGCCTCGCAAGCCTTCTGCATAGCGTTAGCACGTGCAGCAACAAGCTTTACACCATCCTCGAAGCTGATAGCACCAGCAGCAACAAGTGCAGAGAACTCACCAAGTGAGTGACCTGCAACCATAGCTGGAGCAAACTCGTCGCCAAGGCAGATAGCGGTGATTACACTATGAAGGAACACAGCAGGCTGTGTAACGTTGGTCTGCTTTAGCTGCTCGTCAGTACCAGCAAACATAATATCGGTAATCTTGAAACCAAGTATTTCGTCGGCCTTATCAAAAAGAGCCTTTGCTGTAGCGTTGTTGTCGTAGAGCTCTTTGCCCATACCAACAAACTGTGAACCCTGTCCAGGGAATACAAATGCTTTCATAAAAATAAATAGATTATTATTAATATAAAAAAAGTATGCTAAAAGGTGAAAATATACAGTATCAACAACAAAATAGCATTAAAATAAAACTAAAAACCCCGAAACATTCCACGAAGAATGAATCGGGATTATGGATTGTTGCTTTACAGTACTAAATTATTCAGCTGCTGGAGCCTCTTCCTCAGCCTCTACAACAGGAGCTGCAACAGAAGCCTCGGCTGGAGCTGCAACAGGTGCCTCGGCTGGAGCTGCAACAGGTGCATCAGATACAACCTTTACAGGAACCTTAACCTCAACCTCCTTGTGGAAGTGAACGGTAGCCTCGTAGTCGCCTACCTTCTTAGCATCACGCATTGTGATAATCTTGCGGTCAACCTCGATACCCTTCTTTGCGAGTTCCTCTGCTACAGTAGCAGCGTTTACAGAACCGTAGAGAGCACCAGTAGCGCTAACCTTGGCAGCGATTTCGAGTGAAAGACCCTCAAAAGCCTGAGCTTTCTTCTCAGCCTCAGCCTTAAGAGCTGCAAGCTTAGCAGCCTGCTGCTTAAGATCCTCAGCCAACTGCTTCTTAGCAGAAGGAGAAGCGATAACGCCCTTGCCCTGTGGGATAAGATAGTTACGGCCGTAGCCGCTCTTTACATTTACGATGTCGTTCTTGTAGCCAAGACCGATGATATCTTCTCTAAGTATGATTTCCATTATTGTCTCCTCCTTAAATTATTTCATCAAATCGGTTACGAAAGGAAGCAATGCAATCTGACGAGCACGCTTAACAGCCTGTGCTACGCGACGCTGATACTTGAGTGAAGTACCGGTGATACGACGAGGAAGGATTTTACCCTGCTCGTTGAGGAACTTCTTCAAGAACTCTGGATCCTTGTAGTCAATATACTTGATACCGCTCTTCTTGAAACGGCAATACTTCTTCTTCTTTGTATCGATAGAAGGAGCAGTCAAATAACGGATTTCTGAATTGTTCTGTTCTGCCATGGTTTAAGCCTCCTCTTTTTTAGCAAGTTTAGCACGACGCTTCTCAGCATACTGAGCAGCATACTTGTCGAGCTTAACAGTCATAAAACGAATAACTTTCTCGTCGCGGCGGAAGCCAGTCTCGAGATTGTTAACAACTGATGGCTCAGCCTTGAATTCAACCAAGCAGTAGAAGCCTGTTGATTTCTTGTCGATAGCATAAGCCATCTTCTTAAGTCCCCAGGTCTCCTCGTTCAAAATTTCAGCACCCTTATCGGTGAGAAGATTCTTGAATTTAGCGACCGTTTCCTTCATCTGTTCATCAGACAAAACGGGAGTCAAAATGAAAACGGTTTCGTATTGATTCATAATCAATTAAATAATAATTAAATGTTATTTTTGCAAAATGCGGTGCAAAGGTACTATTTTTTATTGTAATATCAACCACCATCATCATCCCGCACCCTAACATTTAACAGCTTTTAATATATTTCTTACCTTCTCCACCTTCTTTTTCTTCTATTACCCAATTATTTTTCATAATTTTGCAGCGCAATAGCATTCTAACAACAATACATACAACATGAAATATAGTATAAAAGCTAAAGAATGGATAAAGCCACGCCTAAAGAAAATTTGTTTAGGCATGGTATATGTAGGAGCATTGACAGCATTGATATTTAATCAGACCGGACTATTCGATTTGCGCAGCAACCTACTATCCAGTCTGCCCACCTTATTTATAATAGGTGGAGCCATAGGATACACCATAGCATGCAAGAAAGAAAGCAAATATTAGGGCTGAATATTTTGCAGTTTTGATATTTTGCATTAACTTTGCAAATACTTAGGGGTTGTGTCGATTCGATAGGGATACTCATCAAATAACATTGAAAACCGATGTTGCATCTTCTACCAATGGCGGGCCACAAAGGGATTTCGTATCCCGAGCTGCAAAGTCGGTGGATTACAAAGGAGAGGAGCACTCAAATCTTTTAGATTCGGAGTTTTCATCACATCATCGCCACGACCCCTTTCTTTTTTTACATATATTATTCTTATATAAACCAACTTTTTATTTCGCATCATGTTTTCTGGAATAGTAGAAGAAATGGCCACCGTTGTTGGCATTAAGAAGGAGCAGGAGAATATCGACTTCACTTTGAAATGTTCGTTCACCAAAGAGTTGAAGATTGATCAGAGTGTGGCACACAATGGCGTATGCCTAACTGTTGTCGACATCAACGACGACTGCTATACTGTTACTGCTATGAAGGAAACTCTTGAGCGTTCAAATCTCGGATTGCTTAAGGTAGGCGACCATGTGAATGTGGAGCGCTCTATGATGATGAACGGCAGATTGGACGGTCACATCGTTCAGGGTCATGTTGACCAAACAGCCACATGCGTAGACATGAAAGATGCTGATGGTTCTACATACTTCACCTTCGAATACAAGGAAGATCGCGAAATGGCTCGCCGTGGATATTTTACAGTCGACAAGGGTTCGGTAACAGTAAATGGTGTTTCGCTAACGGTATGCAACCCTACCAGCAACACCTTCACCGTGGCTATCATCCCTTACACTCGCGAAAACACCAACTTCTGCGACATCAAGGTTGGAACAATCGTTAACATCGAGTTCGACATCCTCGGCAAATACATTGCTCGTATGCAGCAACTATAATAAACTATATATACCCCAAGCACCATAATCTTACTCAAATAAGGTTATGGTGCTTTATTTTATCAATAACACAACCATCTAAATTTATACAACTATGATTATAGAAGAGATTATCAAGTATAATGAGCAATTCGTAGCAAACAAAGGCTACGAGAAGTATCTAACAAGCAAATACCCAGACAAGAAACTTGCCATCCTTTCGTGCATGGACACTCGTCTGACAGAACTTCTGCCTGCAGCCTTGGGACTAAAGAATGGCGACGCCAAGCTTATCAAGAATGCAGGTGGCTTAGTTATCAGTCCTTTTGATTCAGCCATGCGTAGTCTCCTTGTTGCAATCTACGAACTTGGCGTAGAGGAAATAATGGTCGTCGCCCACTCCAACTGTGGTGCTTGCCACATGAACGGACAGGATATGAAGAAGTTGATGCTAAAGCGTGGCATCCATCAGGATGTCATCGACACCATCGCTCTATGTGGCATCGATCTCGACCATTGGCTCGAAGGATTCCACGACACAGAAGATTCTGTTAGAAACACCATCAACACCATACGCACCCATCCTCTCGTACCAAAGGATGTGAATCTTCATGGCTACATCATCGACTCACAAACTGGTAAATTGACAGAAGTAAAATAAAACCAACGCCTTCTTGGCATGTTGCTAATAAAAATGGATATTTTCCCATGACATTTCCATAGAGTCCACTCTTGGCTCCATAGAAATTTCATGGGGATTATAATTATCACATAGCTAACCTTTGAATTAAATTATATTTGACAGCAATCATATTGACATTTGATAGAAAGCAAAAATACGTTTGATAGTAAGCAAAGATACATTTGATAGAAAGCATAGATTGCTCGAAGCATAACTTCGGCAACAAACTAAGCCTATTAAATCATTGAATGAAAGTAACTTACAACATCGCTACACCTATAATCAACAAATTCTGTTCTAATATTGTTTATTTTTGTAACTATTAAGAAAATCCGTTACAAGCGCTACCAACATTCACCGTATTCTTAAATGGCTTGCTGGTGTATGAAATGACAAAACGGATGCTTGACATTACTCCTCAAGCATCCGTTTTGCTAAAATTATCCACACATAACTGATTGTAAATCTGATCCTATTTTATGTAGACCATCTACAATACGTTTACGCTGCTGCTCACGTGGTTTCTTCAATCCATTCACATAATGTGACAAAAGACTTTGGTTTATTCCTGAAGCACGACTAATTGCCGCTAGAGAAACGTATGGAGAATATGCCTTCAAAAGAGTAGTTGCATCCAGATAGTTATACACAAACTCATAATCTCCGTTCTTCAGCCATTCGGGAACATCTTCTCCATTTTCCACAAGGCCTTCAACATGAAACTCCAAACTATCCTTTGCCTCCTTTTGCAAAGCTTCAAAGGTTGGGGCAGTAAAAACTACCGCACCTGGTACATTACTACCAAGAGAACCGCCAAAATTCTTGTCGCACCACGCAACATTAACAATAATCTTTTCCATAATGTGCTACTTTAAAATCATAATTAATTCAAAAAGCGAATGCACCAAGGCTGTGGAAGTATTACTTCCAACCTGCCTGGTGCCAGATGCTATTAAGAAGAAATTGATTCAGCACTTCACTTTCCTTACCTCTAATCGTTACGGTTCCAGGCTTGGAAGGATGCTTGAATTGTCTATGGTCCCCTTTGGTCCTTGCCAAATACCAACCATCTTTCTTCAACATCTGCAAAACATCTTTGACTTTGTATTTTTTCATATCATTGAATGTTTTGATCACGTAGGCAAAGGTATGAATAATAATACTTCTAAGCAAATATCTTACGTTAAAAGTATTAAAAGTAATACCATATTTAAACGTGAGTTCGACGAATAAGAATAACATTAATTATGCAACAAAAAGAAATCTATGGCTAAAATGTACAAAATGGCTTTCTGGATGCATGAAATGATAAAACGGATGCTTGACATTAGTCCTCAAGCATCCGTTTTAAAGACTCTATCATTTCTTGAATTGCCTTTTTCAAAGGTTGCAACTCATTTTCTATAATCCACCAAATCTGATCAGCGTCAACCTCAAAATAATGATGAGCTATGATATTGCATAGATTCCATCCCGTTCAATTCTTGATTTAAAGAAAGGATTCATGTTTTTATGAATACGCACTACATCAACTGAGCACTTGAACAAGCCCTCCAAGAACTCTTTCAAGTCGGCCAATAAAAATGGATTAGGAGTTTCTGTTTCTACACAAACATCCAAATCGCTTTGCTCAGTTTGCTCATTTCGTGATACGGAACCAAAAATACGCAAGGTCTTGATTCCAAAATCTTGAGTAATCTTGGAACTATTTTGCCTAATTATTGCTATATAATCTTGAACTGTTCGCATAACACTTGTCTTTTAAACAGTACAAATATAAGAAAACATCCGGTATCGTCCAAACTTTTTGCTATGTTTTTGCAAATTTCCCCACAAAATATCATTGTTAGACCCGCTCCGTACCAACTCTTAGTCTCTGCAAAGTTTGCAAGATTTGCTACAAACTATGCAAAGATCAACCAACCTTAATAAAGTCTCAACTCATTCTTCCCGAAATGGAAGACCGACACCCAAAGGGTACTCTCGTCACCATCGAAGAAGAACCACGGATTCTCCAAAGGATTCAGGTTGCGAACGATATGCGCCTCCCTTGTTGGCGTATTGCCGTCGGTCTTTTGTTACTTCTAACCGGATAAACCTGCACATCACCTGGCTGCACCTCACTAATCTTGCAAGGTTCCGTCTCCCTGCTCGCAGAGAAAGTGCTGCAACAGCCATACGTCTTGCGAAAGAAACTCTCCAATGCCTTGCGAGAGCCACCACACTGATATTGCAACCGCTTGCCATTCACATCGGTAAAGGTAATTGCAATATCTGATACTAAAAGAAATCTATGGCTAAAATGTACGAAACGGCTTACTGGTGTATAAAATCATAATCTCTTCTTTCCAAAGATGGCATTCAATACCATTTTTTCTAACTTTCTTTCTAAGCCAGCCTTAGAGGTTGGAATTCCTGTCTCACGAGCAAGCTTCTGTTTGGCTTGCGTGATACCTAGTGCTCTATTTAAGGAGAATGATACTCCAGGAATTTTAAATTTTGACATAAACAATAACTCTATTTTAGTTTAATTTTTCCATGACACTGCCAAAATGCTTTTCCACTTCCACAAGGACACGGTTCTAACATCTCTACCTTTTTGCTATGCACTTTAAAATATTTAAGCAAAGGATTTGAAGTTTCTTTTTGATCGTTTTCTTCGTCACCACTTATTGCATTCACAGGAATGTATAACTTTGTTAACTTATTCTCAACATCTTCCAACATACATTTTTTTGTATCTAAGAATATTGTATACAAATCAGCAGGATTCAAATTATCACTATCAATCTCATTAATATAATTCATCCACGATTTGTTGATTGCATCAAGCAATACATATTTTTCTATAGAAGCATACAACGAACTTCCATCTGTCTCCAAAGCAGAATTCAAAGAAAAAGGAATGGAATAGACTTTATTGCCATCCGACAAAGGAAGTCTTTGATAACTATCTATCACATAGGTATTTTCTTGAATCTTTCGGATTATAGGCATAGCTACACTTAGTACCTGCTTTACATGAGCATAATGCTCTTTCCAAAAGCAGTCATTACCTTCACCATACAATTCTTTCAAAACCGCATCGGCCTCTTTTGAATCTTTTAATATTCTATCTTTTATACCATAAATTTCATTTCTGAAAGAATCTATACTATCGTCACGTAAATTCAAATATTTTCGCTTATCCATTTCTTCTTGAACACAATTTCGCTGGGCAAGATAAAAGAAATCACAAATTTCCTTTGAAGTTATTTCTTTTTCACCCAAGCAATTGTCTACTATTTTAATCAAAGACTTTTTTTCTTTTTCAGAAAGATATGCCAATATATCATCATCTAAAGAAACAAAGAATTGAGAAGAACCAGGATTACCTTGTCTTCCTGCACGTCCAGCCATCTGTTGGTCGATTCTATCAGAATGTGCCATTTCAACACCCAAAACGGCCAATCCTCCTTTTGCCAATACTTTCTCGTCAGGTTTTATATCTGTACCACGACCAGCAACACTTGTAGAAATCGTTATAAAACCACTTTTCCCTGCATTTGCTACCAAAGAAGCCTCTTCTGCTAAAGTTTTACCATTTAGCACCTGAACTTCTATATCTCTTTTTGCGAATTTATCTGCTAAAAGAGTTGAACGCTTAATCGTTGCAGTACAAACCAAGACCGAACGTCCTTTCTTTTGGATTTCTATCGCTTTATTTATAACAGCCTCATCCAATAATTTTTGATTTTTAAAAACTCGCAAAGGTAAATCTTCCCTAACAACAGGTCGATGAGTTGGTATCTTTAAAACCGACAGATTATACACATCTTTTAGTTCATTAGAGCAAGCGGCAGCCGTTCCTGTCATGCCACTAATCTTACTATATTTTCGAAGATAGTTTTTTATACTGATAACAGCAGTTTGAAAACCTAAGCCTTCAACTTCTATCCCTTCTTTTGCCTCAATAGCTTCATGAAGGCCATATTCCCAGCGACTCTGCTCTTTCAAACGTCCTGTATTAGAGTCTATAATTATAACTCTCTTTGAATTATTTCGTTCTGTGACAACATAATCTTCATCTTCGAAATATACAGTTAAAGCATGTAATAATTTATCTAATACATTTTCCTGTTGCTTACGATATTTCACTTGATTTTTTTGGGATTCAAGTAATGCCTCTTTTTTTTCTTGCGAAAAATCAAGATACAGTTTTTCAACCTGTTCATTATTTTCCACTACATTCTCTTCAAATAACAACGGATCTGCCAATTTTTCTCTTAGCCACTTCTTCCCAGTTTCCGTATAAGAAGCAAAATGCTTTATCTTATTAATTATACAGTATTGCCCATCTTGATTATTCTCTACCAATTCCTTTACAAATGGCAAATAATCAACAAATAACTTATTCGTACATAAAGTATTTACCTGTCCTATACCTAAGCTTATGATATGAGGGTTTGAAGCATCATCTATCAACATAGAATCAGCCTCATCCAAAATAGCAAAATCGTACTTCCCTTGCACACGAGTTTCCAAATCGTTATCCATCATATCATAAAGATAATCAAAAATAAAGTTTGATGTTGTACCAAACACCACATCAGACTTATAAGTCTCTCGTCGAGCATAACTATTTCTCTCTTTATTTTCTATACAGCCTACAGTAAGACCAAGGAAAGAATATATAGGACGAGTAATTTCATAATCTCGCTTGGAAAGATAAGAATTAGCTGTCATTATATGACAACTTTTCCCCAACAAAGCATTTAATAACACTGGAGCTATCGAAACAAATGTTTTCCCCTCACCCGTACACATTTGGATGATTTTTCCCTCGTGCAAAGCTATTCCACCCATCAGTTGCTCGTCGTATAGTACTACGTTCCATTTGTACATTTCGTTACCAATAAACCATGACGATACATAATTAAGACTCCAAAGATAACTTTGGTCTATCGAATCATTCGGATTTTTCTTACAGTCCTTTATAAAAGGAACATTCTCAAAAAGCTTTACATCCAAGTTGGTCGATTCCACCTTTATTTCATCATTCTCAGAAAAACGCCGAGTTACTTCTTTCAATAAAGCAAACACTTCTATCAAAGCAGAATCTAAAATTTCATTTTCTGAAATGCCATGCTGTTGTTTATCTAATGCTTCTTTACGCAATTGAAAATACCTAGCTCTTAATTCATCATTTGACAATGAACCAAGAGACTGATATTTCTCATTAATTTCCACTACTAAAGATTTTATTCTATCCAACTCCATAACTAATAAATAGTATTATTTTACAACAAAAGGGACGAACTTTTTCTCTATCAAAAGATAGAAAGCTACCGAACCGTCTTCATTCAATTGTGCCAGCAAAGGATTGTTCGTGTTTACCTGATTATCTGTAGCAATCTGGCTCAAAAGTGGAAGATATTTTCCTATATCTTTTGAAACACAAACATTACCTATATAATCCAACACATTTTGTGAGACATTCTTTATTTTGCCCATATCCTTTTCAATATCATGCATACTCACAGCATGAGTCACAAAAATATGGGTACCATCAGAGGAATAACCACCCATAAGAACACCAATCTGTCCATCTTCAAAGATTACGCTCTGTCTTATTGAGTCTATAACGCTTTGCAGGACAACCAATCGAATCGCACCATTCTCTATCATATATGTACAAACAGATTCTGCCAAAATAGAATCATCTTGATAATGCCAAACCGTTGAAGTTATCGGCATCGTGTTCGCCAAAGACATATTAATCTTTCTTACAACTAAATTTGTAAATGGCAACATATCACTCGCAGTCGCAAGAAAAGTAGGAGAATAGCATCCAGTACCCGCAACATAAAAATTATCTGTATCCTGTTCTATCTTGGCAAGGACATGCTTTCTTTGCTCAAACACATTGCCATTGGTATTTGACAAAAACAAACAATCCTTAGCATGGTTTGTTATACATACACTTATCAATTGTGTAGGTAATTTTACTGCATAACTTAAGAAATGAAGCAATTCATTACTTGCAGTACAATCTATAATAAGATCATACTTTTCTAGTTCTTTCAAAAACTTCTCTTGAGAATTATAATTTACATTTCCATAAAACTCACCATGTTTATAATCACAAAGAAACAATCCATTTTCATCCCATTCTCCTTCTTGTTTAACTGCACAGAACGGTGATATTCGCTCCAACTTATCTGCTAAAGCTGAAGCTTTGCTATCCCCAATAGAGTTCATTTCAAAAGATGCCCGACACAGATTGCCAGCTTCCACATAATCTCCATCAGACAAGGTTATATCACGAATACCTCCTCGAACTAAAGTTTCAGCTAAAAATGAGCCAATAGCTCCCAATCCTATCAATAATATTTTCTTGTTAATGAACCCTGACGCCAAACATCCCCTACCGTAAAATTCATCTTGCTTTATTCTTTTTGCAATAGATGTATTCAAGGGTATATCTTGCACATGCTTTGTCCTATATTCATATCTTCCAAAATCAAAAGACAATTCTTCATATTTTACATTACATTGTTGTGCGTCAATTAAATACCAGTCTAATTTTCCTTCATCAATTACGCCCAATGCAAAACAATGAAGAGATAAGTTATATCGTTCAATTGCTTCACAAGGATCAAAGCCATAATCCTCATACTCATCCATAGTGGTAGAAAACATACCTTTGCGGTCACAAACATTATAACTATCTTTCACAAAAGTTCTCAATCTCTCCCTTATGACAATCTTATACTTTCCAGGGATATCTTTATGTTCTAATTGCTGACATAAATATCTATAATCCGTTTCGATATTTTCTTTACTTGGATGTTCTGTATATGGCTCATTACCTTCTTTACAAATAAACTTTCCTTCACTTTTCTTTTCACCCCAATTTAAATTCGGCAACAATTTCTCACACAACTCATCACTCCAACCAAACTCATCAACAAGCGATGCAAAACTATGAAAATCTTTCGGTTGATGGTTTACTATAACGAATGGTAATTTATCTTTTGTCTCTGTTCCATTATAAACGACATATTTTCCATTTTGTTGCTTGACACAATTCAAGTAACCATCTCTTTCATTTACTACATTTTTCCAAACATCTCCTACAAATATCAAGTCTTCTTTTGCAGCATTGAGTTCGTTCATCTCATCCGTATTTCCCTTTGCATAGGTGTTAAATACAGACAAAGCTCTTCGAGTATTGACATCAGCTATTATTGGTGGGAGTTCAGAGCGCATTTGCTCCTTTATCCAACCACGCAATCTAGCAAACTCCTCATCCAATTGACCACGAGTAGTTTCTGCAAATGCAGAATTTAAGCAAAACCAACTTCTCCCAAAAGACTCCAGACACGGAATCAAATGAGGATAGCCATAAAGAGAAGATTTATAGAAATAGAGCTTGTTGTGAGGAAACGTTTTGGGAATCCTCACAACAAGCTCTAATCTATGAATTGTATTCTTTGCCAACAATTTACCGACATAGTTTTCTTTCATATCCTCAAAATATTCCAACAATATGAAATCCTCCAATTGCTCACAATAAGCATTATAAAAATCGGCATCTTTATACTTGAATTCCATTTTTTAAATCTTTATAAGTTTATATTATGCATACCCTCTGCTTGAAGGTGTTCTTGTTTGAGTTTGAGAAGAAACATGTTGGCGAGCATAATTCTCTGCTTCGCGTTTTTTACGTTCTTCCTCCTCTCTTTTTTGGCGTTCCAACCTTTCCTCTTCTTCTTTACGCATAGCCTCCTCTTTTAAAGCAACAATACGTTCCATTTCTCTTCGAACATTTTCAGCTTTAATCTTTGCCTCCTCTTCTTTGAGTTTTCTTGCTTCTTTAGAATGTTTTTGCAATTCACTATTTTTCAGATAAAGATCATAATTCTTTGCCTGCTCACATTCAACCCACAAAATATCGTCAAGCTTTTTCTTTGCTTCGAAGACATATTTTCCATTTGGTCGCTCATCAATATATTTCTGCCACCAACCTTTTTCTGAATAGTTTCTCCATACTTTATCATCTCTTAAAGTTTTTATTGCATCTTCTATTTTTCCAGCTTCCTCATAATCAATAAGATTACTTGTTACAGAATTTCCTCTAGGCATAATAAACTCACTTATACCTAACATTTTTTCCCTTACCTTATTTTGAATCATCTGAAAAGCTTCAGCCTCAGTCCACATACTATCAACCTTTAAATCAGGAACAGAAGCCAACGAAGAAGGTATAGCCATAGAAGTATCAATACGACAAATTTGCTGATACAAGTATTTCAAGCAAGACATTGTCTGTTCAAATACTTGTTTTTCAGAAAAACGTAGAACAAACCACCCTCGTTCCGTAAAGCATTGATTCCTCTTATCATCAATAGTATGATTACCTATTTTATAATGTATAGGTGTCTTCTCCCAACCAGAATATGGTTCATCAACTTCTATGTCTATGAATATTCCTTTATCCACGTTTATATATGCCAAATCTGGTTCATACGGACATTCTTTAGCAAACATTGTGAGATTATCCATAAAACCTTCTAACTTATACTTAGAAATTATTGAGCACAACTTGTCCTCACAAGCACCACGACGACCAGATCTACCATGAACAGGTAGTTTTATAAACGTTTCCTTCGTAGGAGTTCTTAACAAAGGAAATTCAAAATTCTCAGAACTAACCAAGTTATATTTAACTCTAAGCTTTTGAGAGTATTCAATTTCAAACTTATCAGTAAGAAGAGGTCCTGATTTTATACTATAAGGTTTTGCTACTATAGAAGTAGGCTCTATCAAAGATCCAAAACCTTCTTTTACAGGTTGTGGAACGCCAATATTGGGGAGCGTATTAATTTGCTGACCTACAGATGCACCATTCACACTATCAGAAGAAGAACTATTGGTTGTCTTTTGTGACACCCCTTGTGAAACAACAGGGGACTTTGGTTTATTAATACTCTCATGTTCATTAGTAGGATTATTTTCCTCATCTTCAGATTTTCTATATCTTAAGACTAAAATCAACATAATTACTAAAATAAATACAATTAATACAGACATAATTATACGTTTTTAATTATCCTCAAATCCGCAACTACGCGCCTAATATGATACAG
>UMGV01079883.1_pt1 | contig 18093 bp, 18 predicted proteins | sample 1965361 | NCBI WGS metagenome assembly UMGV01 (sample SAMEA4836081, study PRJEB28245) | human gut metagenome | biome: gut microbiome; material: fecal sample | place: Denmark | collected 2008
GGGCAGACAATAGATGGAAGACAATAAAAGTATATTTTCGGATACTTATGAAGTTATTGATTATCTGCAATCAGGTAGCGGCGGTATGGTTTACAAAGCTTACCACAAGCGCTTGAAAAAAGAAGTTGTTTTAAAGCGCATAAAAAAGAAAAGTGCGAATATGAAGATTAACCGTCAGGAAGTAGATATTCTGAAGAACCTGAATCATATGTATCTTCCACAGGTGTTGGATTTTCTGAGTGTAGATGGTGAGATTTTTACAGTTATAAGCTTTGTTCCGGGAAAATCTTTCAAAGAGCTGCTGGATGAAGGAGCACATTTTAAAAAGAAGCAACTGATCTGCTGGGGAATGCAGTTGTGTAGTGCACTTCATTATTTACATAATCAGAATCCACCCATTATTCATGGAGATATCAAACCGGCCAATATGATGCTGACACCACAGGGTAATATTTGTCTGATTGATTTCAATATTTCATTTTTTATGGATGACAGTATGGTTTGGGGATATACCGAAGGATACACTTCTCCGGAACAGTATATTGTTGCAGTAGACAAGAAGTCGGCATCAGCGATTCCAGAACGTTCTATTATTGATGAAAAAAGTGATATCTATAGTGTTGGAGCAACTTTCTACCATTTAATAACAGGTGAGAAGTTAAAAAGGCAAAGGGATGGATATGAAGAGACCAGACTTGTAAATGCAGTTGGTGAAGCCTTTGCAGGAGTAATATTAAAAGCAGTTAATCCTGACCGTAAAAAGAGATTTGCGAATGTATATGAGATGTATCTGGCATTTCAGACGATTTACAAAAAGGATGACCGATACAAGAATCTGCTGGTAAAACAGAGGATTGCCAGAGGAACGATCGTAACACTGCTTGGATTGTCGATTTTAACGGTAGGATATGGAATTTATACGTTAAAGCAGGAAAAACTGGACAGATATAATGCATTGGTAGAAAAACAGACTGATTTTCGCGAAGCTGGTGAGTATGAAAAAGAAAAGAAGGCATACAAAAAAGCTGTCAAATTATTGCCGGGGAATCTGGAAGCGTATTATCAAAATGCCGATACATTGTTTATACAGCAGGAGTATCAAAAATGCATTGAATTTGTTGAATACGATGTATTACAGAATGAAAAAGCAGATTTGCTTGACGAACGGCTGTCAGATTTATATTTTCTGGAAGCAGAGAGTTATCTTGAACTCGAAGAATACGATGCAGCGGTAGATGCGTTTGGAAAAATATATGAGTGTGATAACTTTAAAGAAGAATATTATAGGGATTATGCAATTGCGCTTGCTTATGAGGGGGATCTTGAGAAAGCCGGTGATATTCTGAATAAAGCAATCAAACAGAATTTGACAGAAGATTCAATTTATTATGCAAAAGGTGAAATCGAAAAGGCTTCCAGTGAGTGGGAGCAGGCAGAAGATGATTTACGAAGGTGTATAGAAATTACTGAAGATGAGGAACTAAAGATGCGTGCCTATATCCTGATTAGTGAAATCTATGATAAACAGGATAAAAAAAATCAAAAACGAACGATACTTACAGAAGCTACAAATGTGCTTCCAGCTGAAAAACAGATGATGATTTTGGAAAAATTAGCGCAGGTAGACATTGATCTGGCGGATGAAGGGCAGACAGAACTTCTTGAAGAAGCGATTAAGATTGAAAACAGCATAATTGAACAAGGTTGGGAAAGCTATACGACATATAATAATCTGGCGATTCTGAATCAGAAGCAGGGGAATCTTGGAGAAGCAGAACAGATATTAAATGAAATGGAAGACCGGTATGGGGATGATTATAACATTGAAAAGCGTTTTGCATATCTAGAGATTGATTATCAGGAGCAAAACGATATCAAGAACAGAGATTATTCGAAGTTTGCGGCTTATTACGATAAGGCTGAAAAAATGTATTATGATCAATTAAAAAATAATAAGACAGATACGGAGATGCAACTTCTGGAAAATATTTATCAGCAGGTTAGAAGTGGAGGCTGGTTAGAGTAATGGAAGTGACAGCTGGAATGATTATTTGCGGAGTTGGAGCAGGGGGCATTGTAATTAGTGTAATTGTTTTACTGGTTACGTTTTCTTTGTTTCCAAAACAGCGCAGAAGATTATTAAATCAGATTGAGGATGAATAAAAGGTGATGAAAAAAGTGAAAACAAAAAGAAAATATATATCAGGAATCTTAATGTTGCTGTCAGCAACAATTGTTTTTTTTCCGCTGGTCAGTATTGGTGGAATTGAGATTTCGATAAAAAGTGCGATACAGTCTGTATATAGTGGATACGGCAGTTCAGGAGCAGCTACAGGACTTATAAGTGCGTTGGGATCGTATGCAAAACCATATATGGTGATGGCATTGGGCTGGTTCTTGTTTACGGTACTGAGTGCAGTATCTGTTCTAATGGCTAAGAAAAAAACAGCCTATTTGAGTGCAATCATTGAACAGGTGATACAGATTTTTATTGCTGTAAGTCTGTACATGAAAGTCAAAAGGAAATTGTCATTAGTTTATAGTGCAATTAGCTTTGTGGGTTTAGGAAATGGTGTGAAAGTTCATATTTTACCTATTTTATTTTGGGTAGTCCTGCAAATCATCTGCTTTATCATAAATATCATGGAAATAACCACAAAAGAAGAAACTATGATGGAGGTTTTACCACCAGTTCTCCCAGTGTGGAATGATATACAAGGGGGAGATAGTGGTCATGACAAGAAAGTTCCGTTTGATGGGGCGCTGATCGGCAAAAGTGGAGAATATGCAGGACTCGCATTTCAAATGAAGGAGAAAGGAAAAATCTTCTTTTGTGAGGAGAACGCGCAGATTACTATACAAGAAAGATTGAGTTTTAAAGAAAAAAATGTTCTGGCAGAGGTTTACTATACTCCGGAATATGAAGAATATTGTATAACACCGGCAAAGATAAGAACAATTTTTCTGGAGAGTGGGCAGCCATTAGGAGAAGGAAGATTATACTATCTTCCACGAGAAACCAAGATAAGAGTGCAGGACTCTGATGCAGAGAACTGGTTTGAACTGGCATAGGAGGGAAAGAGATGGCGAACGAAGGAAGAACCATATTTGTAAATGATGAAAAAGAAATGGCGGAAAAAATGTTGGAACAGGCGTATTTGGAGCTTGGAAAAGAATACTATGAAGGAGCTTTTGAAGATCCGCTTCCACAGTTATTACCATTATTTGACCGGATCACGAAGATTAAAAATGAATTAAGTGGGAAAAATAAAATACAAAAGAGACCGTTTTGTCCGTATTGTGGGCAGGAAAATGATGTGGATTCTTTATTCTGTGGATATTGCGGGAAAAAGATGGTAATAAGATAAAGGTGATAAACTGACAGTTGAATATAAAAGCAAGCAAGAGATTATGAACAAATAATAATTTCTAAGTCAGCAAACATCTTCAAAACATGGAAAGGTTATGCTGAAGCGTTCTGAGGATGCGAGACAACCTACAAAAAAAGAAAGCATGACCGGAAAATATCCTGGAAAGATACAAAGTGAAAAAGCTTGTATCTTTCCAGGATATCTTTATGTATAACAAGAAATGTTTATTTCCCCACAGCCTCTTTCAAATGACATAAATCGGATGGCTTTATTTGCCTGGGGGGGGGTAAAACTTTAGAATCAGAAAGTTTCTGATGTTCAAGATTACCTAACTGTTTTTTTAGAATATCTTTAAACTGCTCATCTGGAAAAACATATTCAGAATCTGTAAGGAGTTCGAAAAATTCCGCAAAAGCATCACAGATACTGCTTTCCAAAATCGTAATAAAAGAAATATTTTTTTGGTCGACAATATGGATGATATTTAGTTCACTTCTGTCACGAAGCTCAATGTGTAAAGAATTAGGAAAACTAAAATGATGATTAAGTAAATGCTTCTCACCACCAAGATCAAAGTTGGATACACAATGATTTAATGAACGAATCCTTTCATCTCTGTCGAATGGAGGGAAGATAAGGCTGCTCGTTCCACTTGATATGCCTTTCTCACAGAATCGTCTGAGTCCGGCTTCTGTGCTGAATGCTTTTCTTTTAGAGTGATATAACGCATCAAGAAAATCGTTGTAGGAATCCAGTAGATATAAATACTCTGGAATATGTTTGTGAACCAGATTTGTAAACTGTTGTGGGCTGATCAAATCTAAATCACAAGGAGCAGGTTCTATGGATTCCACTATTTTAGGGGTTACATTGCACTTCAGGTACAGCCGAATGGCCTCATCAAGAGTATCTGATTGCTGAATCAGAGGAAAGGACTGATTCAGGCATCGTTCAAATTCATTTGTATATTCTCTTACAAAATCAGGTTCAGAATGAAGAAGTCCTTTCCGAAGATTTCCAGACAACTGCAATGCATATTGATCCGTAATAATATAAAACGGGAAAAGCAGGTTCGGCTGATCCGTTTTTGAAAGCTTACTATAAAAATAGTAAGGTTCATAATTGATCGATTTTGAAAAACACAAAGGTAAGATCTGATTTAAGGTTTCAAGGTTTTCATGAGCAGAGGATACACTGGTCTGAAAGTAAATCAGATGTTTTACAGAAATATCTTTCTGGTATTGTGGCATCAAAAGCATCAAATAATGTGAAAGCAAGGTGCTGTTCCCAGGGATATTCGTATAAATAACAGGTGTTTCCTCCTGTTGGAAAGCCTGCTTTAAGATAAATTGAAGGAACATTTCTGTGTCATAAGTATGATCGGAGATAGAAGAAAGAAGTTCTAGATCACCGTGATCGATAATGTTCCGATGGATTTCATAGCTTTTTTTCTCAAATTCCGAGAGATTCTGAAAAAGCTCCATAATTGTTTTTTGATTTAAATAGGCTGTTTCGCCCATGCATTCTATCTTATAAAGCTCCATCACTTCTTTTTCCTGTAATAAAGAAATGCGGAGCGCCCGGCAGAAATTTTCTACAAATTGCTGACCAGGCAGTCGTTTACCGGTTACCATTCTCTGAAGAGTTGTCCGTTCCAAAGATGCTGTCTGAGATAAACGATAAATATTATACCCACTTTCTGTAAGCAGTTCTTTGCATTTATCGCTGAATTTCGACATGATTCATTTTCTCTCCCTAAATAAAAAACTGTGCGCGCTACTGTGCTCGCTTGTTTTTTATTGTAATATATTTTCGCTTCAAAGGTCAAGGATACGACTGGGAATCGAGAAAAATAACCAAGCACAATTACGAGCACATATTGAAAGCAATTGGGAAAATGTGACAATATAGATTAGAGTAGAAAACAGTATTTTGTACAGAAAAGAATAATTAAACTAGAAAAAATACAGTTTGGGAGTTTGACTGTAAAAGAATTGTAAAATAAAGATACGTGCATCATTAGGATGTATATATAAATTAATAAGCAAAATGCTAGGAGGAATGAAAAATGGCAATGTTTGATGAAATGGATAAGAAGATTTCTGGTTGGATTAGTGCGGGAGCAGGTAAAGCGAAAGATATGTCGGAGTCAATGAAAATTTCTGGATTGATTAAAGAAGAGGAAAATAAGCAAAATGAAATATTTAAACAGATTGGACAGTTATATTTTGTTAATTATGCAGACCATGCAGAAGGTCAGTTGAAAGAAATGTGTTTAAAAATAGCTGATAGTAAAGCGAGCGTTATGCAGTATAAAGAGCAGCTTTGTGCATTAAAAGGAACAATAGGGTGTCCTAATTGTGGTGCGGAAATTTCGTCTAATTCAATGTTCTGTAGTGCTTGTGGAGCAAAAATAGAATTGCCTAGAAAACAACAGAATGGAAAGATTTGTTCGAATTGCGGAGCAGTTGTTGAAGAAGGTGCGATTTTCTGTACAAGTTGTGGGACAAAAATTGTAGCTCAATCAACGGAAGGAGATAAAAAAAGCGAAAATAATCAAAGTTTAGAAGAACAAGATTTAGTGAAAAGCGAAATTGAGCAGGAAAAGATATGCCCACAGTGTGGGAAAAAACTAGAAATAGGGCAGACATTTTGTACGAATTGCGGCACAAGGATTGACTAATAAAATTGGAGGAACGAGAAATGTTTTGTAAATATTGTGGAGAACAAAATCCAGATAATGCAGTATTTTGCAAAAAATGTGGCGGAAAGTTAATCGATGAGAAAAAGATAGAAAGAAATAATGAAAGATTGGTAATGAATAGTTCGACTCGACATAAAACAGGATTTAAAATTCGACCTTCGATTGTAGTGATTGTGGCTGTAGTATTGGTTCTTATTATTGCTTTGAGTCAGCTGTTGGGTGGAAGAAATTACAAAAAAACCGTTGATATCTTTTTTGAGGCAGTATTAGATGGAGATGGAAAAGAAATATTAAAAACGCTTCCGGACGAAATGATAGAGTACTTAATGGAAGAAGAAGGCTTTGATTCTCGGGAAGAAGCTGAAGAAGAGTTAGAAGATAGTATAGGTAATCCCAAGGAATTGCTTGATAATGCTTATGGCGATGATTGGACATATAAATATGAAATAGTTAATGCAGAAGAGTATTCTTCAGACGAATTAGAAACATTAAAAGAAACATATCAGGAAGAGATTCCAGATATTAAAATCAAAGATGCAAAAAAAGTGACCTTAAAACTTACTATTGAAGCAGAAGAAATCGGTGAACAGAGTAATACTATTGACTTATCAGTAATCAAAATCGGTAAGAAGTGGTATATGGATTTAGTGAACATGGGATCTATATTTTAATTAAAGAAAACATATTTTTTTGGAGGACAAATTAATTATGCAGAAAACAAAACTTGGAATAACAATAAGCGGTTTAGCAGCAGCAATATATCTCACATGTTTATTTGGAGGATATATTCCGGCAATTATATTGACGGGATATGTACTTATGGTAGAAGAAAATGAATGGTTACGAAGAAATGCAGTAAAAGCAATTGTGTTGATGATGATTTTTTCAGTGTTTATTTATGGAATAAATTTAATTCCAAATGTAATTAACTGTTTTGAAGATATGGCAAGAGCCTTTGGTGTATCTGTTGAGGAAAGACTAATTACAGGTATTTTTGCGGCAGTTGTAGATGTGGTCGATATTTTAAGAACAATTGTATTTTTGATTTTAGGTCTTAAATCACTTAAAATGCGAACGATTATCGTACCTTCAGCAGAAAATATAATCAATAAGATTATGTAAAAGAATAAGTTAATATGAGGGCATGTATGGAAAAATTATCTGTGTGTTTTTTTATCGAAGACAAAGCTGTGCTGCTGTCATTGGAAGAAATATTACCAAATTTACATAATGGAAGAATTGGCAGACAATTGTTAAACACTTCAAGGGAAATAAATTTTCCTGTATTTGAAAAAAACAATAAATATTTTATAGATAACAGTCGGAATATTTTAATGCAATTTAGTAATGAAAATCAACAGAGATTTATTTCATTGCAACATGGCGAATTGTTTTCAACAATAGAGCAAGGAGAATCTTATCAGTTTTTAATACTTTCGCATAGTTATCTTTCGGTTAAAATGAAAAAGGTAATACTTCCGGTTAATGGAACGATTACATTGGGACGTTCTGAACAATCGAATATAGTAATTGACTTGAATGACAATATTTCTCGCTGTCATGCCCGAATCCATATTATTTCTAATGAAGCATCTATTGAAGATACATCGGGGAAAGCTGGAATTTATGTAAATGGGAAAAAGGTAATAGCGGCTAATTTAAAATGTGGCGATACAGTGATGATTATGGGATATACGATTCTTTACATGAAAAGATTTTTAATGATCCCTGAGACAGTATTTGCTATAAATGGATTGAATACGTTTTCGCGTTTTGAAGAAGTTAAGAAAAGTGAGCGGAATACGATGGTGGAATTTGAAAGGAATCCACGAATTTATAAGTCTTTAATTACTGATAAAATTGAAATTGATCCACCACCACAAAAAAAAGAAAAAAAACAGCAACCATTTATTCTTACTGCAGGTCCATCTCTTACGATGTCTTTAGCAATGATGATGCAACTAGGAATTGCAGTGTCACGGATGAAAGAAACAGGAAACATTGCCTCAGTTGCCAGTAATGGGGCTATGGCTGTAAGTTTGCTTGCGGCAGCAGTGTTATGGCCTCTTTTATCAAGAAATTACTATCAAAAACAGGAAAAAAAAGAAGAACTTTATAGAAGGAAAAAATATGTTTCTTATTTGGAAGAAAAGGAGGAACTAATAAAAGCTTATCAGCATCATAATCGCTGGGTATGGAATACAGATTATTATCCGGAAATCTCGGATATGATAAAATTTGTAGAGAATAAAAGTCGCAGATTATGGGAAAAGTCTCCCACAGACCAGGATTTTATGTCAGTTCGTTTAGGAAAGGGAACTAGAAAGTCTGAATTACAGATATGTGTACCCGAAAGACATTTTTCATTATACGATGATGATTTATTGGATTTGTTATACAAAATAGAAGATGTTAACAAAGAACTGGATGATTTTCCAGTTGTATTGTCATTTTTGGAACAGCGAATCACAGGAGTTGTAGGTGATCAGGAACGGATAAAAAAAATGATCTGGTGCATGATAGTAAATTTAGTAGCAATGCATTCACCAGATGAAGTGAAAATAGGGTTTGTTGGTGATCAAAGCCAAATTGGCGATTTCGAATGGATGATTCAACTTCCACACTTATGGAGTGATGATGGCAGTATTCGCTTTTTTGTTACAAAAAATGAAGAAGCGAATGAGATGTTACGATTCTTTTATGATAAAAGTCAGGAAACAGATGCTGAAAATGCAGTTCCGCAATATGTGATTTTCGTTCTCAATGAAAAAATCATAGAAAACAGTCCGTCAGGAATTAATAGATGGCTTAAACTGAATCTGAAAAATATGAGCTTTGTGTATGCTGCAGAGTATTTTTCTAGAATTCCCAAAGAAGCGGAGGCTATTATCTTAAATGACTGTGAGCGTACCGGGATTTATCGTAAAAATCAAGATAACAATCAATTGATAGAATTTGTTCCTGATGAGTTGAATTATTTACAGATAAAACAGATGATGCGCAGCTTTTCTTATTTAAAACAACAAAAAAAAGGACATATTACGGGAATTCCTGAGAAGATAAGCTTTTTAAATATGTACCAGGCGGGTAATGTCAAGGCGCTTGAGATCAAAAAAAGATGGATGGATAATAAAGTTTCCAGGTCTATGGCAGCACCTATTGGAATGAAAGCTAATGGAGAAATATTCAGCTTGGATATTCATGAGAAATATCATGGTTGTCATGGATTAGTAGCAGGAATGACAGGTTCTGGGAAAAGCGAATTTTTACAAGAATTTATTTTGTCGCTTATGATTAATTATAGTCCTGAAAAAGTGGCATTTATATTAATTGATTTTAAGGGCGGTGACATGGCTAGACCTTTTTTGAAAGTGCCACACCTTTCAGCTACAATTTCAAATTTATCTGGTAATATGCTATATCGCGCTAGAGTGTCATTAGAAGCAGAAATACAAAAACGACAAAGACTATTTAATAAAGTTTCACAAGAACTTGGTGTAGACAAACTTGATATTAATTCGTGGCATAAATATGCGGATGAAGGAAAAATTAATAACAAGTTGCCACACTTGATTATTATAATTGATGAGTTTGCCCAACTAAAAACACAGCAACCAGAATTTCTGGATTATTTGATTAATGTTGCGCAAGTGGGAAGAAGTCTGGGAATTCATCTGATTTTAGCAACGCAGAAACCAAGTGGCGTTGTAAGCCCGCAAATTTGGAGTAATTCGCGATTCAAGGTGTGCTTAAAGGTTCTTGACAGAGAAGATAGCAAAGAGATGCTTCATCGGAGTGAAGCTGCTGCAATTAAATTCCCCGGACGTGCTTTTGTTCAAGTTGGATATGATGAAATTTTTGAAGAAATACAAACAGGATACAGTGGCGCTGATTATGTGGCATCGGAACGATATCTTCAGGCAGGAGAAGACAGTGTAGAGTTACTTGACTATCCAGGTAAGATACAACGAACTGCGAAACGGCGAATTATGGGTGAAAAGAACGGAAAAACACAACTGGAAGAAACCATATCAGAGATAATTAAAATAGGAAAAGAGTTAAATCTCTGCGCAAACCATTTGTGGAAACCTTTATTAAAAGAAAAGATTTATTTAGAAGAGTGTCTGGACAAAAAAGTATCTTTCGATCCTGCTGACTGGGATACAGATTACGAAGGAAGAGCGATTTGTGGTTATTGTGATCTGCCACAGCTTCAAAAACAAGAACCATATGCTGTGGAATTAATAAAAAATGGACATGTGGCTATTTATGGAATGTCAGGTACAGGTAAAACGTTATTTTTACAGACCTTTGTGTTGGCAATGGCTCTTAAATATTCACCGAACATGCTACAAATTTATGGAATTGATTTTGGAGGGCGGACATTAGGTAATTTAGAAGAAATGCCGCATTGTGGTGGAGTTGTATTTGCAGATGATAAAGATAAAATAGAGCAGATTATAGAGAAAATAAAGGGCCAGATGGAGCTTAGAAAAAGAATATTTGCAGAAAATGAATGCAATACCTATGCATCTTATTTAGAGGTAACTGGTCGTAAGCTACCTATGATTCTACTCTTAATCGATAATTATAGTGTATTCAGAGAAAGAATGTATAAACTAGAAGAAGATATAATCGAACTTGCTGCAAATGCAAAAACATATGGTATTTTCTTAGTTCTGACAGGAAATAGCAGAAATGCAATATATTATAAAATATCTGAGCATATCGGAACAAAAATTGTTTTCCAGCTTAATGACAGCCAAAGTTACAAAGAACTTTTGAATAGTCGCTCATCTTTAGAAATAGAAGGAATTCGCGGACGAGCATTGATCAGACAGGATGATATGATAGCAGAAATGCAAGTTGCACTTCCTTTTGAAACGATTAACGAAGCGCAAATGTATGCAAAGATAAAACAGATTTATCGTAAGATGAATTTATATATGCCTAAAGAGACTGAGGAGGAAAGAGAAAGAAAAGAGGTATTTGTAGAACAGCCAGTGATAGAAGTAAAGAAGAACGTGTCACCGGTATTTGATTGTGAAAGAAAAGAAGGACAATTTGTTGAAATAGGATATGCATTATACGACGGAAGAGTTCAAGGCTTTTCGCTTTCAGATACTAAGAGAATTTTTCTGGGATCAGAGAAGAAATGTGAATACTTGTTTTTAAAGAAAAATAGTTTTACTGACATAAAATGTTATTATTTCAGTTTAAATCAACCTTTAGAATTAGAAGACTGGGTATGGATTTCTTCCGAAAAGATGATCAATGAATTTATAAATGAAATCGATAAAAATCATACCTCAAAATTACTTTACATTGACGATTTTGTGGATTTCTACGATACCATTTCAGATGAGGATTTAAGTATATTAGGAAAAAGGTTGAAAACTGCTCAGGATGATTTGACAGTAATTACAGCAGGCAACTTTGCTCGCTTAAAAGAGTATCAGGATACTGGATTATACGTTCAGCTGGTACGTTGCCGAGATGGCATGATTGTTGGAGGCGATATTGATAATCAGAAAGTGGCGATGCTTGGAAACGAATTAAGCCAAAGTAATCCGAATTTAAGAAAAGAAGTATTAGAGAAATCACAAGCAATTCTTTATCGTGGATCAGAATTGTCCTATATAACACTGAAAGAAACGGAGGAGTAATGTGAAAAAACAAGAGTGCGTTGTATTGGTTCCTGGATTAAATGAAAAAAAAAGATTTTTGGTTCCAGACAATATGCAAATTCATGAAATTATCCATTTGATTTTAGAATTGTTACGTGAAGAATATCCAGAATTGGACAGTGAGGAAGAAATGTTAAATCTATTTAAGCGAAGGACAGGGGAAATCTTAAAAAAAACAGATTGTCTTGCAGAAATTAACATTGCAGAATCAGATGAATTGATTTTGGGATAGGAGTAGGAATGGGAGAAAAATATATTAACCTTGATTATCAGAATACGAAAAGGAAAGCAAGAGAAATCAGCGGACATTCTTTTGCACTGGGGTTTCAGGTGTATAAGCTTCTTTTGTTGAAGGATTCAGTGAAAAGAAATTGGGACAGTCCCGCAAGCAAAGTGTTTATTGCCAAATTAGATAAATACATTGAAGAACTGAGAATTACATCAAAAAAAATGAAAGAGACATCGGATTTAATTGAATATGTTGCCGAAACAATATATAAAACAGATCTTGATGTTGAAGAAAAAATCAAACAGCTATAGTTATCTGTAGCAAAAAGGAGGAAAAAATATGGCTAATGGATGGTCAATTACAACAGAAAGTGTGAAAAATTCAGCAGAAAGAGTAAGGGATCTTGTAGCGCAATATGAAACAGAGTATGAAAAATTATATGCAGAAGTAGAGAATTTGAGAGGATCGAAATGGAAAGGAACAGCAAGTGATGCTTTTAATTCCAAATTAGAAGCTTATAAGGATTCATTTATTAATCTTAAGGATGTTATGAACAGTTATTATGAATTTCTCATAGAAGCTGCAAAACATTATGAAGATGTTGAGGAAAAGATCAGAGAATCAGCAAGTACATTGGGATAGTAGAGGGAGAAAAAAACATGGCAACGATTAAAGTAGATTCAACAGCAATGAGAGACAAAGCGGCAACATTTAAAAATATTGCATCAAATATTAGCACATATACAGATCGACTGGAACAGGAAATTAATGGAATGAAGAGCGTGTGGGAAGGTGAAGCGGCAGAGAATACTGTGGCAAAATTCAAGGATTTTAAAGCGTCTTTTGAAGAAAAAAAGAAAGTAATTGAAAACTATTCGCTTTTTCTTGAAAAAGCAGCAGATGCTTATGACAAGAGCGAAAACTCAATAGCTAATAGTGGAAAATAATAATTAGGGAGTGGAAAAGATGCCTTATATTAAGGTGAATCCTGAAAAACTGAATTCCTCGGCGCAATCATTAAAAAGAATAGAAGGTGAAATTAATAAAACCGAAGAGGAGTTTCGATATGTTTCTAGGCAGTTAGATTGGAAGGTTAGCTGCGAAAAAGATATCGACTGGATATTGCGTAAAATTGATAATGAATTATGCGAGCAAAGTAAAGTTTTTGGTGAAATGGCCTTATTTTTGGAAAACACATCGGAAATGTATAAGCAACTTGAGTATTTCAATAATAAAAAGAATGATAGAGTTCCTGGCGTTATAGTAGTAGAACCTATTATCGTAAAAGTACTTGCATTTCAGAATAAAATAATAAAGATATGCAAGGATGATGTAAAGTGCATTTCAAAAATATTAGATGATAAAACCTTGGGCTTTACGGGAAATATTCTTGATTATGTCAATAATCTTATATCATTTTATAATCCCAATAAAGAAGGAGCTTTTGGATTTGCTCAGTTATGTAAACTTGCAAAGTCATCAGCTGGTGTTTGGAAAGGACTTTATGATCTTCTGAAAGATGGTATGGATGATCAGGTCATAAAGGAGCTCTTTAAATTAAAATATGGTGATATTGCCACGGGCGTAGGAGTTGCAGGAAGTTTTGCGGGGTTAATTGGATCAATTTTGCAGGCTTATCAAACCGGAGACTGGGATGATTTTTCTGGAATCGGAAAATCTGCAACTGATCTTGGAAAAACGATTTATTTAATTGGAAAAGACAGCAAAGTTGTAAAATACAGTGCTCACGCATACTCATCAATTTTAAAAAGTGCATTGGATTTTAGCGGTAAAACAATAGAAGATATTAAAAAGTATTCTGAAGATGGAAAATTAACAGTAGGAGAAATTGCAAATACAGGTGTTGATGCTTCGATTAAAGGATTAAACTCTTTGGTTTCAGAATTGACTTTTGGAGCTATTTCTTTAGAAAATACGAATATTTCGCCTGAAGAACTTTCAACCAAACTGCTAGCGAGTGCTGAAGGAATGGGAGCTGATGCTGGCGCATTGATACGAAATAATCCGGCACGAAAAAAAGTATATGATGAAGCAAGTAATTTCAAAAGAACATCTATGTTGATTGGGGCAATCGGAGAAACTGCCGGAAATAGAATTGACGGATGGGTTAAAGGAATAGTGAGGAAGATTAAATGATAAATGAAATGAAAGATTTATTACCAGTTGGAAGTATTGTTCTGTTAAAAGGCGGTGTGAAAAAGACAGTTATTATCGGTGTACTTCAAGTTTCTGAAGAAAATCCGGAAGAAATGTATGACTATATTGGAGTGCCGTACCCAGAAGGATATCTGGGGGAGGATAATGCTTATCTTTTTCAACAGGAAAACATTAATGATGTTATTTTCCGTGGATATGAAAATCCTGAAAGAGAAGAAATGTTAAAACTATTTGATATAGTGTTAGAAAGTGCGCGGGAGCAGTTAAAATAATATGATTGGTCAGAAAGTGTTGGGATATCGTGTGGAAGAGCTGATAGGAAGAGGGTCTTTCGCAACGGTATATAAAGTAAAAAAAGAAAATGAATCGGGTACATACGTAAGGGCATTAAAGCGTATTATAATTCCGGATGAAGAGCAATATCGAAGAATTTGGAATGCTATGGGGCACGATAAAAGAAAAACAGATTTGTATTTTCAGAATGTATTCGAAGAAACAATGCAGGAAATTCAACTGATGCATGCATTTACTGAAAATGGCGTAAAAAACGTCGTGGCGTGTTATGAAAATGATGTTATTCGTCATATGGATCCGATCCAATATGAGATATATATTTTAATGGAATACTTAACCCCGCTTTCTGACTATATTTGTAATCATGATCTTAATGTAGAAGAGCTGATTGATATTGGCGTACAGATATTAGATGCACTCGAAGTATGTCATGCAAATCATATTATACATCGAGATATAAAAGAAGCGAATATTTTTGTAACGCCGAATGGAATTTACAAACTCGGAGATTTTGGTGTTGCAGCAATTCAAAATGAACAAAGATTCGTTTCTTCAATAAAAGGAACGGCCGGATATATGGCACCTGAGGTTTATCACAAGTCAGAAAAATACGATGAAAGTGTTGACTTATATTCTCTTGGAATTGTTTTATATAAGCTGGGAAATCATATGCGTTCACCTTTTATGCCGGCGTATCCACAAGAGTTTAATTCGCAGGATTCAAGGAATGCATTATTAAAAAGAATGAGTGAAGCGCCTGTGCCTTTACCGGATGCAATACCAAAGAATCTTGGTAGAGTGATTTTGAAAGCATTGGAGACAAAAAAATATCGTTATTGTTCTGCTGAGAAATTCAAAGACGAACTTCTTAAAGTGAAAAAATCTCTGAGTAATGAACAATTAAAGAAATCTTTGATGAAAGATAAATCAGGGACAACTACTAGTATTGATTTAGATAATTCTGTTCCTATAAAAGAAAGTAATAAAAGAATCAAAAGGTGGATTTTAGCCTTAAGTGTTATGGGTTTACTTGGAATAGGAGTACTGACATCTGTTTTTATAAGTCATAAACATAGTATGGAGCTACAGCAATCATGGAAAAAGGGAAGTATAGTTCCGTTTATAACGATCTCAATGGAAATGACCGAAAAAGACTTTAAAAACTATTATGGAAAAAGATTTACAGAAGGAATTGATGGACAGTATTACTTGGAAATGCCAGATGAAGAAGGAGGATTTGCAACAGTTACTTTTTCTGAAGGAATGTTAATATCAGTTAGTTATAGTTTTGAAAGATCAGAAGATCAATGGAAAGAGATTTGTGATGATTTTTATCAAAAATGGATGATTGAAGGTGATGAATGGCCATATATAGCTGAGAAAGAAGAGGTCCGGGTAGTATTGGATTATGATAAGCCAAATAAAGAGGCGAGTTTGTTTTTAAAAAGAATTGAATAAAAAGGAATATGTAGATTCTATATGATTAAGAGTAACAATGGGGAGGAATGAAGATGATAATTTGTCCAAAATGTAAAAAAGAACTAAAAGATGGTTCGAAATTCTGTGACGCATGTGGTGCAAAAATTACAGATACAATATTTTGCCCTAATTGCGGTAATAAAACAAGCAAAGAGTCTGCTTTTTGCGAACATTGTGGAACAGCCATTAAAAAAAATGTGACTGCTGAAACGAAGGCAGAAGAAAAGTCTCAAAATAAAGAAAAGCGAAATTTCGACAAATTACCAAAAAGATTTCGATTTGGAGCGATTGCGATTGTTGTTGTGCTATTGATTGTATTTGTCGGAAAACAGTTTGTAGGTGGAGGTAATCAAGAATATTGTCTATATCTGAAAGACGGACAGATGGTATATGATGACTATAGCAAAGATGGGGATTATAAACTTACATCTCATCTCACAGATGAAGTATCTGCTTCGTATTTTGGACCAGATCAAGGCTATATTGTTTCAAGATTTGTAAGTTTTTCTGAAAACGGAAAGTATGTCTTTTATCCAGATAAATATGATGAAGATGTGTTTACATTATACTGTCGTAATGTAAAAAAACCTAAAGAAGAACCAATTAAAATTGCTTCGGATGTGACAAGTTATAATGTCAATAAAGATGGAACCAAAGTGATTTACTTGAATGAGGAAGGCGGATTATATTCACATGATTTAAAAGACAGCGAAAAGATTGCAAGTGATGTAACCGAATTTTATGTTGATGAAGACCTTGAAAAAGTCGGTTTTTTGAAATCAGATGGTGGATATTATTTACATAATAAAGATAACGAAAAAATAGCAAGTGATATTGAAAGTATCGAACATGTTTCTGATGACTTAAGCGTAATCTATTATGAAAAAGAGGAGGGGCTTTACAGACAGTCAGAAGATGAAGAGGATCCGACTAAGATTTCTTCTGATATCTGTGCTGTTCAAAATATATATGATTCAGGCGAGATTTACTATACAAAAGAAGATACTTTAGAATTAAATCTTAGTGATTATGTTATAGATGATATGGCAGAAGCAGATCAAGCACTGACAGAGCCAGAGTATCCAGATTATCCAGATTACAGTGATTATGATTCAGATGAAGAGTATGATGAAGCTGTTGAAGCATATGAAGATGCATGGGATGAGTATGATGATGCAAGCGATTTATATTATGAAAAAGAGTTGAGGGATGAACTTCGAGAATCCCTTCAGGATTCTACTATTGATGTAGAGGTATATTCTTTGTACTATTATGATGGTAAAGAATCAGTAGCATTATCGAAAAATCTTACATCTAATTCTTATTATTTATCATATGCACAAGATAGTCCGGTAATTATGTATAAGGAGTATAATCAGGACACTTCAGCAGGAGTAAAACTTTCTGAAATCGAAAGCACATACGAGGTAGAAAACCTTGTTAGAGAAAATCTTGAATCTACTGCTATAAGTTATGTGGCAATTGGTGAACAAACATCTATGTTAGAACAAAAAAATGCAACTCAGATTCAGTTTTCTTCAGATGGAAAAGAGTTATTCTATGTTGAAGATTTAGCAGATGATGAAGAGAGTGGTGATCTGTATAAAGCAAACATTAGCGAGAAAGGGGTACAAAAGCCTGAATTTGTTGATGAAGATGTTTATCCATATTTATTACGTCAAGTAGACAATCATCTTATATATTTCAAAAATTATGACAGTAATAACAATAGAGGAGATTTGTGGGTAGATGGAAAAAAGGTAGATTCTGATGTCTGTGGTTATAAACTGTATTTTAATGAAGGAGCTATTTTTTATTACTCAGACTGGAATGAAGATAAAAGAAATGGAACTTTAAAACTCTATAAAAAAGACAAAACTACAAAAATTGCAGATGATGTATATTCTTGTATGTTAAAAGAAGATAGCATCTTATACTTGCATGATTTTAGTTGGAATTCATATACTGGTTCATTATTCAGATATGAAAATGGAAATTCCGAAAAAATATCGGATGATGTCAATTGCATTATTTTTTAAATGAGAGGTAATTGTGAAAAAGTGTCAAGTAATTAAAGTATATTAATTACAATACTTTTTTGCAATTACCTAAAAATAGTCTGCAAATAAAAAGTCAAGCAGAAATTAATGA
>UMGV01027732.1_pt1 | contig 17997 bp, 10 predicted proteins | sample 1965361 | NCBI WGS metagenome assembly UMGV01 (sample SAMEA4836081, study PRJEB28245) | human gut metagenome | biome: gut microbiome; material: fecal sample | place: Denmark | collected 2008
ACCGGGTGGCGTATCGACTACTTCCTCACCTCCACCCGCCTGCTTCCCAGGGTGCGCGAGGCCAACATCCTTACCGACATCATGGGCAGTGACCATTGCCCGGTGGAGCTTGTGCTCGACTGACCCATGCGCCGGCATGCGCCGGGCAGACCCCTCGCGCGCGTAATATAATAATGTGTAGTCTGACACCTGATAAGGTGCGGCTTGCCGTTTATAGGTCAAAGGCTGTGCCAGAGGCCATGTTCTGCTTGTGATTTATAGGTTGAGAGTGAGGGAGCCGGTGTGCTCCTTTCCGCCGTTTGATGGATTGGGAGGAAATGCGCGGGAAGCCTCTTCGTTTCCTGTGCCGCCTTTCGCCTTTCGCCATACCATACCCCACTTTGCCTCTCATCGTCCTTCCATAATTCTTTCGGAATATTGCTCCAAAAAACGCAACGCACTGCAATCGTCAATGCAGTGCGCTGCGATGGCCGTTGCAGTGCGCTGTGTGGGCACTTGCAGCGTGGTGGCCTATGTCTCTATTCCTTCTCAAACAGTCTTTTGAACTCGCTTTCGAAGTTGGGCGTGAATACCTCCTTGCCCATTGCAGCCCGCAGTTCCTCCATCGTCCAGAAGCGTCCGCCGTCGGTCTCGGCGCTTGGCTTCAGTTCGCCGTCATAGGTGACGCGGTGAGGGAAGACCAGTTCGCGCTCGCGGGAAGACTGGAACACGTAGTGCCCCAGCGGCTCTACTTGCAGCGACGAGAGGTCGAGCCCAAGTTCCTCACCCGCCTCGCGCAGGAGTGCCTGCTGCACGCTTTCGCCCAGATCTACGTGTCCGCCTACTGCCGTATCCCACTTGCCGGGCTGTATGTCCTTCCATTGCGGCCTGTGCTGCAGGTATATGTCGCCCTGCGCATTGAACACATGCAGGTGTACCACAGGGTGAAGCAGCATGCTGCCGCCGTGGCACTCGCCTCGTGTAGCCGCTCCCGTGATGTTCCCCTCCTCATCTACGATGGGGAACATCTCCTCTGCGTTGTCCCTTCCTATGGCTATCATGGTATGAGCAATGAGGAGTCGCCGTAACTGAGAAAGCGGAAGTCATGGGCCAGAGCATAGTCGTATATGCTGCGCCAGTCGCCCTTCACAAAGGCGCTCACCAGCAAGAGCAGGGTGCTCTGAGGCTGGTGGAAGTTGGTCACCATGCGCTTCACTATGTGGTAGTGGTAGCCTGGGGCAATGATGATCTGCGTGCTCGAGTGCAGCACGTCCAGCCCGTGGGCGTCCATATATTCGGCCAGCCAGGCGATGGCATCGGTGGCGGCTGGCTCATGGTCTCCGCTTTCATAGGGTGTCCACTGCTGTACGTGCAGTTCCTCGCCGTCGCCCGTATCCTGATGCTCCTGCATGAGCTGGTGGGCGCGTATGCCCATGTAGTAGAGGCTCTCCAGCGTGCGCACCGATGTGGTACCCACTGCTATGGCCTCTGCCTGGTGGCGTATGAGCGCCTGCACCACGCTGCGGTTCACCGAGATGTGCTCTGTGTGCATGTCGTGACCGCCTATGTTTTCGCTCTTCACCGGCTTGAAGGTGCCTGCGCCCACGTGCAGCGTCACCTCCTGACGCTCAATGCCACGCGCGTCGATGTCGGCCAGCACGCGCTCGGTGAAGTGCAGACCGGCCGTGGGAGCCGCCACGCTACCCTTGATGCGGCTATATACCGTCTGGTAGGTGACCAGGTCCGACGCCTCCGTCTTGCGGTTGAGGTAGGGTGGAATGGGCAGTTCGCCTATCGCATCAAGCAGTTCGGCCCAAGTGGCCTGTCCGCTCCACTGGAAATCCACCAGGTGTGAGGTGCCGCTGGCCTGCGTGTGCCGGGTGGCCGACAGCACGATTTCCTCATCGCCGATGCGTATGGTGCGGTGCAGCGCACCCTCCTTCCATTTCTTCAGATTGCCTATCATGCAGTGCCATTGGCAGTGTCCGCGCGACGAGAAATTCTCCTGGTACTCGATGGGCTGCGCGGGTTCGAGCAGGAACACTTCGATGAGCGCACCCTGTGCCTGTCCGCTGGCACTGTCCTTGCGGAAGTGCAGGCGTGCCTGTATGACCCTGGTATTGTTGAACACCATCAGTGCACCCTGGGGCAGGAGCGAGGGCAGGGAGCGGAATCCGGTGTGACTCACCTGTCCGTGCTCATAGATGAGCAGTTTGCTGCTGTCGCGTTCGGGGAGCGGGAATTTGGCTATGCGCTCGTCGGGCAGCGGGTAGTTGTAGTCGCTTATCTGTATTTCCTTTGTCTTCATCATATTCTTTTCTTTGGGTGCAAAGTTACTGCAATTCGGGGGGAGAAAGCATCTTCGTTTCGCAGAAAACCCCTAAATTTGTGTTTTGAGAAGTAAGAAAGGACAAATAAGATATGAAGATAGGTGACAAGGTGCGCTTCCTCTCCGAAGTGGGAGGCGGTCGCGTGAGCGGATTCCAGGGCAAGGACATTGTGCTGGTCGAGGATGAGGACGGATTCGAAATCCCCATGCTCAGGAAAGAAGTGGTGCTGGTGGACGACAGCGACTACGATATAGGCAAGGTGAATACGGGCACACGCACGGCTGCCGACAAGGGAGCCAGGCAGCCCAAGCGGCAGGCACCCCACGAGGAACCCGAATGGGAACCTGCCGACAAGCCCATCACCTTCAAGCCCAAGGCGCAGGAGCGCAAGGGAGGAGACCAGCTCAACCTGTACCTGAGTTTCCTGCCTGCCAATGTGAAGGAGATTTCCTCCACCACCTTTGAGGCTTATGTGGTGAACGACAGCAACTATTACGTGCAGACGCTCATCATGAAGACCGACGGCGTGGCATGGAGCGCGGTGTTCAATGCTGTGGTGGAGCCCAACAGCAAACTCTTTGTGGCCGACATCGAACGCAGCCAGCTGGCTTCGCTCGAGCGGCTGTGCATACAGACTCTGGCGTGGAAGCAGGACAAGACCTTCATGCTGAAGCCGGCACTCTCTACCGAACTGAGGCTCGACTGTACCAAGTTCTACAAGCTGCACACCTTCCAGCCCGACGAGTTCTTCCGCGAGCCTTGCTGGACGGTGAGCGTTGTGCGCGACGACCGACCCGTGCGCAGTGTCTTTGCCGATGCAGAACAGATGCGCGAGGCACTGCTTGGGGCGGCACCTACCAAGGAGCAGAAACCGGCCGAGCAGAAGCCCCGTCAGTCGAAGCCAAGCGGCCAGCCCGGCGAACTTGTCATCGACCTGCATGCCGAGGAACTACTCGATGACACCAGCGGACTGAGCAGCGGCGACATCCTGATGGCGCAGATGAAGGAGTTCAGGCGTGTGATGGACGAGAACGCAAAGAAGAAAGGACAGCGCATCGTCTTCATCCACGGCAAGGGCGAAGGCGTCTTGCGCAAGAACATTCTGCAGGAACTCAAGTACCGCTACAAGCAGTGCACCGTGCAGGATGCCTCTTTCCGCGAATACGGATACGGTGCCACCCTGGTGCGCATCAACTGACAGTGGGGCAGGGGAGAGTCTTTCCCCCGATTGGCCGTCGTGCCGTCTCTCCCCTGCCTATACATTATATATATAAGGACAACTAACTAAATACACAGAAACAAAATGATTCACATTGCAAGGAAAATCTCCGTAGGACTGCTTTGTCTGAGCAGCCTTGTGGGAAGCACCGCGCTGGCCGACTCGTTGGCAGGGCGCTTCGAACGCATTCCCGACGACCAGCGGGTGGCTGTCTATTGGTATTGGATGAGCGACAATATCTCGGTGGAGGGCGTGCAACACGACCTGGAGGCGATGAAGAAGGCGGGTATCACACGTGCCTATATAGGCAACATCTGGCAGGATGAAGTGAAGCCCGGACGGATAAAGGTGCTCACGCCCGAATGGTGGGAGGTGACCCATGCCGCACTCAAGCGCGCAGGCGAACTGGGTATCGAGATTGGCATCTTCAACTGTCCCGGCTGGTCGCAGAGCGGAGGCCCGTGGATAAAGCCCGGGCAGAGCATGCGCTACCTCAAGGAAGTGCGCACGCAGGTAGTGGGAAACGGCAAGGAACAGATTGTCAAGCTTCCCGAACTGGGTCCCGAAACCACCGATGTGAAGGTGCTGGCCATGCCTTGCCACACCGCCCAGCTCGATACCCTGGTCACTATAGACAAGCAGACAGACAAGGATCAGGTGACTGATATCCACTTCGATGCCGTGAAGACCTTGCGCAACATCACCCTCACCACCACTCAGTATCTGCTTGTGGATATGAAGATACAGGCCAAGAAGGGCGACCGCTACGAGGATGTGAAGACCGCTCACCTTGAGCGCATCAACGATAATCGCAATGTGGGTTTCATGCCATGGGCGCCCATCAGCATCAGTCTGCCCGATGTGCAGACTCAGGATTTGCGCCTCATCTTCACCGGCGGCCCGCAGGACTGCCACTTCCAGGCCCGTGTGACCGACCTCCCACAGGTGGAGCGCTATGCCGAGAAGTCGTTGGCCAAGATGTTCCAGTCACCTCTGCCCATGTGGGGAGAGTATATGTGGAGCACGCAGCAGGAGCCTCAGGGGGTGGCTGTCACGCAGCCCTCCGAGGTCATCGACCTCACTGCCCACATGCAGCAGGACGGTACGCTGGTGTGGAAAGCGCCCAAGGGACGATGGACCATACTGCGCACGGGAATGGCTCCTACGGGTGTGACCAATGCACCTGCCAGCAAGGAAGCCACTGGATACGAGGTGGACAAGATGAGCCGACAGCATGTGGCTACCCATTTCGATGCCTTCCTGGGCGAAATCCTGCGGCGCATTCCTGCCGAGGACCGCACTACCTTCAAGATAGTAGTAGAGGACAGTTACGAGACCGGCGGACTCAACTGGACTGATGATATGGCCGAGGCGTTCCGCACACGCTATGGCTACGACCCCATCCCCTACCTTCCCACGCTCTACGGAACGGTCATCGGTTCGCAGGACCAGAGCGAGCGTTTCCTGTGGGATCTGCGTAGGCTCATTGCCGACCGCGTTGCCTATGACTATGTGGGCGGACTGCGCGAGGTGAGCAACCGCCACGGACTCACCACCTGGCTCGAGTGTTATGGCCATTGGGGCTTCCCCAGTGAGTTCCTGATGTATGGTGGGCAGAGCGATGAGGTGGCTGGCGAGTTCTGGAGCGAGGGCTCTCTGGGCGATATTGAGAACCGTGCGGCCAGTTCGTGTGCACACATCTACGGCAAGCGCAAGGTGTGGGCTGAGTCGTGCACAGCCGGTGGTCCCAACTTCAGTCGCTATCCTGCCGTGATGAAGCAGCGCACTGACCGCTTCTTCTGTGAGGGCATCAATGCCACTCTCTTGCACCTCTTCATCCAGCAGCCCGACGATGTGACGCTGCCCGGAGTGAGTGCCCCCTTCGGTAATGACTTCCAGCGCAAGAACACGTGGTTCTCTCAGATGGACCTCTTTACCGACTATCTGCGCCGCTGCAACATGATGCTCCAGCAAGGCAGCTACGTTGCCGATGTGGCTTACTTCATAGGAGAAGATGCTCCGAAGATGACTGGCGAGTGCAATCCAGCACTCCCACGGGGCTATAGCTTCGACTATGTCAATGCCGAGGTGCTGCATTCGGCATGGGTGAGTGACGGCCGTCTCTGCCTGGCAGGCGGAATGACCTACCGCACGCTGGTGCTTCCCAACCAGCAGACCATGCGTCCAGAGGTGCTGGCCGACATAGCCCGCCTCACCCGCGAGGGCCTTACCATCGTTGGTCCCAAGCCCACAGCCTCGCCCAGCATGCAGGATTTCCCGCAGGCCGACAAGCAGGTGCAGACTCTGGCCAGTCAGATGTGGAGCACGGGTCAGTGGGGCAAGGGACGCATTTTCCCAGCCGGCACAGAGCTTCAGACGGTTCTCGATGGCATGGGCATCAAGCCCGATTGCTTCGTGGAGCCTGCCAAGCCCTTTGCCTTTATCCACCGCCGCCTGCCTGGCAAGGAGATCTATTTCGTGAGCAACCAGAGTGACCAGCCGCAGGATATGCAGCCGCAGTTCAGGGTGACAGGCATGAAGGCAGAGATATGGAACCCCGTGACGGCCGAGCGTATGCGCCTCGACGTGCAGGACAACGGTTCTCTCTCCACAGCCAACCTGCATCTGGAGGGCAACGAGAGCGCTTTCGTAGTCTTCAGCAATGAGGCGGATGAGGCTCTCGCAACCTATGCTCCTGCCCAGTTGCAGACTTTGCTCGCCATCAGCACCCCTTGGCAGGTGACCTTCCAGGAGGGTATGAGAGGTCCTGCAGAGCCCTGCACCATGGACAGTCTGCTGGCATGGAACCAGAGTGAGGACGACCGGATACGTTACTTCTCGGGTACTGCCACCTATACCAATACATTCAAGCTGAAGAAGGAACCTGCAACCCCCGTATGGATTGACCTGGGAAAGGTGATGGTGATGGCGCGTGTGTATGTCAATGACACCTATGCCGGCGGCGTGTGGACAGCGCCCTATCGCCTCAACATAGGCCGTCTGCTCCGCAAGGGAACCAACACCCTGCGCGTGGAAGTGGTGAACAACTGGCAGAACCGCCTCATTGGCGACCAGAAGTTGCCCGAGCAGGAGCGTCCCACATGGACCAGTGTCAATCCCTGGAGCGCCGATTCTCCTCTCCAGGAGTCAGGCCTCATTGGCCCTGTCAGACTCCTTCAGTAAGCGGGAAAAGCATGCAGCCTTCGCATCTGGAGGCTGTTTTTCTGCATAAAATCGCCTTTATTTAGCTACGAGGTATCGTTTTGGTGTACCTGTAGCTAAATAAAGGCGATTTTGTACATGAGTAATAAAGGGATTTGTTGTACCTTTGTGAAGTAAACAAGGATTTGGCTTATGTGTGAGATAATAGGAAGAAAGAATGAGATAGCAGAACTCAAACGCTGCTATAATAGCGGCAGAGCCGAGTTCGTGGCTGTCTATGGAAGACGACGTGTGGGCAAGACATTTCTTGTCAACGAGCTGTTCCATGATGATGTGGTCTTTCATCACACGGGCTTGTCACCGTATGACCGTCAGCGCAGAGTATCTACTAAGGACCAGTTGCAAAACTTTTACTTCTCGCTCATCCGCCACGGCATGGAAGGCATCAGCCAACCCAAATCGTGGCTGGAAGCCTTCTTCTTGCTGGAGAAGTTCCTTGACATCAACGAGAATGGCAGCCGTCAAGTAGTCTTCATCGATGAATTGCCCTGGATGGACACTGCCCGATCGGGCTTTCTCACCGCATTGGAGGCTTTCTGGAATGGTTGGGGCAACACCAGACACAACCTTATGCTCATCGTGTGCGGGTCGGCTACCTCCTGGATGCTGGACAATCTCATCAACAACAAGGGAGGGTTGTATGGCCGCCTGACAGACGAGATAAGGCTCTCGCCTTTTACACTCAAGGAGTGCGAGGACTTCTTCCATAGCCGCCACATTAGAATGAGCCGTTACAATGTGGTGCAAGCCTACATGGCTCTTGGCGGCATCCCTTTCTATATGAATTTCTTCAATCCCTCATTGAGCCTCGCACAAAACATTGATGCGCTGTTTTTTGCACGCAATGCCAAATTGGGTGATGAGTTCAACCGCCTTTTCAATTCTGTCTTCGACCACGCTGAAGAGAGCATGCAGATTGTTCGGGTGCTTGGAGGCCGCCATGCAGGATATAGCCGCCGGGAAATTGCGGAAAAGACCGGCATCAACCCCAATGGTGAGTTTACTAAGATGCTCAAGGCGCTCATAGGAAGTGACTTTGTGTGTAAATATGTGCCTTTCGGTGCCTCGTCAAAGGAAGAGTGTTACAAGTTGACCGACCCCTTCTGTTGGTTCTGGCTCCACTTTAAGGAAAGCAAGCGCGTCAGTCAGGAGGACTACTGGCAACACCACCTGCGGGAATCAGAGGTTGCTGCCTGGAGAGGTGTTGCCTTTGAGGAGGTATGCCTGCGGCATGTCAAGCAAATCAAGCAAGCTCTCCAAATCGGAGCTGTATCCTCAACAGAGTCTGCATATGTCACTAAGGGAGATGAAAAGACTGAAGGCATGCAGATAGACCTTGTCATTGACAGGAACGATGATGTGGTAAATCTGTGTGAAATAAAGTTTTCCAAGAGTCTGTATGTCATATCCCAGGCATACGCCAGCCGTCTGGCTACCCGTCAGGAGACTTTGGAAAAGAGTGTCAGGAACAAGACATTTATGCTTACTTATATAGGGAACTCGCCTCTCGCCGAGAATGAATATGCCGACATATTTCCCTGCCAGCTTACATCAGAGGACTTGTTTGCGTAATCCTGGTCGTGCCTGTACGCCATAAAACGGCAATAACAGAAAAACGCAATGAGTGTGTCCGTGTGCCTGCTTGTGGCAGTGACACAGAGTGGCAAGATTGTGTGCGGGCGTAAATCCTTGCTGTGATGGCCAATGGTGCCGGCAAGCGGAAAGAATAATGTCCACAGGGGAGAGGCAGTGGCTTCATCCCTGTGGACATTTTCAGTTGTGGTCAGAAGGGGGCTGTGGTCAGTCTATCAGTCCGCGTCCTTTCTTGAATGCCGTGTCATCGGGCTTGCGGCCGGCAAACTGCTCAAAGAGTGTCATAGGCTCTTCGGAGCCTCCCTTCTCAAGGAATGTCTGCTTGAACTTCGTTGCCAAGGGGATGTTCCACACGTTGCCCGTCTGCTCGAAGAGGGAGAAGGCATCCTTGTCGAGCACTTCTGCCCACAGGTAACCGTAGTAGCCTGCACTGTAGCCGCTGGAGAAGATGTGGTTGAAGTAAGTGGTACGGTAGCGAGGACCAATCTCAGGGATGAGGCCCATATCCTGACACACCTTGTGCTCAAACTGGTTGATATCCACTCCCTCCACGCTCTCCAGTTCGTGCCATTTCATGTCGAGGATAGAGGCAGCGCACAGTTCGGTGGTCATGAAGCCTTGGTTGAACTTCAGCGAGTTGTTGATTTTGTCCACCAATTCGGCAGGAATCACCTCGCCCTTGTCGTTCTTGGCATACTCGGCCAGCAGTTCAGGCTGGAATGCCCAGTTCTCGTTGAACTGTGAGAACATCTCCACGAAGTCGCGCGTCACATTGGTTCCGCTCACGCTGGGGTAGGTACATTGTGTAAGCAGTCCGTGCAAAGCATGTCCGAACTCATGGAATACCGTCTGCACCTCGTCTATGGTCAGATACTCCTGCAGGTTGCCCACGTTGACGATGATAGGACGTACCATCTCGCCCTTGGCATCCACATACTGCTCACGCACATTGTTCATCCACGCACCACCACGCTTGCTGTCACGGGGCAGCCAGTCAGTGGTGAAGATGCCCAGCAGTTGTCCGTCGTTGTCGGTCACCTTGAAGGTCTTCACCTGTTGGGTGTTGTATGAGGGTACACCCTCCAGTTCCTCCATGTTCACTCCATAGAGCTTCTTGGCGGCCAGGAATGCTCCGCGCACCACATTGTCCAGTTTGAAGTAAGGCTTTGTCTGCTCTTCGTCGAGGTCATACTTTGCCTTGCGCACCTTCTCGGCATAGTACCACCAGTCCCAAGGCTCTATCTTGCTGCCGGCAGACAACAGACCGGCCTTGATATCCTCGTTCATCACGGCTTGCATGTCGGCCACTTCCTCCCGGGCTTTCTTTACGGCATCCGTCATGATTCCCTGCAGGAAAGCATCCACTGTGGCAGGGTCGTGCGCCATCTTTGGTTCCAGGATATAGGCGGCAGGGCAGTTGTAGCCCATCAGCTTGGCCTTCTCGATACGCAGGCGCATCACATCCTGGATGAGCTGCTTGTTGTCGGCCTTGTTGCCATTGTTGCCACGGTTGGTATAAGCCTCCAGCATCTCCTTGCGCTTGGCCCGGTCGGTGGTGGAAGTCATGGCATTGGGGTAGTCTGATACGCTGATGCCGAACTTCTGCTTGAAAGCGTTGCTCTCCTCCAGGATGTTGTTGCCTATCTTCTGGGTCTTCGAAGCTATCTCGGAGTTTATCTCCTTCAGCCGTGTTTGTTTCTCCTCGCTCAGTCCCACGCCGTTGCGCTCAAACTCCTCATAGTGCTTCTTGAGTACCATCTGCTGCTCGCGTGTGAGACCGGACTGGTCACCCTTGTAGAGTTGTGCGATGCGCTCGTAGAGTCCCTTGTTGAAGGAGAGGTTGTCGCTGTGCTCTGACATCATGGGTATGGCCAGTTCCATCACGCTGTCCAGTGCGGGTGTACGGTCGGTCTCACTCACATTGTAGAGCACTCCCGACACCTTGCGCAGGATTTCTCCCGAGAGTTCCAGCGGCAGGATAGTGTTGTCGAAGGTGGGAGCATCCTGGTTGTTGACGATGTCCTCTATCTCCTTCTTCTGCTGTTCTATGCCCGCCTGTATGGCAGGGATGTAGTTGTCAACCTGAATCTCCTGGAATGGCGGGATGCCATAAGGTGTGTTCCAATCCGTGAGGAACGGATTCTCGCGGTTGGTGCAGGCCGAGAGGCATGCTGCTGCAATCATAGTGGTGAATAGTTTTCTCATTATATAATTAGTTATTGGGTTGTTTGGTTGGTAAAGTTAATGCTTTTTCTTCAAGTAGCTGCCCAAAATGCTGCGCTATTATATTTCGCCCAGTTCATGAGCAGCATTCCCTTGCCCGAAAAGGGAATAGGGCAGGCTCGTAGAACTCAAAGAACGATTCTATAGCCATCGCCTAAAGGCATCATGCGCCACCAATGGCTACCTGTTGGACTTCTATTGGAAGTTGGGACGAGACATCGAAGCCAAGCAATATACCAATACATACGGCTCAGAGTTCTACAAGAATCTCAGTTTGGACCTCAAGCATGAGATGCCTGGGGTGAAAGGGGAACTTACAAGTAAACTTGCGCTATATGAGCCAGTTCTTCTGTTTGTGAGAAAGACTTGGGAGAACAATTGGGGATGTGATGCTCTGCTCAACTGGCTTGATACTACGACAAGTAATCCGTAGCACAAACAACCAAGAGTCCGCTCTGTATAAGGGCGGACTCTTGTCGTTGTGGCTTCATGCCTGTTGGCAGGATGGATGTTGGCTTTGGAAATGCCGATGGTGTGTGTCAGAATTCCAGTACCATCGTCTGGCGCGGGCGCAGTTTGATGTTCTGGTTGATTGCTACATTGCATCCTGTGGTCACATCAGTGGCCTTTTCGGCATAGCCTATTATTTCGGCGTAGCGCTTCACGTTGAGTTCGCCCGCTTCCTTCTGTCCATTGATTATGGTCATCACATTCTTGCCGTTATACTGGCGTGCTATCACGTAAATGCCATTGTAGGTGCAGAACTGTGTCTGGCTGCCTTTCGTTATCACCTCGTTGCCCTTGCGCCAGTGCAGCAGTCGGCTTGTCCAGTGGAATATGTCGTTCTGTGCCTTTGTCCTTCCTTCTTCGGTGAAGGCATTGTTGGTGTCGCCTGTCCATCCGCCGGGGAAATCCTGTCGAACGTAGCCGTCGGTCTTTGCCTTGGTACCGTTCATCAGCACCTCAGTTCCATAGTACAGTTGCGGAGTGCGGTTGATAGTCAGCAGCAACGCCAGAGCCTGCTTCAGCGCCAGTGTATCCTGACCTTCGCCCAGGAAGCGGTCGGTGTCGTGGTTCTCAATGAAAGCCATCACGTTCTTTGGATTGGCATACAGGTAGTCGTAGCACAGCACGTTGTATATACGGTTCATTCCGCCCCATCCGTTGCGTGAATCTTCGTTCTTCGCCTGGTTGATGCGCTCGTGGAAGGCAAAGTCCATGACCGTCTTCAGATAGCTGTTCTTTTCCGAGAGCTTGCTGTCCTTCTGCCATGCGGCAGTATAGGCAGGTTCGCTCACCCATGTTTCTCCCACGGTGTTGAAGTTCGGATATTCGTTGTCGAGCGTCTTCAGCCACAGCGCCATTCCATCACGGTCGGCATACGGATGGGTATCCATGCGTATGCCGTCTATGCCCACTGTCTCTATCCACCATTCGCTGTTCTGGATCAGATACTTCATCACGTGCGGATTGCGTTGGTTCAGGTCGGGCATTGAGGGGACGAACCATCCATCTACCGTCTCATGTAAATCTATCTTGCTGGCATAGGGGTCGAGCACAGGTGTCAGCTTGTAGGTGGTTTGCAGATACTTGCTGTTGCTCTTGGCCCTTCCGCCCGTTTTCTGGTCTTGCTCTTTGTCCAAGAGCCATTCGGGAGTGTTGAACCAGTCCTTCGACGGCATGTCGGCCAGCCAGGGATGGTTGGAACCGCAATGATTGAAAATCATGTCCATCACCACCTTCAGTCCCTTGCTGTGGGCTTCGTCTATGAGGCGCTTGTAGTCTTCGTTGGTTCCGAAGCGCGGGTCAACACGATAATAGTCGGTGGTGGCGTATCCGTGATAGGAAGAGCTGTAGCCGTTGCTGGGGCTGTCGTTCTCCAGTACGGGCGTAAGCCACAGCGCTGTAACCCCCAGGTCGGTAAAGTAATCGAGGTGCTGGCGTATTCCTTCAAGGTCACCGCCATGACGCAGACTGGGAGCCGTTCGGTCGCAGGTCTTGTCACGCAGGTTCTGTAAGACGTCGTTCTTGGGATTTCCGTTGGCAAAGCGGTCAGGCATGAGCATGTAGAGCACATCCTCGTTGGTGAATCCCATGCGCTTGTCGCCAGCCATAGCACGGTCCTTCAACTGGTACTTCACCTTCTTTGTCTGTTTGCCTTGCTTGAAGTTGAGCGTCATCTCGCCAGCCTTTGCACCTTCAAGATTGAGGTAGAGGAAGAGGTAGTTGGGCGAGTCGAGTCGTGCGATGGAGTCAATGCGCACTCCAGGATAGCTGACCTCCACTTCGGTGTTGCGCACATCCTTGCCGCATACCATCAGTTGTAGTGAAGCATCCTTCATGCCCACGTACCAGTTGGTGGGTTCTATGCGCTCTATGTTTACAGCAGCATTCATGCTCATAGCGCTCATGAGCATTGCCAAGGGAACAAGTCTTTTCTTCATTGTCTTGTTTTGGTTAGGATTAATTCATTCTTGTCGGTTTCCCCACACCTTGTTCTTCCAAGGGCAGAACGGCAACGTCAAGCATCTGCTGCCAGGTATCCAGTGGGTCCAGAACCCAGTCTGTGGATAGTGCCACATCTTCCCCACGCAATGGGATAAAGTATGAAGCAACTACACAAAGTTAATCATTTCTAAACTCATATCATCCTCCAACCCTCTTTTTCTTCGAATAAATAACCAGGTTGATGCTGCGAAAGGCATTTTTTATGCCTATATGCACCAGTTTTTCTTTCATTTGTTCTGTGCAAAATGTTCCTCTACGCGTGCGTATATAATATAAGGTACGCGCGAGATGGCTGGAATTTACTGCAAACAACACAACGAGAGTCCGCTCTATATAAGGGCGGACTCTCGTTGCTATAGCTTCATTGTTGGGAAAGGTTGGCTCACTTGTCAGCCGCATCCTCTTGCGATAAAGGCTTTTGTAGATAGACATGCAGGAGGCGCATCACATCCAGGATGGTTATGGAACCATCCTGATCATAATCATAGCGGGCATTGTAGTGCGAGGAGAGGAGATACTTGTTGACGATTACCATATCTGTCACATCCACCACTCCATCCTGATTGACATCATACACAGTCTCTATCGGACGGCATTCGCAATATGCCGTGGGCTGGTGGCACACATCTTTCCCGTTCGGGTCACTCAGTTTGATGTTGGTCAGTGTCACTATCCTGCCCGACAATTTGCCATTCTCCTTTATGGGCAGATACTGTGTAAACAGGGTGTCTGCTGCCACTTCTCCGTTCTTGCGTGATGAGGCTATTGTCTTTCCCTGTATCGAATACACCATCAGGCGATACTGGCTTTCTGCCACCTTCTTGCATGTGACAGTGAAGCCGTTCAGTAGGTCAGAGGGCTCTATGGCATCAGCATCCACCTCCAGTGCATCTGTTACCTTCATGTCTGCTTGCAGGGCTGAAATGGGCGTGTAGTTGTCCAGCATGACCTTCAGCTCCACTCTGTTCTTTGCCGGGTTCACTTTGTTTTGCAACAGCAATGAGTTTGGGGCAAACACTTCTGCTTTTACCATCGCAGTGGTCACCTTCGATGCAGGATCGTTGCTTGTAATGTCCATGGGGGCAGACAGTATGCCTTCAGAGGTGGGAATTGTGCGCATCCTCACACTCTCTGTTTGTCCGGGAGCCACTGTCAGCGGTAGGTCTGTCAGCAGGGTTGATGCCTTGTCTTGCAGCCTTATTTCGCTTATCACCAGATTCTCCTGGCCTGCATTATAGATGTCACAAGTCCATTCGAGGGGTTGCTCCACCTCTATCCGTCCCAGATAGATAGAGTCCTTTACCTGCAGCTTCGGACTTCTCACCGTCAAGTCTGCGCCACTTGCACCCGAATACACGTTCTCCAGGTTGTGACTGCCCATGATTATGTGCTCGGGAATGAGTGCGTAGGTACCGTATTCTCCTGTTATGCGCAGCTGGAATGTGAGCAAATCGCCTTCTCCTTCTGCTATCTCCTTGTCCTGTACCGAGTAAAGCATCACCGTGAGCCGGTTTTCTCTCATTGCAGCATGTGCGGTAAAACCATTGTGTGCCGATACGGCAGAATTGGCTACCAGTTGCAGCCCCTGCGGCAATGTCATGTCAAACTGTACGGCAGTGATAGGCAGCATGTTCTTTATAGCCACCTTTACGGTCACCGTTTCGTCAGATTTTCCTGCCACATCCCCTATGCTCAGTTCGTTCACGGCATAGGCTTCAGCATTGAGTTCTACAGAGTGCTCTGCATCTTCCATTGCATCGCACACCAAGGTCAGTCGCTGAGTATATTTGCCTATGCTTTTGGGCATGAATGTGATGGGAATGTTTAGTTCGCCACCTACGGGAATCTCCATCTCGCTATCTCCGATGGAGAAAGCGTCGCTCTGGGGCTCGTCTGGGGAAATACTCTGTATGTGTACCACCTCTGTGCCCTCATTTCGTAGCACCACATTCTGGATATATTCTCCTCTGATGATTTGGCGCCCATAGTTTATGTTGGTTGTCAACACCTTGATGGCAGGCACCATAGCAGTCACTCGTCCGTCTTTCACTTGGCAGTCCAGTGCGGCACCTTTCGTGTCTGATAGGATACACTTGGGATGCAGCGCGTCATCTACAGGCTTGTATCCCAGCTTGAGTTTGAATGTGAGCAGTTTTCCGCTGTTGCCTTTCAGTACAGCCATTGAGCCGCTATAAACCAGCAGGCGCAATCCATGGGCGGTAGTCGCTACAGACAAACTGTGCCCGCCGCTCCTGCCTGGTTCCAATAGGGCAGAACCATCCACGTATTTCAGGCTTGCATCCAGTGGAATGTCCAGTTGTACGGCAGCTACCGCATCGCTGTTGTCCAGAGCTATCTCCACCGTCACTTCCTCATTGGGATGTCCCTTTGCTGACGTGAGCGAGAGGACATTGCCGGCAATGACAGTGGCGTAGAATGCCACTGTCATTGTTAGCAAGGTTATCAAGCGACGTATCATCACCTAACTGTCTTTTTACCATTATCAATTACCACTCCATGCTTTGGCAGGGCATTCAGCTTCCTTCCATACAGATCGTAGATACCCTGCAGGTGTGTGGGCTTCTTGTTCTCTATGTTGGCAATGCCTGTCGCATCACGGGCAATGGCTTTTACGTTAGCTCCACGTGGTGTGCTCAGTACCACCTCGGTGACTTCTGCACCTTCGGGAATGTCCAGCAGAGCTTTTGCACCCATGCCCACTACTTTTCCTGTCATGCTGTAAGCCAGGAAGATGTTCGACTTCTTGCTCACCTGGGCATTCAGCAGTTCCATTCCCTCCAGGTCCTCACAGGGGTTGGCTGTCGCTTTCTCGTTGCTCTCGAATCTTACCTGTATGCCGCCCAGCACTACGGGAGTTTCCACATACAGTCTGCCGTTCTTCACATAGTAATAGGCGATGGCATTCTCGTCTGTGTTCTCTGCCGAAACCTCTGGAGCGGTTATCATGCGTATGGTACCCACCACGTCCAGGATATCCACATTGTTGTCGCTGTTGACATCTGCAGCCTCAAAGATGAACGGTTGCGGGTTTTCGTTGGAGAGGTAGGCTATCTCCGTCATCACGTCTGCTATATCCACCTGCATTGACCCATTGGCATCTCCCTTCTGGGCAGTGAGTGGTGTGACGGCGATGGTTGACGATACGCTGTTCTCCACCAGGTCGGTTCCTATCTCCTTTATATAATAACAGTATGTGGTTCCGGGTATCACATCAAAGTCAGTATATGTGGTGTCTTCTGCCAATACCGTCATATCGTTCACCTTTATGGTATCTCCGCATGTGCCGTCCTCGTTGTAGGTGTAGCGGTAGATGTTGTATCCCATCAGGTCGGCAAAGTCCTCCATGTCTGTTTGCCACTCGAGCTTCACCTTACCCAGTCCCGCTTCTGCCATCAGGCCTGTACTCATGCTTCCTGCAGCCGACACCAGTACGTTGTATCGGTAACTTTCTGTGTGTGGGCGGAAGTTCGGGTTGATGTCTTTGGCTTGGTATCCGCTCACGCGTATGCGGTTGGTACCATCCGTAGCGCTTCTTCCGTCGATGGTGATATAGGCACGGTAGGTGTAGGGGTCAAACCAGAATCCGTCTTCTGATATGCTCTTTTGGGTGTAGGGTGGACGCACGCCCATTGATACCACTGGATGCACCTTCTGGTTCATCACACGGTTGAATCCCACTTCCACCAGATGACGTCCCACGCCCAGTGGCGGCAGTTCGTCAGCATCGTCCAGCGGGTTCTTCCCATCTACCTTCACGTAATCCACACAGGCAGGCGCTTCTTCCACAGCATTGTTACGCTTCTGCTGTACATCCACAGTGCCCCATCCCATGTTGTCCTCTGAGTCGAGAATGCTTTTGTACGCTTCCTTGTCACTTGCAGTACCCAGATAGGCATCCGAGAGGTAGAATATCTCAGGTTCTGTGGTTAAGAAGACCACTGAGTAATATCCTGCGAGAATGTCGTAGTAGTTGCCAAAGCAGTTGCTGGCCTCCAGCGCCCTCACGTCTGGTGAGGATATACTTGATATCCTTCCTTTTATTCGGTTGCCAATATAGTTGCTTTGGTAGAATCGGGAACATGTGCCAAATCCGTTCTTCAGAATGTTGTCGTGTATGTCTGTATTTAGGAATGTTGCATTCTCGCTAAGATAGGCTTCTAAGCCCCCCGTAACACTATTATTATATATGGCACAATTCTTGAAGGTTCCGTTCCTTGAGAAGTAATCAGTTGTGGATCCCGTATGATCAACAATAATACAGTTCCGTATCACACAATTATTATAGCGATGTCCATGAAAATCGATGTTGTTTAGATTCTCAAAGACGACATAGTTAAAGTCACAATAGTTGGCATTGTCATTCAGTATTCCTCCTACTGCTCCAAGGTCGTTGTCTCCTTTGGTGATGGTAATCATGCTGTCACGTGTTCCTTCAAAGAGCATGTAACCATAGTTGGATATTCCCACACCATCCTTTATCTTCAGTGTGGTACCGGCCTTCACGGTCACCACCACATCCTTGGGTATTCCCCAGTTGCGTGTGACAATGTACTGCACGCCGGGATATAGCGTGATGTTCTCGCGTTGTGTACCGCCAAGTTCGATGCCATTCTCTACCTTGAATACAAATTCCTCTGGTTCATAATCGCTTGACATGTTTGCACACTTTGCCTTTAATTTCAAGCGGACGATTCTTCCATCCACAATGTCATCGCGCATCTTGATGCGTATGGGTGTTTGTGCCTTGGCTTTGGCATAACTGCTCAGGGAGCATCCCAAGGGAACATTGTTCGTCAAGAATTCGCAGAGTGTCTTGTCCTCATTTTCGGCAAACTCCACCGTTAGAGTCACGTCATCGGCATTTCCGGGTCACCTGAAAAAACGTGTGTATAGTTTATTGCA
>UMGV01026940.1_pt1 | contig 17946 bp, 17 predicted proteins | sample 1965361 | NCBI WGS metagenome assembly UMGV01 (sample SAMEA4836081, study PRJEB28245) | human gut metagenome | biome: gut microbiome; material: fecal sample | place: Denmark | collected 2008
TCTTGCGGTCTGGGGTGTCTGACAGAGACGAAATATTCAGTCACGATAAAATCCTATCACAAAACAATGAATTTTTCTACCAGACAAACAAAAAAGGAGGGGCTCATTCAGCCCCAACCTCGATGTACGTTCCGTCCTTAAAGCGGAATGTTATCCTATTGTCTGCGTGTACCGTTGCTGTCTCCAGCAGCGTGAGCCATAGCCCTTCGTCCCAGGTCTCAAGGACGAAGGGCTGTTCTTTTATCGAACTGATGAAGATCCGCAGGTCTCTGTCACGCTGCATCCGGCTTTCACGCTCGGCGGTAGCTTTGTTCAGCCGATCCACCGCTTTTTCATACCGCTTGACCAGACGGTTGTATTTTTTGTTGTATTCCTCCTGGGACTGCTGCGTGGTGGCATTCTCCTTGATGTACTGGCTGACCAGTTCAGCAACAACCGCGATCTCCTCGTTCAGAGCATCGATTTCAGTATCCAGTTGAGTGCAGTCCGATACCATCGACCGCATAACCTCGCAGGCTTGGATGACTTTCTCACGGGAACCCATCAGCTGATTGTATGCCCGGAGGAACATCTGCTGAATGGTTTCCGTATCCAATGCCGGTGTCTCGCATTTGGACTCACCCTTAAACTTGCTGTTGCAGCGCCATATTTCACGGCGATATGCATCTGTGGAGTGCCACACTTTTTTCCCATAAAAGCCACCGCAGTCGCCGCAGATAAGTTTGCTGGCAAAGATGCTGGAACCGCTGTAAGAGTGGCCCAAGGCCTGGCGGCGAGCAATTTCTGCCTGCACCATATCAAAATCCATGGCGCTAATGATTGCCGGATGGCTGCCTTCCACATAATACTGCGGAACCTCTCCTTCGTTGACCTTTTGCTTTTTGGTGAGGAAATCCACTGTGAACTTCTTCTGCAGCAAGGCATCACCTTTGTATTTTTCGTTCTGCAGGATGCTCATTACCGTGGACTGGCTCCATTTAGTCTTTCCGGCGGGAGTGGGTATGCCTTGTTCCATGAGGTGTTTACAGATGCCCGCAGCTGTTTTTCCCTGAAGGAACAGCCTATAAATCATCCGAACAACCTCGGCTTCCTTTTCATTGATGACTGGAACACCGCCTTCGCCACGGTCATAGCCCAGAAAATGCTTGAAGGGCATCGTGACTTTACCGTCAGCAAAACGCTTCCGCTGCCCCCATGTGACATTCTCAGAGATGCTGCGACTTTCCTCCTGGGCAAGGCTGGACATGATGGTAATCAGCAGCTCGCCCTTGCTGTCAAAGGTGTAAATGTTCTCCTTTTCAAAGAAAACTTCCACATGATGCTCCTTCAGCTTACGGACGGTGACCAGGCTGTCGACCGTATTTCGGGCATATCGGCTGACCGACTTGGTGACGATGAGGTCAATTTTCCCGGCGAGGGCATCTGCGACCATCTCATTGAAGCCTTCACGTCGTTTGGTGTTCGTGCCGGAAATGCCCTCATCCGTATAGACCTTGACGAACTCCCAATCGTCCCGCTTTTTGATGTACTGTGTATAGTAGTCGATCTGGGCTTCATAGCTAGTGAACTGCTCATCGCTATCTGTAGAAACACGGGCATAGGCTGCAACCTTTCGCTTTTTTATGGATGCAGTTGGCAATGCCGTGAATTTATCTTTGGTGGCAGGAATTACTGTTATTGCTTTTGCCATTTTGTTTGCCTCCTTTCATACGCTTGTTGTCTTGCCGCCTCCCGTTTTTCAGTCGTCCATGATTCAGCTCTCGAACGGTCCGTCCAAATACGGGTGACTACGCTGCCGTCCGCAAGGTGGAAATGCAGCGTGTTTCCTTCGTCGGCAATAATCTTCTTGATGTCCATAGGGTTTTTGACAACCTGGTCTATCAGGCTGTTCTGTACAGGTCTTGTGAACCTACAAAAATCATCTTTCCATGCGTTTCCCAACCTCCACCTATATGGTACTTGGGCAAATTTTTTGTTAAAAGTAGTCTATTGGAGAGTCGGCATGGTTCTTTGGTTCTTTTCAGTGGTTCTTTTTTAGAAGGTGGTGAATCGATGGTTTTTTCGGATTTTTGCAGCATGACACAACCGACCTGGTTCGGCTGTTCCTCACAAGCGCATTATTTAAAGACTCTGTTCAGGTCCGCAAGCATAACGCGAGAATATTCGGACGATTATTTGAAGTTGGTGTATAGCGGGAAAAAGCCATTCAGCTCAAATATGAAGAAGCACTTTCCAAAGCCCGTTGACGAGACGAAAATTGCAACTTACTTTGAATCACATATTCAGGCGGACAAGGTCGACACTCTGATTGATGCCTTTGCCGTACCAGCAAATCTGGAGCGAAATAAAGAGTATCTGTGTATTGCCTTGGCGCAACAGGTTGCAGCATTCATCAGAAGCAAGGATGAAGATGTCGACTGCATTGTTGTCAGTGCGTATGAAACGGCAATTGTTACGGAAGCTTCTGCCCACTATGAAATCCCGAAAAGGCTGTATGATGGTGACGACCTATATGTCGATCAGAAAGACAAACGACACGAGGTGGGCTGCTACTCCCCCAAGCTGGGAGAAGCTGTCTACAGAGCCAACAGAGCATCCTGCCACAGGCATCCGAAAGCGGGCGTCTGCAGTAACTTCACCAGCTGGGTGGTCCGGCAGATCCGGGAACACAAGTGGTCCCTGGATGCCTGCTGCGGATATGCCAAGCGGCTCGGCCTGTTCGAGCCGTCTGAGATGGTCTGCTCCCGCACCCTCTACAACATGGTCTGGAAAGGGTGCCTTTCCATCCAGCCAACGGAACTGCCCGAGGCGTTAAAGCGCAAAGCGAAGAAGCATCGTGTGCGAGAGAACAAAAAGCGTTACGGCACAAGCATTTCCAGCCGCCCGGAGATTGCATCTCTGCGTCTTGAAGAGGGCCACTGGGAAGGCGATACCGTGGTCGGCAAGCGAGCGGGTAAGGAGTCTGTTGTCCTCTCCCTGTTGGAGAAGAAGACGGAAACCTACCTTGCATTCCGTATCCCTGGCAAAACCAGTGAAGCGGTGATGAATCTCATGAACACCCTCCATGATGAATATGGAGAGCACTTCTCTCAGGTCTTTAAAACCATTACTGTGGACAACGGCAGCGAGTTCGCTGACTTCGCCCAGGTGGAGAACTGGGGCAGCAAGATTTTCTTCGCCCACCCGTACACCTCCTGGGAGCGTCCTCAGAACGAGCGACACAATGGCCTTTTCCGGGCCTTTGTCCCAAAGGGAGCTTCTATCGAGGGATTCACCGACGAGGATATCCTCGCCGCTGCTGACGAGATGAATGGACGCCCACGGAAGAAACTCGGATACTGCACCCCGGAGGAACTCTTTGAGGCTTTTCTGGACGCTGTCTACGCAGCCTGACGGCTGCGGCAACCTCGCTCACGGATAGATCCTGCGGCTCCATCCGTGACCAGGGTTTTTACCACGGCGTGTCCAACTTGTTATTGCAATTTGCGGTATTTGATTTTACTATTAATGTTACATTTAAGATTTGAGGTCAGGAGGAATACAAGTGACTGAGAACAACATTATCGAGAAATGGTCAACTTTGAAAGAAGTGCAGGAATACCTGGGCGTTGGCAGAGAAACGATTCTTCAGTGGATCGCAAAACGAAATATGCCTGCTTACAAAGTTGGTCGCCTGTGGAAGTTCAAGCTGTCCGAAGTGGATGCTTGGATTCGTTCCGGTGGCGCAGCCGATGACAACAGCAAAGAAGATGAATAAGTCCTAAATATGGGATAGCACATACGCTTGAATGAAAGCGTGGCAGTATACCTCCACGCAAATTGACAAGGAAGCTAGGGAAGGGAAACAAATATGGACAATCAAGTGCATAATCAAATAGTAAGTTTTATATGGGGTATAGCCGATGACTGCTTGCGTGATATTTATGTTCGCGGCAAGTATCGTGATGTGATTCTGCCCATGACAGTCATTCGCCGTCTGGACGCAATGCTGGAAGATTCCAAAGCGGCAGTCCTTGATATGAAGAAGAAGCTGGACGCAGCAGGTATCGATAACCAGTGGCCTGCCCTCTGTAATGTTGCCGGTCAGGCATTTTGTAATGCATCCCCATTCCGTTTGAAAGACCTGACCAGTCGCGCAAAAAAGCAGACACTCCAAAAGGACTTTGAAGCCTATCTCGACGGCTTTTCTCCCAATGTACAGGAGATTCTTGCCAAGTTTAAATTCCGTGATCAGATTCCGACGATGATTGAAGCGGATATTCTTGGTGCTGTTATTGAGAAATTCGTATCTCCGGATATCAACCTGAGCCCAAAGCCGGTCTACAAAGACGAGGCGCAAACAATCCTCAAACATCCCGGCCTGGACAATCACGGTACAGATGAAGAACAGGGCTTAATTGCGGATCGCATCAATGGTGTGGTCAATCTGAAAAGCCACACGCTTCCTGTGTTTGACATCAAGTCCACCGCTGAGGAAGAGGACGTCTCTGAAATTTTCGTCCGTGTAAACTCTGGTGGTGTTTCTCTGAAACAGAACGACTTCATCCTCACCCTGTTGTCCTTGTATTGGGATGATGGGCGTCGGGAAATCGAGCAGTTCAGTAAAGATTCCACTGCTCCGACAAAGGGTAAGACGACCTCTTATAACCAGTTGACTACTGTGTCAGCGCAGGATGTCATCCGCGTTGTTATGGCGTATGCATTTGACAGAGCCCGTTTGAAGTATGGCTATAAACTGCTCCGTGGTGCCGACTTTGATAAAAAAGGTGCTGTAGATGATAATCTTCGCGTTCAGCGTTTCAATACTCTCAAGGAGAAACTACCGGACGTCCTTGATGTACATAGCTGGCATGAGTTTATCAAAGCCATCATGAACGCAGGTTATTTGTCCGGAGATTTGATTCTGTCTGGCAATGCAATATTCTACACCTATGCCTTGTATTTGATTGCGAAGCACCGTTTCAATGCATCGTATAATGAGAATATGCACCTTACCTCGCTGTGGTTCTTCTATGCTTCGCTCATTTCGCTGTACACTGGCTCCTTTGAGTCTACGGTGGAAAACCATTTGAATACCATCAAAAACCTCAAAACTCTGGATGAGTACAAAGAGTTCATCCTGTCCAGAGTTAACGAGCGTTTAACGAATGACTACTTTGACATCACCTTGGTCGGTTCGGAGGGCTTAGCTGTTTCGGGCCGGGGTAATAATGCGTGGAATGCCTATGTGGCATCGCTGAACATTATGAACACAAAAATTCTCTTCTCCAAGAGCAATCTGCTCGTGTCAAAGTTGTTCGAGCCAGGCACGGATGGCAACCGCAAATCCTTGGAGAAGCATCATCTATTTCCGAAGGCATATTTGAAGTCCCAAGGCTACTCGGATGCTAAGATTAATCAGATGGCAAACTATGCGTTTATCGACTGGAAGGACAACATGGACATCCTGGACGATGCCCCTTCTGTGTACTATCCAATTGTTTGTGCCGGAATGTCTGACGAGCAGATCCGCGTTATGGAAGAAGAGAATGCATTACCTCACGGTTGGGAGAATATGCCTTATGAGGAATTTTTGATCGAACGCAGAAAACTGATGGCGGCAAAAATAAAGGCCGCCTTTGAAATCTTGAAAAAGGCAGCAGCTTGAGTGGGAATATCTTTTAATTGTTTAAAATTCACGGTACTACTGCACTTCTGTCAGCTGTGCCTGGCCTGGATGATTTTGTGAGATAATGGGGGTGTACCGCAGTGGCAGATATGATTATTTTACATTTATCCGATATTCATTTCGGACGAGATAATCCTCAATATAAAGTTCGTGGAGATTTTAGTAATAAGGAAAAAATACTACGGGACTTGCTGATTTCCATCAAGAATAACACGATGAAACCAGACCATATTGTTGTAACTGGCGATGTTGCGTGGTTCGGCAAGAAGGAAGATTTTGACGAGGCATTAATATGGTTCAGAGAGTTGTTGGTTGTAACAAACCTTTCCGGTTCGGATATAACATTCTGTCCGGGCAACCATGATGTGAATCGTGCATACGGTAACTATAAGACCGATCTGAACTATGAGGATGTAGAAACTATAGACCAAGTATACCAGTATGAGTTTATTCATAGAATGGAGGCTCCTCTTTATAATTACGACAAATTCTGTGAAGCATTGGGAGTTTTACCATATCACTATCCTAAAGCAGATAAATGGGAGGCAAGCTATGCAATAGGATACAAGGATATTAGTTTGCCTAACAGAGAAGTTTTTCGCATTGTTTCCTTCAATACCGCTTTGCTGTCTTTTATAAAAAAGTACCCGGATGATCAGATGCTAATAGGACAGCCGCAAGTAATGGACTTGCTGGGGCATAACCTGATTGGTGATAACAGAGGCCATTTTACGATAGCACTTTTCCATCACGCGGAACGATTCTTACATACGCACGAAATCTGTGAGTATGATCACAGACACGCAACATTACCACTATTGAGACGTTATGTCGATTTGGTCCTTTGCGGACATACTGAGACAGGTGGCATCCCCGTCCTATATAAACAAATAGGTGGTGCCGAGATGTTGACCGGTGGTGCAGCATACTATTCAGATGACCATGCAAATGCGTACTCTATGGTAATAGTCCCCGACAAATGGCCGGAAGGAAAAGAACGAGACATTTTACTTTATCCATTTACCTATTCAGTTGAAAACGGATGGCATCACAACATAAGAAGGGATCTCCCTACGGGACATGGTAGCACTGTTACTGAACAACCAATTTTCAACTGTAGATCAGATTTTAAATTGGTTTTGTCATATGATGATCAAATCCTGTCGGTACCCATGAAATGTGTTTCCGTCTACATACGAAAAGACAATACTGCGGTATTGAGCAATTTTGAGGATGTCTGTAGAAACCTCGACATATTTTGTAGTGGTCCCACAGACAAACCGGGCACATCCAATGTCAATATTAGCATAGCTCGAACAAAAGAAAATAGTGTGGAAGCACTTCTCGCTCGTGAGACTGTATTTGGTTTTCTTAATTGCGCAACAGATGCTACGAATGGATCATCCTTCAAAATAGTCGATTCGGCAGGCAATGTATTCCTGTCTGGTGAAAACATCAGTTGCAACGAAAAAGTTGAAGATGAAGGCATTGAATTTTTACAAAAAGTTCGAAAAATCGAAATTAGCTATGACCTCATTTTCCAGTGCCCGGAGGATAATGCAGAGTATAATAAGGTTGATATCCTGAACGAATTAATTGACATTGGTTTTACGAAGGCGTTCAAAGCGATTCCGGAATTAGAGACTTACTCTGCTGACAAAAAACAACTCCTCAAGATCGGCTTCCTCTCACTGTTGAATAGGCCTCTTTACATATTGCATAGAGGAAATTTTAGATGCCGATTATACGGGAATGATTTTCTTCTTGGACAAGCGACCGTTCTGATGGGACCGTATACGACCAGAGGATCCGGAGCTATCCGCAAGGCTATCACATATGCTGCGGACGACAAAAGGAAAATCACTCTAAGACTCTGCGACCATTCTATCTGCTACCTCATAATCGATGAAAGTAAAGTCGATATTGAGGGCTTAATCAAAACCATGGGTGAATACATCAAGGTAGACAATATGGACTGTGCTTGGGATTTTATTTATGAAGTAGGCCCATAATTGGTGCTCAGCAAACAGAGAATTACTTCTCATAACTTTTTGAAAATTTCTACCTTATCCGTAACGAATGCCTCTTTTAACAGATAAGTGTGATTGTATTCACGATGAAACTTTTCCTCTGGCAATGAAACTATTCCTACCGCAATGAAACTTTTCTCCGAGGAATAGTTTCACCGTGGTTGGCTGCGGCGCTAAAAACGGCAGTCCGGCATCGTGAAAAACAGCCTGTTTCCGACCACAATAAAATTAGCCCCAAAGTGCCAAAGTGCCGAAACCCCTTGTACCACAGGCATTTTAGCAAAAAGAAAAAGGTCGATAGTTTCAGACGCTCTCGTATCAAAACTATCGACCTTATTTGGTCGGAGTGGGGGGACTTGAACCCCCGGCCTCTTGGTCCCGAACCAAGCGCGCTACCAACTGCGCTACACCCCGTCAGCCGTTCCATTATATGGCCTAACGCCGCCGCTGTCAAGGAAAATTTCCTTGACATACAAATTTCTCTCCCGCCGTCTAACCCGTCCCGCCGCCGCATATCCTGTGCCAAAAGGAGGTGTCCCGTCATGCCCCAGCGAACCGCGTATGCAGGCCGCCGCGTGGCCCGCCGAACCCCGCCCCGCCGACCAGGCCGCCCCACATCGTCCCCGCCTTGTCCCGCTGCAAAAGCACGGCCCAAAGCGCCGCCCGCCGCCTCGCCGCAGAGCAAGCGCCGCCTGTGGCAGCTGATGGTGTCCGCCGCGCTGCTGCTGGCGGTCATCGCCGTGAAATTTCTCGCCCCCGCCACGCTGGACCGTTACCGTGCCGCGCTGCTGGACCTGCTGGGCGCGGATACCGATTTCGTGGAGGTGTTCTCCGCCGCAGGCCACGCCTTCTCCGGGGACGGCGCGCTGTCCGACGCCCTGAACGACGCCTACACCGCCGTGTTTGGCCCGTCCCGGGTGCAGTCGATGCCCACCGCCGCCGTGTCCCGCACTGACGCCCTGCCCGCCGATGTGGATATGCTCCAGCAGGTGCTGGGCTTCGACTACGCACCCCCCGTCACCGGCACGATCACGTCCCCCTTCGGCTGCCGCAGCGATCCATTGGAGAGCGACGGCCGCTTCCATTACGGCCTGGACATCGCGGGGGAGGAGGGGACGGTGATCTCCGCCTTTGCCGCCGGGACGGTCACTGCCGTGGCGGACAGCAGCGACCTGGGCCGCTACGTCACCGTTACTCACCCCAATGGCTATGAGACGCTCTACGCCCATTGCAGCAAGATCACCGCCTCCTCCGGCCAGAAGGTGGCCCTGGGTGATCCCATTGCCGAGATGGGCAGCACAGGCCGGGTCACCGGCACACACCTGCACTTTGAGCTGCACCGTGACACGGTGTTCCTGAACCCCATTTATTATGTGGCGGCCTGATGCCCTGCGGGTCAAGCCCTCCGGACTGCTGCTGGCGGCGGCGTTCCTGCTGCTGTCCCGCTCCTGGCTGCTGCCCGCGTCGCTGTTCACCGCCGCCGCCTGCCATGAGCTGGCCCATTGGCTGACGCTCCGTGCCCTCCACGCGCCGCCCCGGACGCTGATCCTGTCCGCCTCCGGCGCGTCGATGTACGTCCCCCGCCTCGCCCGCCTGTCCTACGGCGGCGAGCTGCTGGCCGTGGCCGCCGGGCCGGTATGCAACCTGCTGCTGTGGATACTGCTGTCCCTGCTGTCTGTGGACGCTCTGGCCGTGTTCGCCGGCGCGAACCTGCTGCTTGGCGCGCTGAACCTGCTGCCGGTGCGGCCTATGGACGGAGGCCGTATCCTGTGGCTGCTGACGGCTCTTTTCACCGAGCCCTACACCGCCGACCGCGTGGCCACCCTGGTGGGCGCTGTTACCGGTTTGGCGCTGCTGTCCCTGTGCCTGTATCTGACGGCCAGCACCGGCGGCGGACTGTTCCTGCTGCCCGGCGCGCTGTGGCTGGCTGCAAAAGGGGTCTTGCCAAACGGCGCAAAACCGGCTAAAATAAATTGTTAAGCATTACGACAGATGATTGAGGAAAAACACATGGACAAACGACTGGAACGCATCCTGCCCCGGGTGCAGAAGCCCGCCCGCTACGTGGGCGGCGAATATAACGCCGTTCTGAAGGACAAGACCGAGATCGACACCCGCATCGCCTTCTGTTTCCCCGATACCTACGAGATCGGTATGTCCAATCTGGGTATGCGCATCCTCTACGGCGTCATGAACGAGATGGACGGCGTGTGGTGCGAGCGCGTGTTTGCCCCCTGGGGCGACATGGAGGAGGAGCTGCGCAAGGCGGATATGCCCCTTTTCGCGCTGGAATCCGGCGACCCCATCACCGACTTCGACATCGTGGCCTTCTCCGTAGGCTACGAGATGGCCTTCACCGCCATTCTGAATATGCTGGACCTGGCCCATATCCCGCTCCACGCCTCGGAGCGTACCGGACTGACCCCCCTGGTCATCGCCGGCGGCACGGCCATGTATAACGCCGAGCCCATCGCCGACTTTATCGACCTTGTCAGTCTGGGCGAGGGCGAGGACCTGACGGTGGAGCTGGTGGAGCTGCACCGCACCGCCCGCCGGGAGGGCTGGAGCAAGCAGCAGTTCCTCCGGGCCGCCGCCCGGCTGGACGGCGTCTACGTCCCCAGCCTGTACGATGTCACGTACCACGAGGACGGCACGGTGTCCGCCATCAATCCGAAGGACGGCGCGCCCGCTAAAGTCACCAAGCGCATCGTCCACGACATGGACAAGTCCTATTTCCCCGTCAGGACCATCGTCCCCAGCACGGAGATCGTGCAGGACCGTGTGACGCTGGAGCTGTTCCGGGGCTGCATCCGCGGCTGCCGCTTCTGTCAGGCGGGCTATGTCTACCGTCCCGTCCGCAGCCGCAGCCGCGACCTGTGCGCCGACTACTGTGTCCGCTCCTGCGACGACACCGGCTATCAGGAGGTCACGCTGTCCAGCCTGTCCACCAGCGACTACCCGCCGCTGACGGACCTGTGTGACGAGCTGGAGGGCTTCTGCGACCAGCGCCACGTCAGCCTGTCCCTGCCCAGCCTCCGTGCGGATAACTTCTCCATGGAGCTGATGCAGCGGCTGGCCAAGGGCCGCAAGACCGGCCTGACCTTCGCGCCGGAGGCCGGCACCCAGCGGCTGCGGGACGTGATCAACAAGAACGTCACACTGGACGCGCTGCTCCAGAGCTGCCGCACCGCCTTCGCCGGGGGCTACAGCGCCGTGAAGCTGTATTTCATGCTGGGCCTGCCCACCGAGACGGACGAGGACGTGCTGGGCATCGCCGACGTGGCCGCTCGTGTCATGCACGCCTGGCGGGAGAGCGCCCAGAATAAGCAGCGCGGCGTCCGCATCACCGTGTCCACCAGCTGGTTCGTGCCCAAGCCCCACACCGCCTTCCAGTGGGAGGCCCAGATCTCCAAGGAGGAGTACGAACGCCGCGTCCAGCTTCTGCGGGAGGCCATCACCACCAAGACCGTCACCTATAACTGGCACGACTCCGACACCAGCTTCCTGGAGGCCGTCCTGGCCCGGGGCGACCGCCGCCTGGGCCGCGTGCTGGAGACCGCCTGGCGCAAGGGCGCGCACCTGGACGCCTGGGAGGAGTATTTCTCCCTGGACCGCTGGCTGGAGGCCTTTGACGAGTGCGGCCTTGACCCCCATTTCTATGCCAACCGCGTCCGCAGCGAGGACGAGCTGCTGCCCTGGAGCATGATCTCCTCCGGCGTCACCGATGCATACCTGAAGCGGGAGCGCCATCAGGCCTATGCGTCCGTCACCACGCCGGACTGCCGCACTCACTGCAACGGCTGCGGTGCCAATCTGCTGGTAGGAGGAAAATGCGATGTCTAAGCTGCGTCTGCTGTTCATCAAGGAGGCCCAGGCGTCCTACATCTCCCATCTGGACCTGCTGCGCACGTTCCAGCGCGCCTTTCCCCGTACCGAGCTGGACATCAAGCACACCCAGGGCTACCATCCCCATCCCATCATCTCCATCGTCCTGCCCCTGCCGGTGGGCCAGTCCAGCGACTGTGAGCTGCTGGACTTCGAGGTCACCCAGGACACTAACGGCCGCGGCATCGCGGACAAGCTGAACACCGGGATGCCCGCCGGGCTGCGGGTGCTGGACTGCTATCCCGCCGCCCGCCCCATCCGCGACCTGGCCTGGCTTCGGGCGGATGTGACCTTTGAGTACGATAACGGCGTACCGGAAAACGCCGCCGCCCGCATCACCGAGCTGCTGCGCCGCCCGGAGCTGGTCATCCAGAAGCGCACCAAGCGCAAGGATCTGGCGGACGTAGACATCGCGCCTATGATAAAGGAGATTTCCTTTACAGAAGGGGAGGGTGTCGTCACCGGTACAGTGACGGTCCAGGCCCAGAACCCCGGCCTGAACCCCCAGCTGCTGGAGAAGGCCGTTGCCCGCTATCTCCCGGACCTGACCCCGGACTTCACCCGTATCCGCCGCCGCGCCATTTTGGACGCCGACGGCCGCGACTTCCGCTGAATTTCCCAAAACCACCGCAAAATCTCAAATTTCCCCTTGCATTTCTCCCTTTCCTATGGTATTCTATCGTGGCGTGAAAAGGGCGGTCCTCTGCCGCTGGTGTTCCGGAAGAAGTGAACACCGCATACATGGCGGCATGAACACCTATATTATAGGAGGAAAATATCCATGGATCTCATCAAAGCATTGAACGAGAAGCAGCTCAAGGAAGTACCCCAGGTGCTGGTGGGCGACACTGTCCGCGTGCACGTGAAGGTCAAGGAAGGCGCTCGTGAGCGTATCCAGGTCTTCGAGGGTACTGTTATCGCCAAGAAGCACGGCGGTATCGAGGAGACCATCACCGTCCGCCGCCTGTCCTATGGTGTCGGCGTGGAGAAGGTGTTCCCCGTCCATTCTCCCTCCATCGAGAAGATCGAGACCGTGCGCCACGGCTATGTCCGCCGCGCCAAGCTGTATTACCTGCGTGACCGCGTTGGTAAGGCTGCCAAGATCCGCGAGAAGCTGTAAGCATCGATCAAAAAGAAAGAGCATCCACGTCCGTGGATGCTTTTCTTTTTCCGCCCGATATGTTACAATAACCCAAAAGCGAGGTGGACACTATGCAAATCGAAAATCTCAGCTGGTTTCCCGGCCACATGACAAAAACAAAGCGCATGATCGCGTCCGAGCTTCCCCACATGGACGCCGTCTGCGAGATACTGGACGCCCGCATCCCCTTGTCCTCCCGCAACCCGGACGTGGACGACCTGACGGCGGGCAAGCCCCGCCTCATCGTCCTCAACCGTGCCGATCAGGCCGACCCCGCCCAGACCCGCCGCTGGTCGCAGTATTTCCGCGCCAAGGGCTGGGCCGTGCTGGAGGCCAACGCCAAGGGCGGCGTGGGCACGGAGAAATTCGCCGCCGCCGTCCGTGAGCTGCTCCGTGATAAGCTGGAGACCTACGCCGCCAAGGGGCAGGTGGGCCGCGTGGTCCGCGTCATGGTGCTGGGCATCCCCAACGTGGGCAAGTCCACCTTCATCAACAAGGTGGCCAAGCGCAAGACCGCCAGGGCCGAGGACCGCCCCGGCGTTACCCGCTCCAAGCAGTGGGTGCCCGTGGACGCCACCCTGGAGCTGCTGGACACCCCCGGCATCCTCTGGCCCAAGTTTGACGATCCGGAAGTCGGCAAGCGTCTTGCCTTTACAGGTGCGGTGAAGGATGATGTCCTGGACATCGAGGAGCTGGCCTGCTATCTGATGGACTACCTGGCCGCCCACTACGCCGACGTCCTCACCGAGCGCTACAAGATCACCGTGGAGGACGGCGACAGCGGCTACGACCTGCTGGAAAAGGCGGGCCGCAAGCGCGGCTTCCTCATGCGGGGCGCCCAGGTGGACACCGAGCGCATGGCCCGCATCCTGCTGGACGAGTTCCGCGGCGGCAAGCTGGGCCGCTTCACCCTTGAGACTGTGGAGGATGCCCTATGACCGACCTGTGGACGTATGAAACCGAAGCCCGCGCCGCCGGCTTTTCCCTGATCTGCGGCGTGGACGAGGCCGGCGCAGGCCCGCTGATGGGCCCTGTCTACGCCGCCGCCGTCATCCTGCCCGAGAACTGCGATCTCCCCGGTCTCAACGACTCCAAAAAGCTGACGGAGAAGAAGCGTGAGGCCCTGTTTCCCCTCATTCAGGAGCAGGCTCTGGCCTGGTCCGTGGCCTCTGTCTCCGCCCGTGAGATCGACGACACCGACATCCTCTCCGCCCGCATGAAGGCCATGCAGCTGGCCATCGACGGCCTGTCACTCAAGCCCGACCTGGCCCTTATCGACGGCAACCGCGACCGCGGCCGCTGCGCGGCCATCCTTACGCCCCACCGCTGCATCATCAGCGGCGACAGCCTGTCCGCCTCCATCGCGGCGGCCTCCGTGCTGGCCAAGGTCAGCCGTGACCGCTACGTCACCGATGTGCTGGATAAGGAATACCCCCAGTACCGCTTCGCCCAGCACAAGGGCTACGGCACGGCCCTGCACCGTGCCATGCTGGACCAGTACGGTCCCTGCCCCGAACACCGCCTGACGTTCCTGAAAAAGCGACGGCAGGGGAGGGAGCAGCCATGAGCCGGGCCGAGGGCACATGGGGCGAAGCGCTGGTGGCCGACTACCTGCGAGGCCGAAGCTACCGCCTGGTGGCCCACAGCTACCGCTGCCGCTTCGGTGAGATCGACCTCATCGCCTGGGACGGCGATACCCTCTGCTTTGTGGAGGTCAAGACCCGCACCAACACCCAAATGGGTCTGCCCCGTGAGTACGTCACCGCCGGAAAACAGGCCCGTCTCCGCAAGACGGCCCTGTTCTACCTGTCCTCGCACGACCTGGACTGTCCCACCCGCTTCGACGTGGCGGAGGTCTACGCCGCCGTACCCGGCGACCCCGAGGCCCGCATAGAATATCTGGAGGACGCTTTTCAATAACAGCCTGTGCGGAAAGGATGCCATCTGTGATCAATCTATCGGAAATACCCTATTTCGACGGCCATTGCGATACCATTTGGCGCTGCATGTACGGCGAGCCTGCCGCCTGCGGCGGCCTGCGGGAAAACAACGGCCATTTGGACCTGCTCCGCAGCGGTCGCTATGGCCGCCGCGCCCAGTTCTTTGCTCTGTTCGACAACGCTGCCACCCTGCCTTCCGGCCCTGTTTGGCCGCACCTGTGCGCCATGCACCGCTGGTTTCGGGAGCAGCTGGCCGCCAATGGCGACATGGCTGTCCTCTGCCGCACCGGCGGGGAGGTGGACGATGCCGTGTCCGCCGGAAGAACCGCCGCGCTGCTCAGCATCGAGGGCGCGGATCTGCTGGACTGTAAAGAGGAAAACCTATACACGGCGCATGAATGGGGCGTTCGTCTCCTGAACCCGGTTTGGAACAACGCCAACGCCCTCTCCGGCTCGTGCGCCCAGGATGCGGACCGCGGCCTGAGCCTGCAGGGCCGGGATTTCCTCCGCCGCATGGAGGAGCTGGACATATATGCCGACGTGTCCCACCTGTCCGACCCCGGCTTTTGGGACGTGATGCGGCAGGCCCGCCGCCCGGTGGTGGCCTCCCACTCCAATTCCCGCGCCCTGTGCCCCCACCGCCGCAACCTCACCGATGATATGTTCCGCGCCCTTCGGGATACCGGCGGCGTGGTGGGGATCAACCTGAACCGACCCTTCGTGGGCGGCCCGTCCATAGACGACCTGGTGGCCCATGTGGAGCATTTTCTGTCCCTGAACGGCGAAAAGACCGTGGCCATCGGCGGCGATCTGGACGGCTGCCGGGACTTGGCCGCCGGTATGACCGGCGTGGAGAGCGTGGCCGCCCTCTATGATGCCCTTGTCCGGCGCGGCTATGGCGCTACGCTGCTCACCGACATCCTCTGGAACAACTGGCGGCGACTTCTGTAACGCGCCCGCAGCCTGTACTTATCAAAGAAAGGAGGCCCGCCTATGGCCCTCTACGCCCTTGGCGACCTGCACCTGTCTCTCGGCACCAATAAGCCCATGGACATCTTCGGCGACAAATGGCAGAACTACGTGGAAAAGCTCCGTCGCGGCTTCGAGCCTCTGACGGAGAATGACGTCACCGTCCTCTGCGGAGATCTGAGCTGGGGCATGAGCCTCCAGCAGTCCCTGGCGGACTTTCAGTTCATCCACCGGCTCCCCGGCAAAAAGATTCTCCTCAAGGGCAATCACGATTACTGGTGGGAGACGGCCTCCAAGATGCAGCGGTTCTTCGACGAGAACGGCCTGACGTCACTGGAGATACTCCATAACAACTGCCTGTTTTACGGGAACCTGGCCCTCTGCGGCACGCGGGGCTGGTTCTACGAGCTGGACAACGCCGGCACACACAACGAAAAGATGCTGGCCCGCGAGGCCGGCCGGCTGGAAACGTCCCTGCAGGCGGCAGGGGACAGGGAGAAGCTCTGCTTCCTCCACTACCCGCCCCTGTACCAGGGCTACGAGTGCCCGGAGCTGCTGCGCCTGCTGCAGCGCTACCGGGTCAAGGCCTGCTATTACGGACATCTCCACGGCGCGGCTCAGAAGCGCGCGCTGGAGGGCGTCCATTACGGCACGGACTTTCACCTGGTGGCCGGGGACTGGCTGGATTTCGTCCCTAAAAAAATTTGTGAATAAGAGAAAAAACAGTGGAAATTCCCATTCTTTTCTGTTATTATACTTAGGATGTGTGGGTATCGGCATATTGACCACGCCCATACGGAACGGAGGAAATAAGAAATGACTGTGAAAAGCTGCGAGAAACTGGAGAAGAGCCGCGTCGCTCTGACCATCGAGACGAGCGCCGAGGAGTTTGAGGCCGCCGTCAACAAAGCGTATCTGAAGATGCGCGGTAAGATCAACGTACCCGGCTTCCGTGTGGGCAAAGCACCCCGCAAGATCATCGAGAAGATGTACGGCGCTGAGGTGTTCTACGAGGAAGCTGTCAATATCATCCTGCCCGATGCCTACGAGGCCGCTGTGAAGGAGCAGGAGCTGGACGTGGTGGGTTATCCCGAGGTAGAGCTGGAGTCCTGCACCAAGGACGGCGTGGTGTTCAAGTGCACCGTGGCCGTGTACCCCGAGGTGAAGCTGGGCCAGTACAAGGGCCTGGAAGCCCCCAAGGCTGAGGTCAAGGTGGCCGCCGCTGACGTCAACGCCCGCCTGAAGGAGATGGCCGACCGCAACAGCCGTCTCGTGTCCGTGGACCGGGCCGTCAAGAAGGGCGACACCGCCGACATCGACTTCGAGGGCTTCGACAACGGCGTGGCCTTCGACGGCGGCAAGGGCGAGAACTTCGACCTGGAGATCGGCTCCGGCAGCTTCGTTCCCGGCTTCGAGGATCAGCTCATCGGCATGAAGGCCGGCGAGGAGAAGGACATCGACATCACCTTCCCCAAGGACTATACCCCCGAGCTGGCCGGCAAGCCCGTGGTGTTCCACGTCAAGGTCAACGAGGTCAAGGTCAAGGAAGTCCCTGCTCTGGACGATGAGTTCGCCAAGGACGTGTCTGAGTTCGACACCCTGAAGGACCTGAAGGCCGACATCAAGAAGAAGCTCACCGCCGAGCGCACCGAGGCCGCCCAGCGCGCCTTCGAGGATGTGCTCATGGCCAAGGTGGCCGAGGGCGTGGAGGCCGACGTGCCCCACGAGATGGTGGACCTGCAGGCCGAGCAGATGACCGAGGGCTTCAAGCAGCAGCTGGCAGCCCAGGGCATCCCCTTCGACCAGTATCTGAAGATGACCAACACCACCGAGGCCGACTTCAAGTCTCAGGCCTACGGTCCTGCCGAGCAGCAGGTGAAGATGGATCTGGCCATCAGCGCCATCGTCAAGGCGGAGGGCCTGGAAGCCTCCGATGACGAGGTGGAGGCCGAGATGAAGAAGGTCGCCGACAAGTACGGCATGGACCTGGATACCGTCAAGAAGTACCTGCGCCCCGAGGAAGTAAAGGAGCAGGTCATCCGCGAGAAGGTCATCGAGCTGGTGGCCGACAGCGCCGTGGCCGTCGCCCCCGCCGAGGCCCTGGCCGAGGAGGAGGCAGAGGCCGAGGCTGCCGAGGAGAAGAAGCCCGCCAAGAAGACGGCAGCCAAGAAGCCCGCCGCCAAGAAGGAAACGGCTGACGGCGAGGAGAAGAAGCCCGCCAGGAAGCCCGCCGCCAAAAAGGCTGCCAAGAAGGACGCGGAGTAATTTTCCCCAAGAGAGAGAATACTGACAAATGCCAGCTGCGGCGGGAAT
>UMGV01080780.1_pt1 | contig 17897 bp, 15 predicted proteins | sample 1965361 | NCBI WGS metagenome assembly UMGV01 (sample SAMEA4836081, study PRJEB28245) | human gut metagenome | biome: gut microbiome; material: fecal sample | place: Denmark | collected 2008
GTATAATAGAAGAAATGATCAGGACACTACACTAGTGATTATTCATTCTTTGCCAATTTATATTTTTCTATGAAGACATCAAAATTTAATGTTGTAAAAGCTAACGGTGCCTACACATTTATTTACAACACATTAACAACAAGTTTTGTTAAAATAAGCACAAAGCAATGGCAAATAATAGTTGAGGAAGTCCAAAAGAATGGCAATGTTATCGAAGAGAATGAAGTGTGCAAAATTCTGCATGACACAGGTATATTAATAGACGATGATTATAACGAACTGAATGTCTATAAATATAAGTATTATAGTAGCATGTTTCAAAACTCTTCATTGATATTATCTATAGCACCAACGATGAGATGCAATTTTAATTGCTTTTACTATTTCGAAGATGGCAAGAAAAACATGGGCTTAATGACCGATGACATTGAAGACAAACTAATTAGATTTATATCGTTACATAAGCAACAGAACATTTCTATTACTTGGTTTGGAGGTGAGCCTTTGCTTGGCTTTGAAAGGATTTATTCTATTTGTAATCGGTTAAAACAGATGAATATCAATTTTGCATCTGATATGATTACCAATGGTAGTTTGCTAAATGAATCTATTATTCGCAGACTTAATGTATTAAACTTGCAATATATCCAAATTAGTCTTGACAGAGTTGCCTCAACCCATGACAAACGAAGAACATTTAAAAATGGTTCACCATCCTTTAATCTTATCATCGAAAATATTAAGAAATTAGTATCATTAACAGATATTCCATTGAGTATTAAAGTTACGATGGACCGAACTAATTTGTCTTCTCTCTGTGATATCAAAGATTACTTCAAAAATAATTTTTCAGAATATCTCAAGAAAGGGCAAATAGCCATCAGCCATAATTATGTGCGTGACCGCACAGATTTTGATAAGTTTGGAAACTGCTTTACACATGCAGATTTATTAAAACTGGACAAAGCTGCACTTCAAAATAAAGAAAATACAGTAGTATCCCCCAAACTGCCAAGTTTAGCCATGCCGTGCATGTTTAGATGCAAAAATTCTTTAGCTATCGATTCTGAAGGGCATATTTATAAATGCCTTGAACATTTGGGACTACCCAATAATAGAGTTGGTGACCTATCTACGGGTACATTATCACTGAATAAATTGTCAGAGACAATATTTGGCCACAATCCGTTTGAATCTGACGAATGCGTCAATTGCAATGTTTTCCCCATCTGCGGTGGAGGATGTCCTATAGACAGAAATAAAAATTGGGGGCAAAACAAAAAATATTGTTCAATATACAAAAGAAATCTATCTGAAATTCTCCCAGACTTTTACAAATATAAATATTCGAGTAAATGAAAAGAATTATTGCATTATTAGCATTCTGTTCTTCTATTTCATTTTGCTTCGCACAAAATGAAATAAAGGATCGTGCAAACTTCACAACAATCGAACTGGACAGTGTGGTGGTGAAAGGACATACCCCCCATGTGAGAACGAAAGGCAGCGTAACCAAAATACAAGTAGCCAATACGGTGTTGGCAAAAATGGGAAATGCCACAAGAATGTTATACCACACACCCGGGCTGCACTCGGTCAACGAAAACGTGGAAGTCAATGGCATGGGAGAGCCTATATACGTTTTAGACGGACGTATCCTCTCTGACGCCAAGGTGTTGTCAACGCTACAGGCCGACAATATCAAAAGCATAGAAATTGACCGCGCACCCTCTGCCAAGTATAGCCCCAACGGTCAGCCCGTCATTTTCATCTCCACCATCAAACATATGAACGACTTTTTGTTTCTCAATGTCGGCAACTACACGAAACAGACAAGGATGTTCTCCGACGCTGGGCTGTTCAATATCATGGGGCAATATAAGAAATTCTCAGCCAGTCTCTCCTATATGGGCGGACGCGATGGCAACAAGAATAAGGAAACCTATTTTAGAAACATTTATCGCGACGATGTTTTCTCGACCGAGCAAAAGCGGGAGACGCCGATCGCAACGATCGGCCATAAGGTGAACTTCTCCGCCGATTATCAGCTCAACAAAAAGAGCAGACTGGGATTGTATTATTTCTATCTGTTCAGCGACGAGGACAATAAGGCCAATGGCACTAATCTGACAAGCTGGAAGACGCTGGAGCAACTGAGAGATATCAACCGAAAGGGAAGAAACCTGGAAAACATTCACAGTGGAACACTGCAATATGCGTATCGGGGCAACCACTACCATCTCGACGTTACACAGGAAATTGCTACTACCAATTCCAATCATCATACACAGACCTTGGAAAGCGGCACCGACGTGTCAACGCTCACCAAGAGCCGCGGCCACAATCGCTACAACGTATACACTACCACCGTTGACAACAGCTTCAGTCTTCCATGGAATATCAATGCGTTAGGGGGATTCATATATAACTATGTCGACTCGAAGGCGAAGACAAACTCTGAGATCCCTTATCTGAGTACTCAGAACTATATCAATAACATCGGGGTCAAAGAATCAAATCCACAAGCTTATCTGTCCTTATCCAAGACCTTCGGCAAGTGGACGGTCACACCGGCCGCAAGGTATCAGTATGTGCACAGATCGATTACCAGTGTCGCCGGAACCGAAGCTACCGAAAACCAATTCAAGCAGCACTTCTCTACACTCTGCCCGGTCTTCACCGTCAAGTACCGGCCAAATGACGACTGGTTCTTCCAACTGAATTACAGAAGATACCTGACGCAGCCCAACTTCTCACAGCTCAATTCCGGACTGGTGTATCAAGACTCTCTCTTGTATAGCCGCGGAAACACCGATCTGGAAAACGAGATCATGGACCGATACACGCTGAGCACTTCATGGAAAGACTTCACGCTCTCTCTGCGCTATACCTATCGGAAGCATCCGCTTGTGAGTGTGCTTGAACCGATAGACGCAGCGAGTAATATCCTGACCTCCTATACGATGAATATGAAGAATGTAAGCGATTTCAGAGTCATACTGGAATACTCCAAGGCTGTTGGTAATCTTGAGCTTTCCTGTGAGGGCGAGGTGGTGTTCCCTCATGGTGAATATGTATATAAAGGACAGGAATATAAGAATGACCAGACAGCATTCAACGGACAGGTGAATATTAATTATGCATTGACGCCCACTATTTATCTGTCTACGGATTATACCTTTCAAGGACGAAATGAATACCTGCTGTACAATCAGAAGAGTGTGCAAAGCTGGAACATGGGCGTTACTGCTTCATTGCTGAAAAACAAGTTGAATGTCAACCTGACCGTCAATGATATATTAGGCAAAGCCAACTACAACAATATACGGTATCGATTCAACAATGTAGATTGGGGAACAAGAGGTAAGAACGACATGCAGGGCATAGAGCTCACAGTCACCTATACAATCTTCAATAAAGAGGTGAACGTGAGAACCAGCCGAAAGAATGAGAATATTATCCAGCGCACCATGTAATTTTGTTTCGGCTCAATTAGCAATGGTGCTCTATGATAATAAGGGCATGTTTAAGTTTCTTATGAATGAAGTCAATGGTCTTCCTCTGATGGCGAGTGCTTTCAGAAGAAGACCATTGGCTTTAAAGGGTGCTATATAATACTTTGCTATCACCTACTGCATTGTCTTTACGTTGTGCATGATTCTTCTTTTCATATTGAGGAACCTTGCCGAGTGCTTATTTCCCGTTGCATACAAGGCGGAGAATCGTCTTGTTGCGTTGTTCCCGCTTGGCATCCTGCTCCACGAAGCTGTTGACATCGAGTTGCAGTATGGGCTCCACCTCCTTGCCATTGGTCGCAGGCCAACTGACAAGACCGAGACCATTGGGATTACCCGTCTTGATGAAGTTGGGTAAGCATGCGAAACAAGCCGTTATATAATATTGTTTAAAATCCAAGAAAAAAGCCAAGGAAAAATTTGGTTATTTCCCTTGGCTCTTTTCTTGGATTTCTTTGTATTTATATGGAAGCAGCCTGACTAATTCTTCTTCGGGCATGTTGTCCCGTACGTTATTCAGAGCATAAGTCAGATATTCCAGGGGATTTACCCCGACTATCTCGCAAGACTCAACCAGGGTGTAGAAGATGGCATTGTCTTCGGCGCCTCTGTCATTCTGGGAGAAAAGGTAGTTTTTGCGTCCGATCACTGTTGGTCTCTGGCCTCTCTCCACGTCAATGTTGTCTATATGATACATTCCGTTATTGGCATAGCGCATCAGCCTGGGCCACAGCTTGTAGGCATAGTCCAGGGCCTTGCCGAGGGAACTGGCCGGGGTGCACTTCGTGCTGGCAGCCACCATCCACGTCTCCATGGCATCCATAATGGGCAAGGCCTTCTCCTGCCTTTCCTTCCGTATCTCTTCATAAGAGGCATTACGGTCTTCCAGGTTCTTCTCCAGACTATAGAGCAGATCTATCCGCCTCACAGCCTCTGCTGCGAGTTCCGGGAAATAGCTTTGTGCGTCTATAAACTTGCGTCGGACATGGGCCATGCAGCCTAGCACGTCAATTCCGTCATCGGTTTCGAAGTAATCGTAAACATCGAAGCCGTCTACTTGGATTGCGCCATGATAGCCTTTCAATTGAGCCCTCGCTACTGCTCCGCCACGGGATCCCTTCAGATAATAGAAGTAGAGTCCGATGCTGTTGTCCGTGGTGTCTCTGAACTGCCATGCGTAGCCTCTCCGGCATTTGCCTTCCTGGTCCGCTATCCTCCACGGCACGCCGTCAATCTGCAGGTAGGCACTTCTTCTGACTGCCTCTGCCTGGCATTCATAGATGCAATAGAGGCGGTTGGCCGCGGCGTGAACCCATTCGTTCACGGTTGACGTGGAGAGCTGCACTCCCATTTCCGCAAGGCGCTTCACCTGACGGTATTCGGGAATATGGTAGTGGTACTTGTCGTTTATGAGGGCTGCGAGGAAATCGGCTGCGACGTGATTGCCGCCGATGACCGCACGGGGAGCAGGAGCCTGCTTGATGTCGGGACTTGCCTTTCCGACCTCGCCCTTGCGGCGGCATATAGGCCTTACGATATTCTCAACCACACCTTGGCCGGTTCACGGTGAAGCACATGCGTGACATCCTGACCGATGATGTCGTACTCATCGGGGTTGATGCCCTCGGGCATGATGGTGGTCGTGCGCTCCTCAATACCATAATACAGGTACTTTGCAGGACGATTGGACTTCTTCCTGGCCTTGTTGCGACGCTTCTCGGACTCCTTCTTTATCTCCTCTACGGCTTTCTCAATAGCCTTGTCCTTCTCGGCAATGGCCTTCTCGAATTGGTCGTCAAAAAGTGTTGGTCAGATAGGGTCAGCCGCCTTGACCTTGAGCTTGTCGCTTTTCGATCCGAAAAGCTGACGCTCAAGCCAGGCGATGCGCTTCTTGTCCGCCTGGACCGCATCCCGCAAAGCCTTGTTGTCAGCTTCCAGCGTCTCAACCTTAGCTTCAAGCTGCTCGTATGTGGCTTTTTTCTTGCCCGTGTTCTGGTCATTTTTTATACTACAAAGATACTGATTTTCAGCGAGATAACCAAACTTTTACAGTAGTATTTTCAGCCTTTTTGCTTTCTTTTTCAGTACATTCCGGGGTTATCTGGAAACGCTTCCGTCGATGGGCTTTGGTCGAGATCCCCTCCATCAGGAGCACCAGCTCGTCCCATCTCACGGCACGGAATCTGTTGGTACCTGCAAAGGCTTTGTGGGAGAAGCGGCCGGTCTCAAGGCGCTTGTAGTACATCACATACCCACCTCGTTCCCAATGCAGCAGCTTCATCGTCTTTCGGGTGCGGCCCATGAATGCGTAGACGCGGCCATCGGTCGGAGTAAACCCTTGTTCATTAACATGACCGCACATACGGTTGACGCCCAGCCGCATGTCGACTGGCGAGTCAAACAGCAAAATCTGATTGCTTTCGTTCTAACTAAACATAATTATACCTTATAGAGTTTTTCTGTAAAGCTCGCAAAAATTTAAGGTATGAGCAATACGGCCTAAAACGGACGCTTACATAGGAATGATGCCACATGTAGATAGTAGTTGCACTTGAAACTACAAACTTTGAGTGAGAGAAAAACAAAATAGCCAAGATACATCAGCATGCCACAGTACCAGCAAGGGAGCCAAATTCATCAAGTGATTTCAAGTCAGAACATGTTACTCCTGTAAAGAAAGTTGCGGGGCTGTCATAATTTGGCTTGTTTAAGATTGCACAAAATGGCTTAAAATAGCATTTGAACTGAGCCTCGATGTTTTCGTATTGTTTTCGCAAAAAGAAAATCAGCAAGCTAGAGAACTCTCTAACTTGCTGATTTTCAGTGTGGACCAGCTAGGGCTTGAACCTAGGACCTCCAGATTATGAGTCTGTTAAAATACGTTTTTATGAAATTTTATAAGATTTCATGACTTGTTTTATTTGGTTGATATACAATTAATTACTAACTTTGTAACCAAAAGATGCAATCTTATAAAATTGTATTTATACGGCTTTTGTGTTCGCATCATGTTCGCAAAATGTTCGCAAAATCAACTCTCATTCTAACAGACACCCATTATGAAGGCCTCCAAAACATCACTCAATTGTAACAAAATCGGTAATCTTTCGATGACCCTCGTGCTTGATAAGCGTACAAACAAGAATACAGAAAAGTATCCTATGGCGATCTGCTTCAATATAGACAGAACGCGATGGTACTATAAGCTCGTCGATATGCCATTTCAGACAGAGACGTTCTTCAACTCTGTATGTAGTGTCAGCAGCTCACGCAGCCGGCTGATGGATATCCATGACCAGTGGCAACAGTTGTTGGAAGGATACCGTGAGAAGGTTGTGAAGCTTAGCAAGTCACGACCGATCACGCTTGACAATATCAAGACGATGCTTTCTGGCGCCGGCTTCGAGGAAGAGAACGACTTCTCTTTCCTTGGCGTGTGGGAGGGACTTATCAACAAGTATAAAAGAGAGAATAGGGTAGGTACAGCGGATAACTACTCTTGGTCATTGAACTCCTTCCGAAAGATTATCGGTGAGGTTAATGGATTTAAGATAGACAAGAACACCATCAAGCTATGGGATGAAGGTATGAGAAACGGTATTATGCTGAACGGAAAGCTCGAGGGGAAAATCTCTGATGCTACCAGGGGCATGTATCTCCGGACCTGTCGTGTCGTATGGAACGAGTGCATCAAGCGAGGCTATCTCCCCGAAGAAAGTTACCCGTTTTCAAATAAGGACAACGATCTCGTTTCTATACCGCGAGGGAAGAAGCGGCAGCAGTCGTATTTGACCATTGAGGAGATGACGCAGTTGTATCATGTGTTTACAGAGAAACGTTATCCCGAGACTTGGACGAAGGAATATACGGAGCGTGCCCATGACTCTCTTGGGCTGTTCCTTACTCAGTACCTCTGTAATGGCTTCAATCTGGCCGATGCCGGGAGGCTGAAGTTCAATCGCACCTATTTTGCAGAAGGAGGACGTGCTTTTGAATTTCTGAGGAAGAAGACTTCTGAGACGAGCAATGGCATGTCCGTCGTTATCGTACCTATCATCAAGCCTCTGCAGGTGATTCTTGACGAGATTGGCGCTAAACCAGCAAAGGATGCTTATGTTTTTCCGCAAATCTTCCGTGGCATTGAGGATGAGACGATAAGACGTAAGCTGACGGTACAGGAGAACTCGAATATAAAGGACCGTGTCATCCGCATCTGCAAGGAAGTGCTTGGGTGGGAGAAGAAACCTTCGGGTACCTGGGCCCGCCACTCCTTTGCTACTAATCTCAAGCATCTTGGGGTTGAAGAGTTGTATATCTCTGAGAGTATGGGCCATTCGCTTGGCAACAACATCACAGCCGGATATCAGGACATGTACCCGCTTGAGACTCGCTTCGAGTATAACTCCAAGTTGTTGAATCTTGAGGAAGAAAAGCCGGATATAGACGTCGACAGCATGACTCCGGAGCAGATGAAGGAGATGCTGAAGAAAGTTTTGGGGCAAAAATAATCAATCCGAGATGATTTATTGAAATAAAATACGTAACTTTAGCCACTCAATATTGATAATAGCATTATGGCATTACCTATCAACATAGAAGACCTGCTCAAGAAGCGAAGGGTGGAGGACAACCGTATTGAGTTCAAACGTGGTTGGAATCCCGATGATATTTATCATAGCATTTCTGCCTTTGCCAACGATATAGACAATCTTGGTGGAGGGTATATCCTTGTCGGTGTAGACCAGGATGACAATGGACTTGCCAAACGGCCAGTCATGGGCGTCCCGATAGAGAAGCACGATAAGATACAAAAGGAGATGGTGGCATATAACAATATGATCAGCCCCTACTACATGCCGCGCACTTCGTTTGAGCAAGTAGACGGAGTTGACGTCTTTGTCATCTGGGTGCCTGCGGGACTCAATCGTCCTTATGCTGTTCCTGCCAATGTCACTTCGAAGACAAAGAAGATGACCTACTATGTCAGAAGTGGGTCAAGTAGTGTCGTTGCCAAAGGAGAAATCTACGATGAGTTGATGGCTATGGCTAATCATGTGCCATTTGATGAACGCCCGAATCCAAAGGTCAAGATAGAAGACATCTCGATGGTTCTTCTTCGAGACTATCTTGTGAAGATAGGCAGCAGACTCCAGAAATCTCTCTTCACGCAACCCCTTGAGTTAACCCTTGAGCAGATGGATCTCTATACTGGTCCATCGGAGAATAGAATGCTGAAGAATGTCGCAGCGATGATGTTCAGTGATCATCCAGAGAAGTTCTTCCCATATACCCAGTCAGAAATCGTCGTCTTCCCTAAGGGCAGGTTGAATGATCCTGATAATTTCAGTGAGAACATACTTCATGGCAGTGTACCTCAGCTTATCAATGGAACTTTGGATTATCTAAAGAACAATGTACTCCGTGAGTTCGTTGTCAAACTTCCCGACCGTGCAGAGAGTCTCAGATACTTCAACTATCCTGTCCAAGCTTTGGAAGAAGCAGTCACCAATGCTTTTTATCATCGGGATTACTCACTTTATGAGCCAGTTACGGTAGAGGTACAACCGGATGGAATCACAGTAAGCAGTGTCCCTGGACCCGACCGCTCTATATCTTCTGATGCAATTGAGAAGGGCGGGATAATGTATTCACGAAGGTACAGAAACCGCCGATTGGGAGATTTTCTCAAGGAGTTGGATTTAACCGAAGGCCGTTTCACTGGCATACCGACAATTCAAGCTAAACTTGAAGAGAACGGATCTCCTCGAGCCAGATTTATCACGGATGATACACGCAGTTATCTTGACGTATTCATACCTGTTCACGAGGCTGTAAATAGCTCTGATATTGCCATCAAAACTTTTGACGAGGTCGAGAATGAGCCGAATAATGAGCCGAATGAACCTAATCAAGGAGGCTTTGACCCAAATTCTGACCCAAATGGCCCAAATTCTGACCCAAATAAATTATCAAAGAGGCAGAATACTATATTGAAGACTATCCAACTTCATCCTGAGTTCTCAAGAAAAGCTATAGCAGAACTAACAGGAATGTCAGATTCGACTGTAAAACGTGAAATTAGATTTCTTAAAGAAAGTGGTTTTATCCGGCGAGATGGTCTGACCAAAGGTGGAAAATGGATAGTAATAAGAGAAATACCAATGAATGAATAAACTATGAACAGACTTCACAAGCCCCACGAGATCATGTGCTATGCCGCAATAGTTGCAGCAGTCCCGCTACTTGCCAAGTTTGTAGAGGTCGCATCAGGTTCTGAACTGCCCCCAACGATATGGCATATTACGTGGCTCATCTGCGGAATATCGCTGGTTGTTGTGTGTTCTTGCTTGGTGTATATCTTTGTGGCTATACCTTTAGAGGCAGTGCTGAAGCGAACGAAGAAATCGAAGGTTCCTTCGGAGCGACAACAGAAAGAGGTAGAGGATGACAAGGAACCTGAGGCTATGATAACCTCAGTAAATGAAGTAGATAGCCAATCAAAAGAACATGGACAGCAACTTGATGAGCGGCACCAGATTTTTCAACCCTATGTGGCCGTTGATGAAGACGACCGACCCACTGCTCCTGTTCTCGACATTCTTGACAGCTTATTCAAGGAGATAAAGGCTAAGAAAGACGTGGGTATCGCCCTATACTGTGTGCGGGATCTTAAATGGCTTGCAAGCTATCCGACATACAACGATATGGTAGCCGTCTTCGGTACAGACATCGTGGGATCGAAAAGCAACTATTCAACTTACATGGCTTTGGTCCGCCAGACGACTGATGACTATAGTAACGCTACGAGCGAATTCCTGACAGATGTCAGAGCGATGAAGCCGAAGTTGAGGCGTATTGAGGAAGGAATGAGGTAAAGTCCCATGGAAACTATTTGTCCCCATCAGTAAAAACTGGTGGGGATTTTTCATATCTATTGAACTCGACTGAACTTTCGTTGAACAACAGTTGAACAATCCTTGAATATCATGAATCTTTATTGAACTTACTGTTATACAGAAAGTTAATAGGTAGCTATGCTTTCGTGCAGTCATTTTTATTCCTAACTTTGCAATGCGATGTTTGAGCAGATCTTCCTTCTGCAACGACGTCGAAGTACCTACTAATCTTTTTTCTACCATGGAAATTACTACTAATCCATTCATCGTGATGACTAAGGCAGACTTTGAGGCAGCCATTGCCCAAATTGCAACCAGGCTGCAGCCTGTACAATCAATTAACCAGCCAGCACCGGCGCCCCCCCACAGTCAGACCGTCGCTGCGGACAAACAGTTCCTTTCCCGTAAGGAGACAGCTGAGTTGCTGAAGGTCGATTTCTCGACACTATGGCGCTGGAACAAGTCAGGCATCCTCAAGTCGGTGAAAGTCGGTCCGCGCCGCGTCATTTATAAATATGATGACGTAATGAACATTCTAACCTTGGGAGGAGCATAACTATGGCGCAAGACGATTTCATTCAGTCAGCATTCAAAGAGTTGCATCTTCGCAGTGCCGAGGATGCCGGTGGCTTCCACGTGTCATCCATGAACGAGTGCCTGGACAAGGCGCGCTCGTTGCCACCGTTGGTGACTCTCTATCCCAATGTCGTCCTTGAAGGTGACCTCTGTGTCATCTTCGGGCAGTCGGGTATCGGCAAGACCATCTTTGCCATGCAGGTTGCGCGTGATATTGCCGCCAGTGGCAGACGGGTGCTGTATGCCGATTTCGAGATGACACCCCGGCAGCTTGCCCTACGTTATGGTACGGCCGACTTTCCTCTGACACTCTTCCGTGCCGAGATGGATACAGACAACCTGCCGGAGGACATCCTCAAAGGCATTGAGGAGGCTGCACTTGCCAACCAGACCGATGTCGTCTTTATCGACAACATCACGGCCCTCGGACAATCCCTTGACAAAGGCTCTGACGCCGGCAGTCTGATGGCAGCACTCAACGCCCTGAAGAAGCAGCACAACTGGACCTTAGTCATCCTCAACCACGTGCCCAAGATGTTCTCCGGTGCCGTCCCCCTGTCTCTGTCAGCCATACAGGGTTCGGCAAAGATCAACCAGCTCATTGATGATGCTATTGGTCTTGGTCAGTCGCACAAGGATCCGTCGATGGTCTATGTCAAGCAGTGTAAGTGGCGCAACGGCGAGATAGCCCTCGACTCCGGCAATGTGGCGCTCTATGAGCGTGGCAAGGATGCTTCGGGCAACCTCTGCTTCACCTTCAAGGACTATGGCTGCGAGTCGGACCATCTGTCAACGGAAAACACCGATGAACGGGACAGTCTGAAGTTGCGTGTCAGGGAACTGTCAGCCCAGGGCAAGTCACAGCAGGAGATAGCAGCCGAGTGCGGCATATCTCAAAGCAAGGTGTCACGGTTGCTGAGGCAATAGACCTTATGCAATTATTCATTTTATTCACTTTATTCAGTTATGCATAAGTGAATAAAATGAATAAAGTGAATAATCTGAATAAAATGAATAACCTGAATAATGAATCATAATACTGACATTACCTATGACAACTATTGACTATGAGCGAGTAAAAGCCACGAGGGCTCCAGTATGGCAGCGGCAGTTGATCCGAATTCCCGAAGACAGCATCTCCTGCCATCACTCATCGCTAACCGACTACCTTGACAGGACTGTCTGTTATAGTCCGGAAGGTATGAGGCAGATCGACAGCCTTATAGAGAAGTACCGTCTCGGGGCCGTCAACAAGACGATGAATGACCACTACGGTACCGTTCTGCCCCGTATCAACCGGAAAGATCAAATCTTGGGAGGCTCAGTTATCTACTTCGATGCAGAGAAAGGCGACATGTTGAAAAGTGAACCACTGACAGACAATCTCTATCAATGGTACTGCTTCGACTACTACACAGACGACAGTGTCTTCTTCGGAGAGCATACCCTCTCCGGTAAGCCAGTAGCAGTCGTACAGGAGGAGAAGACCGTCTTGCTCGGTGCCCTGGCGATGCCGGAAATCGACTGGCTGGCGATAGGACATGGCAACGACCTTTCGGAAGAGATGGCCCGAAAACTGTTTGGCCGACAGGCCATTCTCTTCGCAGACGACATGAACTGTGACTACTATGACGACCGTTTTGGCAAGTTCATCAAGATTGACAAAAGTTTCGTTGACAAGGATATCAATTCCTATCTTGCCGGTCAGGTCAGTAGGCAGTTTACAGGAAGATGAAACTTAATCACTTTGTTGATTTATCACTTGAAGAGTCAGTGGGCAAGTTATGCCTTTTGTCATGACAACGGCAACTTGCCCACCCTTGAGGGATGGGAATCAGCTTGCTCGAAACTCGCTCACTTTATCACTTGATATACTAATAACAATCTATACCATGAGTAAAAACATTACACAGAACAAAACGGAGTTCATCCAGTTTCGACTGGACAGAGACTCGAAGATTACAGCCAAGGCGCTTGCCGAAAAATACTTCGACGGGAAGATGAGTGCCATGTTCCGCTACATGCTGAACAATACTGATCTTACGAAAATGTATAATACGACAGAAGCTAATGGCTTTGACCGTAGTTGTAATGCAACCTTCGCAGGAGGATCTTCAACTCAAGAGGTCGTAGACTGGCTCCGGTCTGTCTATGAAGAGTACAAGACAGAGAATAGGGAACTGTCCGCCATTGGGAACAATATCAATCAGATCGCCCATCATGTCAATGCCAACGCCATGACCTACCCGAACCCGCTGACCCGCCAGGTGGCGGATGATTTAGGGCAGGCAACCAGCGACCTTAGCTCTCTTCGCAGCCAGTCGGCAGACCGGTGGAAGAAGGTTAAGTCAGCTATTAATCACCCAACCGATTAATCACTTAATCGGTTAATCTCTTAATCAACAACCCTTTTATTAACAAACATCATTCATCATGATCATTAAGAAATTAAAACAGGTATCGGGAGGCGTGTTCCCTGGTGCCGCCTACAATGAGACAAAGGTGGAGCAGGGCGTGGCCGACTTTGCCGGAGCAGCCAATGTTGACGGTAACTTCCTCCTTGTGCTCGACATGCTCCATGAAGCCGGAGTCAACTGTGCCCATGAGGTGGAACAGTACTTGCAGGACCACTCCAACACCTTCGGCAACAGCAAGTCGACTCGCCTACAGTTCCACTATGCCCTGTCTGTCAAAGGACGGGAGAAAAGCAAGGAGCAGCTTGTAGAAATAGCTCATCAGCTCATGAAGGAGTTCGGCGCCGAACACAATCCCTATTTCATCTACTTTCACCGCGATACGGATAACAACCACGTGCATATCCTCGGCACGAGGGTCAAGCCCAACGGCACGCTGCTCTCCGACCATCAAGACTTCCGGCGACTGAACGAGTGTCTTAATCGGATCGTGCAGAAAGATCAGTTCCAAGATATGAACGAACTGCTGTCGTACAGTTTCCAGACAGAGGGTCAGCTCATGAACATCATCCGTGAGTTCGGATTCACGACCGGTGAGAATAAGGAAGAGCCCGACAAAGTAATATTCTATCACGGTGGCGCGGAGGCCTTTAAGGCTAATCTCGCCGACCTGACAGCACGTAATGCCGTCAGCAAGGATGACCGGAAGAAGATGGAGCGTCGAGAAGATGCAGCCCGGCAGTTGAAAGCCGTCTTCTTCAAGTACCGTGAGCAAAGTTTGAAGCAATTTGAGGCAACAGAAAAGTCTCAGAAGAAATCAGAACGTGCGAAGAACAGGAAGGAACTGATGAAGTCGGATCGCCAACTGAAGAGTGACATCGCCCGGCTGACGGATGCTTCGGGCAAGCGACTCGGAAAGACGGAACAGCAACAGTTGTTGTGGTTTCTGCAGCAGTTGCGGAGCAAGTTCGGTGTCAGCATCATCTTTCAGAAAGACCGTAACGGGGTTGTCCGTGGCTACGGCATCGTCGACCATACCCGTAAGATGGCACTCAACGGCAGTGAGGTGATGAAGCTTGCAGACATAGTCGACTTCAGGGAACAGAGGCTGCCACAAGCACACGCACAGTCGCGAGCACGGGTACAATTACAGGCACGGCCACAAGTACAGTCGCAAGCCCAACCGGCAAGGCCGAAAGAAAAGCAGCCTTGTCAGCTGAAGGAGGAACATCATTACCAGCGGATGACCATACTTGGCGTCTATCGCGACTTGTTCACCGTACAGGTGGGAACTGTCAATGGAAAGCACGTCGTAAGGATGACTATGGACGGCAAAACCTATGATCATGAGATCTCAGACAAGCAGACGGCATGGTACTACAATACCAAAAGTGAAGGGTGCCGTGAGGACATCGCCATCCATCTTGCTGCGTTCTACTTCCATAAAGAAATCTACGAGGCATACCGGAAGCGACTGATAGAGGAACGCATCAAGAATGGTGAGCCAGCTTGGCAGATACCCTACGACAAGGTAAGACTCTACAAGTTGATGAACGGCCGATGGCAGTTGGCTATTGACGTTGGGCATATGCCAGTCAAGTTCACACTCACGGAGGAAGAAGTCAGGATGTGCAACCGTGCTGACGATGTCCCGAAGGAGCGCGAAGCCCTGAAGTGCCGTCTGGTCAAGGAGTATGTCTTGCGTGAGGAAACCGAGACCATAGCCGATCACTACCAATATAATAAGGTGGGCATCCGTCCTGAGCAGGGCAAGGACGGCTTTGTTGGAACGATGAATTTCGTGCAGCAGCACAGCGCCCTTATGCATCGACTGCAGTCTGTGCTTTCCGTCAACGCTACCTCTATGGGTCATAACCGTGAGTATGAGGTCGGTGGACGTTCCCGCTGGGAAGATATCGACGATGAGCGCAGCCTCAAAAGATAAGATCACATTGTATAACATCTAACACATATTCATTATGAAGAATGACAAGAAAACGACATTCGGAGACATCCATGATTACCTTAGGAGAGTCAACGGAGAGCCTGAAGACCTGGATTTTAAGTCCTTCTTCGAGCAGAGCCGTGCACTGATGGCTCAAAAGAATGAGGCACAGGCCTCAGAGGGTCCAACTTCTGACACAACACCAAAGAAACCGAAACGTGCAGGTAAGTCTGCTACTCCGAGGACTACAGCAACAAAGCCAGAGGTAGCCAAGCCAACAGATTCTAAACCTGCTGAACAGTCAGAGCCTAAGGAGAAGGCGCCGTTTTTTCTGGTCGACAATGCAGAAGAATGCTCCACTTCGAAGTCCGTTACAACGAAAGAGGCTCTGCCTTCCTCACACCGCCGCCAGTCACACTCCACGACTTTGGATGCTTTGTGGCAAGCTGCAGACATCTCTAAGGCGAAGAAGCCGAAGGAAAAGCAGGTGTGGATTGATGCTGACCTCTGTCATCAGCTTGAACTGCTCAACCTCAAGCATGGCAAACCATCAAGCGTCAAGCACATCCTCAACGGCATTGTGAAGATGTATCTTGATGAGCATAAAATCTAATGCAAGGGGATGCTTTAGTTTTCTCATACCATACACCCATTATTGGTCTTTTATATAAGTAAAAAGACCAATAATGGTTATTTAATTTTAAAATTTAGATAGTATGAAAATATAATTAATATTATAACTTACTAAAAATAAGATAGATATGAGATAACATGTCAAAGTCATTTTTAGATATGATGTATTTTGATTTCTATAATTTTAGATGTAACTTTGCCCTTAAAAGAATTATCATATGAAAAGGACCTGCTATTTTTTAATTACGGTGTTCATGTTTATCATCTTCGCTTCATGCGACAGTCATGATAATCGAATCGATACTGCACTGTCTTTGGCTGAGAATCAGAAAGCCGACAGTGCGCTGAATTTGCTCAAAAATGTTGACCAAACGAAATTATCTGGCCAGGACTTGGCAATGTACTCTCTTGTGTATACGATTGCCCAAGACAAATCGGGCATAGACGTGGATAATGACTCATTGCTTCGTAACGCCTACATATATTATAATATAAGGCCCAATGACACTCTTTATGCCAAGTGTCAATATTATATGGGAAAATATTATGCTTTGAACGACAGTTCAGAGAAAGCTCTTAATTGTTTCTCCAAATCAATTAAAGAAGCTAAGAAAACATATGATTATCTGACTGAGAGCATGGCCTTACTTCAATCTTCTGTAATTCTAAGTGTATACGATGTAAATAAAAGCATATGTTATGCTTATAAGGCTTATGACACATATAACCTTCTTAGAAATGGGAATACTTCAAATAAAGCTTATTTACTACTAAACTTGGCTGAGTGCTATTCTTATAAGAAAGGAAAGATGGACACCTGCCTGTTACTGACTAATAAAGCCTTAGGTTATGCAACGGCTTCAAAGGACTCAACGGTCATAGCGGATGTCCTACAGGATTTGTCGAATTTCTACGACATGTCTGGACAAGTATATATGGCTTTAAAGGCAGCGGAAGAATCCTTCAATTATAGGCCCTCACATAATGTCCCTGCAATATTAACTTTGTGCAATGCCATGTATAAAGTAGGAGAAACAGAACAGGCAAAAGATTTACTCTCCAAAATAAAAATTGAAGAATATGGTGATTATGGGGATGTAATATACACCTTGCGCAGACTTATCGCGTTGGCAGATGGTGATTTAAAAGCTGTAAATGCCTATGCCGATTCAACTGAAACTTTTTTGACTAAGAAAAACGTTGAAGAACTATCCGTAAAAGACAAGTACTATAAGCTTTTAGTTGCAAAGGAAACTAAGAGAGCTACCGTCCAAAAGGAAAGTAATTTTAAAACCATACTGATATTTGCAACGTTGACGATTGCCATCCTAGTTATTTTGTTTATAATAATTAGAGTAAAGGAGGGAAAGCGGATACAGAAAATGGAAATCGAGAACAAAGAACTACAGATTGAAAATATCCGAAGTTTTCTCTTGAAGAAGATTGATGTGGTAAAAAAATTGATGGAATGGAAAGACGGAAAGAATGGCAGGGAGAAGGAGAATGAGGAAAAGAATGGAAAGGAAGAAGAGAAAGGGGACAATGGAAAAGGTGATGATAAAAAGCCAAAAGTGATGGAAGACAAAGATTGGGAGGAATTGGAAGTCTTCCTTGATAATGCGGATGGAATGTTTGTCAAAAGGATAAAGGAAGAGTTTCCTGCACTCACGAAGAAGGATATCCGTTTTCTTATGCTCATCAGATTACGGTTACCGATTAATATAATAGCGGAAATATATCATATCAAAGACACCTCCGTGCGTCAGAAACTCTTCCTTATCAAGCCGAAATTAGGACTAAAAAGTGGTGACGATTCTGCAAAAGAGTTCATAGAAAACTACTAAATGACAAAGAAAAATTATTTTTAGACATATGTATTAGGGGGAGACTGTCCGAGAACTACAGCGTAGCTAATATT
>UMGV01017160.1_pt1 | contig 17892 bp, 13 predicted proteins | sample 1965361 | NCBI WGS metagenome assembly UMGV01 (sample SAMEA4836081, study PRJEB28245) | human gut metagenome | biome: gut microbiome; material: fecal sample | place: Denmark | collected 2008
TGGTGACCTATACGGGGTTCGAACCCGTGAATGTAAGCTTGAGAGGCTTATGAGTTAAACCACTTCTCCAATAGGCCACGTACGATTATTTTAACACTTTTTATAATAGATGTCAAATAATACAATAAAAAACTTTATCTTTCCAAACAAAATTTAATGTGATATAATATGGTAAATATTGTGGAGGTCAATTATGAGTTTGAAAATGAAACAGTTAAAAGATTTAACTTTAAAAGAAAAAATCGGACAATTAATAGTTGTTGGATTTGGAACAAAAGAATATGATAATCAAATAAATCATATGGTAGATAACTATAGTTGTGGAAATGCAATTTTGTTTGCTAGAAATTATAGTGATCCTAAACAAATGAAAAAACTTTGTAAAGACATTCATGAAAATATTTATAAGAAAACAGGCGTTGTACCATTTATTGCTATTGATCAAGAAGGTGGAATGGTTACTAGAATGATGAGTGGAGTTACTTTTGCTCCTAGCCAAATGAGTTGCTCAGCTTCAAGTGTAAATGATGCAGCATATTTATCTGGTAAGATGTTATCAAGAGATATGATTAGATTAGGACTTAATTTAGATTTAGCTCCATGTTTAGAAGTTAATCCAAATTTATCTAATCCTATGGTAAACATTAGAAGTTATTCATCAAATCCAGTAACAGCCGGAAACATGGCTAAAAGATTTATTAAGGGTTTAAGTGAGTATGGAGTTTTAGGATGTACAAAACATTTCCCTGGATGTGGTGAGGCCGATGCTGATGATCATTTAGAGATTACAACAATCAATCAAAGTAAAGAGGAAATAGAAAAAATAGGACTTGTTCCATTTAAAATGAATATAGACACTCCTAGTATTATGACGTGTCATTCTATTTTTAAAGATTTAGATGACGTACCATCAACTTTATCAAAAACTGTCTTACAAGGTTTATTGAGAAAAGAAATGGGTTATAAAGGTTTGATTATTTCAGATTGCGTAGAAATGAAGGCAATTGCAAACTTCTGTGGAAGTGCTAATGGTGCAGTTAGAGCATTAGTCGCAGGATGTGATTTAATATTAGTATGTGAAACTTGGGAAACTCAAGATGAAGTATTTAATGCTTTATATAAAGCATTAGAAGATGGAGTTTTAAAAGAAGAACTAATTGATGAAAAAGTTGAAAGAATACTTTCATATAAAGAAAAAACTCTTCCTTATTTAGAAAAATATTTCTTTGAAAATAATGAAGAATACGTTCCATCAAATGAAAATAATGAACTTGCCCAAGAAATCGTGGATAAATCTATTACAGTAGTTAAAGGCAAGGAACCAAAACTTGGTAAAAACACATTAGTTGTTGCTCCAATCCCAACAATTGCTTCACTAGTTGAAGAAAGTTTTGAGATAAGAAGTTTGACTAATGCTTTAAAAGCTAAATTCCCTAATAATGATATTTATGAATTTGTACGTACTTCAGAATTTAAAGATTTCTTATTAAAAGAAATTGAAAAACATGATGATATGATTTTCTTTAGTTATGATGCTAGTATGGATGCTACTCAAGTTGAGGCTATTAATGCATTACTTGAAACAAATAAAGATATTTATGTAGTATCATTAAAAGGTCCAATGGATCAATCATTATTCAAAAATCTAAAGAATTATATGTGCTTATATGAATATACTCCAAACTCAATTAGAGCTATCGTAAAATATCTTAATAATGAAATTAAAGTAGAAGGAAAATTACCTTATGGTGATTAAAAAGGTGAAAGTATGATTATTGATTCACATATCCATTACTCTTTACCTAGAACATGTGAAGAAGTATTAGAAGCTTTAGAAATGACTGGTTGTGAATACGGTAATTTAGTTGCTCAACTTAGTAAAACAAGGGCTTCTGAAACTTTGGATTGTCTATGTGCTAAATATTTGTCAAAAGGTAAACTATATACATATGGTAGTTTAGATGTTACAGAATATTATAAAATGAATGAATTAGGAAAAAAGCAAGCAGAACATGTTGAAAAATTAATGGCATGTGGTTGCGATGGAATTAAAATGCTTGAGGGTAAACCAGAAGAAAGAAAGAAATTTCCTATTCCTGATTTTGATAGTCCAGAATTTGATGCTTACTTTGAATATATGGAAAAAAACAGAATTCCTATTGTATGGCATATAAATGACCCTGAGGAATTCTGGGATATCAATAAAGTTCCAGAATGGGCTCTTAGATCTGGATGGTTTTATGATGATAGCTTTGTGAATAATGAAAAGCAATATACTCAAGTAGAAAATGTATTAAAAAAACATCCTAATTTGGTAGTTACTTTTGCCCATTTCTATTTTCTTTCAGCACAGTTAGATAGATTAGGTGAAATGTTTGATAAATATCCTAATGTTTGTGTAGATATGGCACCAGGAATTGAATTGTTTGAAAATTTATCTAAGAATATTGAAGTTTCTAGAAAATTCTTTGAAAAATATCAAGATAGAATAATATATGGTACAGATATTTGCAGATTAGAAGAAACACCTGATAATGATTTTAATTTGAAAGATACAATTATTAGAGGAAAACTATGTCAAGAGTTTATAGTTAAAGATAAAGTTTATATTCCTGGTGATGAAAAATCGTTATTAGGAAAAGATGATTTAAATTTAAATGGATTAAATTTACCAAAAGAGATAGCAGATAAGATTTTTTATAAAAACTTTTTACGTATTACTGGAAAACCAAAAGAAATTAATGTTGATGAAGTATTAAAGGAAATTGAAAGAGAAAAAGATAGAGTTAAATTCTTGAGTTCTTTTAATAACGAAAAATGTAATTTAAGTTATTTAGAAACAATAGAAAATATTTTTAAAACAAAGTAAAGGTTAAAATAAATGAAAATATTATTAACTGCTTTTGAGCCGTTTGATGGCCAAACTAGTAATTCTAGTTTAGAGGTTTTAAATAGAATTAGTGATGCTGATAATATTGTAAAGGCTGTCTTACCTGTTTCTTATGATAAATCTAAAGAGAAAATTAACGAATTAATTGATACCAGTAATCCTAACATTGTTATATGTTTAGGGCAAGCAGGACTAGCTAATAGTATTAGACTTGAGAAATTAGCTATAAATTATACTAGAGCACCAATAGCTGATAATGATGGGGTTATAAAAGAATGTGATAGTGTCATAAAAGACTCAAAAGAAGCAATTTTTACTAATTTTGCAATTGAAAATATTTATAAAAATATGGTTGAATTGTCAAAAAAGAAATATAATGTTAGAATTAGTGTAAGTGCTGGTAGTTATATTTGTAATACTACATATTATGTTGCTCTAAAAAGAATGAATGGAAATGCACTTTTTATTCATTTGCCATATTATAAAGGTCAAGTAAATGATACTAACATATTTCAAATGGATATCGATGAAATGGTTGATACAGTTAAGTATATAATTGATATGGTAAAATAACGACTAACTAATGCTAGATTTTTCTAGCATTTTTAGTTTTTTACTAATTTACTTATAAAATTAGTGAAAATAATAAAAAAATATGGTAAAATATTTATTGGAGGTAAATATGTCAAAAATCATTTTAAAAGATATTAAAAAAGAATATGGTAGTGATGAGACAAGAATCACTGCTTTAGATAACATAAATTTTGAAATCGGTTCTGGAGAACTAGTGGTTATTTTAGGTGCAAGTGGTGCTGGTAAAAGTACATTGTTAAATATACTAGGTGGAATGGATATCCCTACTAGTGGAAAATATTTAGTTGATGATGTTGACGTAACAGCTTTAAATGAAAAGAAATTATCTTTATTCAGAAGAGAGAAAATTGGTTTTGTTTTTCAATTTTATAATTTGATGCCTAATCTTACCGCATTAGAAAATGTTGAATTATCTGCTCAAACAGTTAAAAATGGTTTAGATCCTATTGAGACATTAAAAATGGTTGGCTTAGAAAAAAGAATAAATAATTTCCCATCTAAGCTTTCTGGTGGGGAGCAACAAAGAGTATCAATTGCTAGAGCAATAGTTAAACAACCAAGTCTACTATTATGTGATGAGCCTACTGGAGCATTAGATAGTAAAACTGGTCAAAGTATTATTAAATTATTAAAAGAAATTAGTAAAAATGGTAATCAAACCGTAATTATTGTAACTCATAATGCCAATATTCAATATATGGCTGATAGAGTTATAAAATTAAGTGATGGTAAAATAATAGAAGATGTAAGAAATGATACTCCTAAAGATGTTGAGGAAATAGTATGGTAAAAAAAACTCTCAAAAAACATCATTATGGGAATGTTTTAAGAAAAAAAGTAGTTCGTGAAATTAGAACTAGTTACTTACAATATTTATCTGTTATTATGATTGCTATGTTAGCAGTAACACTATTCACTGGTATTTTTGCTAATTATAAGAATTTTGATGATAGAGTAAAAAAGGTTTACGAAGAAACTAATATGTGTGATATTGTTATCACGTATTCAGAACATGATGAAAAAGATGAAAAGTATTTGCAAGAAAAATACTTTGAATACGAAAGAAGAATATATTTTACTGGACTAACAGAAAACGTTGGATTTAATGCAATTGTATTTGATGGAAATACAAAAATGAATGTTCCAACAGATATTTCAGTAGATAAGATAACATTAGATGACGTTTTAGTAGATAATAACTTATTGAAGAAAAGAAATATAAAAATTGGTGATACTATTGCTATTGAATTTAATTCGATTTCTATAGATTTAAAAATTACAGGTACAATGGTTCACCCTGAGGCTTTAGATAACTCAACTTATGGTAATGGTTTGATATACATAGGTTATAATGCTATGTCTGAAAGCTTAAAAGAAAAATTCGGTTTACTTGGGACTGCAATAATTAATAATATGTATACTCAATATATAATTAAGTGTGCCGATAATAGTGAAAAAAATCTTGATAATTATTTAGATGATATTAATGATTATTTTTTGAATAAAGAAAATAATAATCTTTTGTTTGCTGTAAAGAGAAGTAATTTACCAACAAACGTTTCAATTGAATCTGATGTTATCCAAGCAAAGAAAATGCTTTACGTATTTCCAGTAATTTTCTATTTAGTAGCAATTTTAATTATATTAACTTCTATATCTCAGTTAATTAACAAAGAGAGAATGAATATTGGTATTATGAAGTCATTTGGTTATACTCGTTCAGAGATATTAAAACACTATATGAGTATTGCCATTGTTTTATGTTTGATTGGAAGTATCATTGGAATAATTTTAGGTCCAGCGATAATTCCTGAAGTAATGAATACAAAATATAAATATTTATATCAATTACCTCAATACAAAGTTCCATTTGTTAGATTTGAATATTTGTACAGCGTTATTGTTTTAATATTAGTATCAGTAGTTGCTAGTTACGCCGTATGTAAAGGTGAAATAAATAAGAAACCTATTGAAAGTTTGCGTGGCGAAAATAGCATTGATATGAAACCGATTTTAATTGAAAAAACTCATTTGTTTAAGAAAATACCTTTAACAATTAGAATGGCACTTAGAAATATGCGAAGGAAAATAAGTAGAACTCTTATGGTCGTTTTGGGACTGTTAGGTTGTTTATCGCTTTTAGTTTGTGGCTTTGGAATAGATAACACTTTAAACTATGGTTTAAATTTAGAAATTGACGAACTAATAGCCTATGATATTTCTGTTTCATATAAAAATGCAACTTTTATTAAAGATGAATTGACTAAAATAAGTGGAATTGAACAAGTTGATGAATATGCAAAACTAAATGTAACATTACAAGGAAAGAATGCAATTTCTAGTTACTTATATCTTTTATCTAATGATGGTAATATATTTTCACCAGATTATCATAAGGATGGAGCGTTAGTTTCAAAAAAGGTAGCTAATGAAATTGGTATTAATGTTGGTGATGAAATAAAAATAATATATAATAATACATTACATATCAAAAAAGTAGTAGATATAGTAGAATTATGTATAACTCAAGGCGTTTTCATATCTGAAGACAATATTGATATAGAGTTTAAGCCAACTGCTTCTTGGATAAGAATTAGCAATTCTGATTTGTCTGATAGTGTTAATAATGAAATTAAAGAACTTGCTAATGTTTCATCAACTATGACTCGTAGTGAAATGCATGAAAGAGCAGATAGTGTTACATCAGCAATCAGACTTATGACTTTAACAATTAAAACATTTGCTATTTTGCTTGCCGTTGTTGTTTTATATAATTTAGCTTTACTTAATTTTGAAGAAAGAACTAAAGATATTGCCACTTTGAAAGTTTTAGGTTTCACTAGAACAGAAATTGGAACATCATTAACATTTGAAATATTAGTTTCAACATTAATAGGATCATTAATAGGATTAATATTCGGTAAGCCTCTACTAGTTTTGGTAATGAGCATAAACGAAAATCCATTGTTAAGTTATATTTATCATATTGATGCTATAACTTACTTATATACAATATTATTGACATGTGGGGTTAGTATAGTAATAAATACAATTTTTGCATTTTTAACAAAAAATGTTAAAATGGTTGAATCATTAAAATCAGTTGACTAGGAGTAATTATGGTTATAAAGTATATTTTATATTTTTTGATTTATGCGTTTTTAGGATGGTGTTGCGAAGTTTCATTTGCAACTTTAAAGACTGGAAAGTTTGTTAATCGTGGTTTCTTGAATGGACCAATTTGCTCAATATATGGATTTGGAATGGTAATAGTATTATTGGTTCTTACACCAGTAAAAGATAATCCATTTATCTTATTTATATGCTCAATGTTACTAGCTACATTATTAGAATTTGTAACTGGATTCATTTTAGAAAAATTCTTCCATAAAAAATGGTGGGACTATTCTAAAGAACCATTTAATATAAAAGGATATGTCTGCATTAGATTTTCAATTTTATGGGGAATTTGTTGCTTATTGATAGTAGACATTTTTCATCCACTTATTGAAAAATTAGTTTCAAATATTCCTAATAATGTGGCAATTATTATAATTATAATAAGCGCAGTACTATATGTTGTTGATCATATCGTGACAATACTTCAAGTAATTAATTATGGAAAGCATACTAAAGAATTAGAAAGATTGTCAAATGATTTAAGATTTGCATCAGATAAGATTGGTCAAAAGGTTTCCGATGCAACTCGTGTTCTTATGGAACAATATGATAAAGTTAATGAAAAATTAAGGAAATCTCGTCTTGTTAAGGCATTCCCAAAATTGCATAAAAAAGAAGAGGAGAATAATTAAAATTATTGACAATAACTAAAAAAAATAATATAATATCACTGAACCTATAAAAGGGGAGTAGCACAGTATTTTATACTGAATCATACTCGTCAGAACGGTATTTTATACCCGGGTATGATAATCATATTTGTTAAGTGATTTTGCAAGACCTTTCCATGTTTTACATGAGTTAGGTCTTTTAATTTTAATAAGGAGATTAGAAATGGAAGAAATCAAAAACAAAAAAAGTATTAAAGATTTAGCTAGCCAATTTAATAGCGATTTAGTTTGTGGCTTAAGTGAAGAGGAAGTTTTAAAGTGTAGAGAAAAATATGGAGCAAATATTATTGAATCCAAAAAAAGAGAAACAATATTTGTTAAGTTTATAAAACAGTTCAAAGATATATTAATAATTATATTATTGATAGCTGCCTTAATTTCAATTATTATAGATCCTAGTGAGTGGTTTGATAGTTTAATAATTTTGATTGTTGTAACAATAAATGCGATTTTAGGAGTTTTTCAGGAAAATAAAGCAGAAAAGTCTTTGGATGCATTAAGAAAGATGTCTAGTCCTAATTCTAAGGTTATTCGTAATGGTAATTTATTAGTAATACCATCAAGTGAAATAGTTGTTGGAGATATTATAGTAGTAGAGGCTGGTGACTTTATTCCTGCTGATGCTAGAATTATTGAGTGCAGTAATTTAAAAGTAGATGAATCTGCCTTAACTGGTGAATCTGTTTCTTCAGACAAAGAATATATAGAAGAAGAAATAACTACTGGTGGGTTAGGGGATCAAAAAAACAAAATTTTTTCTTCGACTTTTGTTACTAATGGAAAAGCAAAAGCTTTGGTAGTTGCCGTTGGTATGGAAACTGAAATTGGTAAAATTGCCAATATGCTATTAACTAATGAAGATAATTTGACACCACTTCAACACAAATTAGTACATGTTGGAAAAATAATTGGATTAATTTCTATAATTATATGTATTGTTGTATTTGGTATGGAAGTGTTAACTGGCGTATCTGTTTTAGATGCATTTAAAACATCTGTTGCTTTAGCCGTAGCAGCTATTCCAGAAGGCTTAGCTACAGTTGTGACAATTATTTTAGCAATTGGTGTTGATAAAATGGCAAAGAAAAATGCCATTGTTAAAAAAATGCCTGCTGTTGAAACTTTAGGTTCAACATCAGTTGTATGTAGTGATAAGACCGGAACTCTAACTCAAAATCGTATGACTGTTGTTAAGGTTTGTGCTAATAGTGAAAAAGATGTGAAAAATTTAAGTGATGAAGAAAAAACATTATTAAAATATTTTGCCATATGTTGTGATGCTTCTATAAGTTGCGTTGATGGAGAAACTAAACGAATTGGTGACCCTACTGAACTTGCACTATTAGATGTTTGTATTAATAATAATATAATTTATAACGATGTAAAAAAAGTGTTAGATTTGCCATTTGATAGTGAAAGAAAATTGATGACAACAGTTATTGAATATAAAGAAAAATATTTATCAATTACTAAAGGCGCACCTGACGTTGTTTTTAAAATTACTGCTAATAGTGAAATTCTTTCACAAATGATTGAAGTCAATAAAAACATGGCTGATGAGGCACTTAGAGTATTAGCCTTAGGTGTAAAAGAATATGATTATTTACCAAAGGAAGCAGAACTAGAAAAAGATATTAATTTGTTAGGACTAGTTGGAATGATTGATCCAGCAAGGGAAGAAGTTAAAGAATCTATAAAAATTGCTAAAAAAGCTCATATTAAAACAGTAATGATTACTGGTGACCATATTATTACAGCTAAAGCAATAGCAAAGAATCTTGGAATAATGAATGATAATGATAAAGCTATAACTTCTGAAGAACTTGATAAATTAAGCGATGAGTATTTGGAAAAACATATTAATGAATATAGCGTTTTTGCCCGCGTTGCTCCAAAAGATAAAGTAAGAATTGTAAACGCATGGCAAAAGCAAGGTGCTATCGTTGCTATGACTGGTGATGGCGTAAATGATGCTCCTGCTCTTAAAAATGCTGATATTGGATGTGCGATGGGAATAACTGGTACAGATGTTGCCAAAGAAGCAGCAGATATGATTTTAGTTGATGATAATTTCTCAACAATAATTGTAGCTGTAAAATCTGGTAGAGGAATATATTCTAATATACAAAAATGTATTAGATACTTACTTTCAAGTAACATCGGAGAAGTTTTAACAATTTTCTTAGCATCATTAATATCAATAATTGCTTCTGTAGATTTAGGTGTGCCACTACTTCCTATTCACTTATTGTGGATAAATTTGATAACAGACTCTCTACCAGCTTTTGGTTTAGGTATGGAAGAAGCAGATGAATCACTAATGAATGAATATCCTAGAAGAAAAGATGAATCATTTTTTGCAAATAAACTTGGATTATTTATTGGTTTAGAAGGAGTAATGGTTGGTCTATTAACATTAGCTGCTTATTTAATTGGTCACTTTATATATGAATCACAAATAATTGCGCAAACAATGGCATTTCTAACTTTATCAGGTTGTCAATTGTTCCATGCGTATAATGTGAAAAGTGAAAAATCTGTTTTTAGTAAAAATATTTTTAAAAACAAATTCTTGAATTTTGCATTTGTTGTGGGCTTTATTTTACAAATGATTGTTATTTATGTGCCTAAACTAAATGAAGCATTTAAGCTTTCACCATTATCGTTTGATAAATTAATGATTTGTATAGGTATTTCATTTGTTACTGTAATAGTTATGGAGATATCTAAACTTATTAAGCGAATTAGTAAAAAAAAGTAAAAGAATAATCTAAAAATAGCGCTTATATATAATAAAATATATAAGTGCTTTTTTATTTTTAAAAAATATGATAAAATAAATTGGGTGATTACTGATGAGAGAACAAAATGCAATGATTATTGCTAATCCTGGTATTGATTGTAAAAAAGAAATAAATATTAGTTGGCATACTGGCTTAGATAATAAAGGTTCATATTTAGAATATCGTGAAATCGGTGAAAAAGATTGGAAAAAAGTTTTTCCAACAATCTCTAAAGTAGACTGTTTTAACAATGTATATTCTGTTGATAAAAATAGAAATGATATTCGTGAAGAGGTTATATTTTTACATTGTAAAGTTTATTTGAAAAACTTAAAAGTAAATACAAATTACGAATATAGAATTGATTCTAGTGAAGAAAGACATTATTTTAAAACTTCTCCAAAGGATGAATTTTCATTCATTTGGATTAGTGATTTTCATTCATATCCACCAGCCTTCAACAGGTTAGAAAATGCATCAAATATGATTGATAAAATTTCATTAAAGCATCAAAATGCTGATTTCGTTTTTTGCAGTGGTGATAGCATAGCATGGGGTGGAAGTTACTCTTTTTGGAAAGAATTTTATAATATACCTTCAATAAAAAAATATATGTGGGCTAACACTCTAGGGAATCATGATTATATGTCAAGAGCATATGATAAAAATACTAGTGATTATTTTAAAGAAGTTAATAATTTCCCGAAAAATGGATATAAAGGTGAAATTGGAGTATGTTATTATTTTAAATATGGAAATTCATTATTTATTGTAATGCATAATGAACATATGGGAGTAAATGAACCTTTTAATGAAAATGTAGAAAAAGCTATTAATTGGGTAGAAAAAGTTATAAAAAACAATCCTGCTAAACACATTTTTTTATGTCAACATTACCAATGGATAAATGGTGTCAATGGACGTGATAGGGCTTTTGGATATGAAAGGTGGAAAACAATTTGCGATAAGTACCATATAGAATTGGCAATTGCTGCAAATGATCATACATATATTAGAACATATCCTATTTTTGCTGATGAGATTGTTGAAAACGGAACTGTTTATATGCAATGTCCTTCAAGTGATGGAGATCGTGGTGTTGACCTTGAAGAACCAATGTCATATCCAAATAAAAAGATAGCATTTAGATATGCTACAGGCTTGAATACCATCGCAGGAATATTTGTTGAAGTTAAAAATAATACAATAAAAACAATTCTCTATGATAGAGATATGAATATTGTTGATGAAAATATTATAAAGAGTGAGTAAAAATATGGTGATTTGCAAATTTTGTGAATCACCAAAACATTTTTTTAAAAAACTCTTGCATTTAATTGTTGTTTGTGGTATCATATTATAGTCAAATGCGGGCGTGGCGGAACTGGCAGACGCGCTAGACTTAGGCTCTAGTTCTCCGGAGTGCAGGTTCGATTCCTGTCGCCCGCACCAATGATGATAATTAGTAGGTATTTTGTATTAGTCAAAGTGCCTTTTTTTGTTAAGTGAGGAAATAATGCATATGAAGAAATTTTTATTTTTAATTATATTAGCAATGGCTACTATTACTATGGCTTGTAATAATCCACTCCAAATTGAAGATATAAATGGTGAGGATGATTATTCTTTGGCAGTATTAACAGAAAAAGAACTTCTTAGTAAAAAAACAAATAAATGCTTAGAACAGTCTGTCACACATAGAAATGATAATGAAGTTGATTTTTCTTGTAAAAGGTTTTCTGGTGTACATGATTTAATTACTTTTAATTTAAAGTCTGAAAAAGAATATGTATTTTTAGTTGACTCAAAGATATTATCTGGTAATGGTGATTTTTATATTATAAAAGATGGACAATTAATTGAAAAGATTGGTTGGACTAATGAAGAAGAAATTAAACTAAAAATTAGTGGTAAAATCTCTTTTAGAATTGCTGGTGAATCAGCTAATTTGAAAGTAAAGGTTAAGAAAATTAATTAGGAGAAGTGTTATGAGAAATATTGGAACAAAAACTATAGAAACTGATAGATTAATTCTTAGAAAGCCAACAGTAGATGATGCTGAAGCAATATTCAATAATTGGGCGAATGATCCAATAGTTACTAAACATTTAACGTGGGAACCTCATAAAAACATTGATGTTACAAGAGAATATTTGAATAATAAATTAGAGAAAAAACAAGATGATGGTTATATGTTTGATTGGCTAGTTATTTTAAAAGAAACAAAAGAAATAATTGGCGAAATAACAGCAGTAAAAGTTTCTGTAATCAATAAATTTGTTGAAATGGGACACTGCTATGGTAGTAAATACTGGAACAAAGGTTATGCCACTGAGGCATTAAAGGCTTTTATACAATATATGTTTAAGTTAGTAGGTGTTGAAAAAGTAATTGCTTGTCATTCAAGTGAAAATCCAGCCTCTGGAAAAGTTATGATTAAAGCAGGAATGCATTATGATGCTGCTTTACCAAAGTATGTTGTTGATAAGGCAAGTGGAAAAAGAGTTGATCTTTTATATTATTCTATAGATAATAAATAGGAGTAATTATGATTCTTAATATTGGTGGAAGAACTGACATTGTTAATTATTATAGTGAATGGTTTATAAATAGAATCAAAGAAGGTTTTTGTTATGTTAGGAACCCAATGTATCCACAAATTGTATACAAATATGATTTAAGTCCAAGTAAAATAGACTTTTTACTAATGTGTTCTAAAAATTATCGTCCCATTATTAAGTATATTGACTTATTAAATTCAAAGTACAGATTGATGTGTCATTATACAATTACTGGGTATGGGCGCGATGTTGAACCAAACGTTCCAACAATCAATGAATCAGTTTCTACTTTAATAGAACTATCAAAAAAAATAGGAAAAGAAAAAGTGATATGGAGATATGATCCAATATTATTAACTAAGAGATATACAAAAGAATACATAATCAAGGCATTTGATTATATTGCTAGCAAAGTATGTAATTATATTAATAGAGTTGTTTTTTCTTTTGTTCAAATATATAAAAAATTAGAAACAAATTTTCCCGAAATTGTGCCTTTTACAGATAATGATAAAGATGAGATACTCAGAGGGATTTCTCAAATAGCTAAAAAATATGGATTACGTATTCAAACTTGTGGAATGGAAGAAGACTATTTGGAAAAATATGGAATAGAAAAATCAGGTTGTACAACAAAAGAACTAATTAAAGATATTTATAATATCGAATATAAATTGAAAAAAGAAGGTAAATTACGTCATGGTTGTCATTGCTTAGAAACAAGAGATATTGGTGCCTATGACAGTTGTCCTAATGGATGTAAATATTGTTATGCAAATCAAAACTATAAAGTAGCTTGTTATATGTACAAATATAATCACAATATTAATAGTCCAATGCTAATAGGAAACCTAAAAAAAGATGATATTATAAAAGAAGCTAATCAAAAATCATTTATAGATTAATATTTTTAAATAAAAAATTGACACTATAAATAATATAATGTATAATTTTATAAAAAAAGTATTATGTGTGATTTTTGTAAAAAACAAAAAGTTATTGCAATAATCAGGCAATAACTTTTTTTAAATGGAGGCACTTATGGAAAAGGTAAAGAAACAGTATGGCATTTGGACAGGAATCGCAATGGTAGTTGGAATTGTAATAGGTTCAGGAGTCTTTTTAAAGGCTGGTGGAGTACTACAATTATCTGGTGGTGATTTGAAATTATCAATTTTGGCCTGGTTTATTGGTGGAATGATAATGGTTGTCTCTGGTTTTTGCTTTGCAATATTTGCTAATAGGGTTAGTAAGTATAATGGTGTTGTTGACTATGTTGAAGTAGCTACAAATAAAAGAGTCGGTTATACACTTGCTTGGATTATGACTACTTTTTATTATCCAATAATTGCTTCTATAGTTGCTTTGTTTGCTGGCTCTTATTTCTTTAAAATGATTGGAGTAAATATTGGTTTAATAGATTGGCAAAACTTTATTTTTGCGTTTGTTATAATTACATTAATAATTTTGATGAACTATTTATCACCAATGATTTCATCTAAGTTTCAAGTTTCTTCAACAATCATTAAGCTTATACCAATTATTATAATTGCTATAGTTGGATTACTTGCTTCTTTAATAGTTGGAAAAGATTATGGTATTGTTAATGCATTTACAAAAAATGCTGAAGGATATCAGATCAATTTTGGTGAAGCAATTAAGAAAACAGCGTTTGCCTATGAAGGCTGGGTATGCGCTACAGCAATTAATGCTGAACTTAAGGACTCTCATAAAAACTTACCAAGGGCTTTAGTTGGAGGAACTATTGCTATATTGCTTTTCTATATTATATATTATATAGCATTATCATCTTTTTTAGGAAATGCTGAAACAATAATTCAAGATGCTAATGCACCAATTGCTGTATTTGAAAGTATAATGGGAAAGGTTGGAGGAGTTTTATTTACTTTATTTATAATGATTTCTTGCTTAGGAACAGTTAATGGTGTTTCAATTAGTTGCTGTCGTGGAATGTATACAATGTCATGTCGTGGACAAGGTATTTGCCCAGAAAAGTTTTCTAAATTAGGAAAAAATGGTAGTGTATCATTTTTATCTTGTTTGTATGGTTATTTCTGCATTGTTTTCATGCTTATTATTTGGTATTTAGCAATGCATAATGTATGGATATTTGGACATTTGGGTAGCATGGATGAAATAGTTTGTGCCATAATTTATGCAGTCTATATATCAATGTATGTTTATATTATGATTAAATTTAAAGAATTGAAATTTGTAAGTAGATTTGTTGTCCCAACAATAGCTATAATTGGTTCAATATTTTTTACGATTTGTGGAACTGGATTATTCCAATTGATTACATCAGGGTCAACAGCAAGTATAATTGACTTTTTAGTATTTTTATTATTGTTTGTTTTATTAATGATACCAAGTTTATTTTTCTATAATAAAAATGCTGAAGCTGAGACAATATAATTTATAAGGGCAAGTTTTGCCCTTTTTTATTTGATTAATATTGATAAGTATAGTATAATAATAGGAGAGAGGTATATAAAATGAGTGCTTTAGAAATAGTATTAGTATCGGTTTGTAGTTTTTTAGTTGCTGGAATTATAGTAGCAATAATAATTAATATTTATTTGAATAAATTTAAGGTTAATAGAGTTTATGATTTCTATGAAATGGATGAAGTTAATCATAGCGATATTGTATTTTTAGGAGATTCTTTGACTGATTTCTTCCCTGCTCACGAATTACTAAAGAAAAAAGTATTAAATAGGGGAGTAGCTGGAGATACAACAGAAGATGTTTTAAAAAGAATTAATGAAATATTGGAAGTGAAACCAAAAGTTGTATATCTTCAAATTGGTATTAATGATATGATTTATAACAGAAAGATAACTTGTGTTGAAATAAAAGATAGAGTTTTTAACGTTATAAAAGTATTACAAGATAATAACATTATTGTTAGATTAATTTCATTATATCCAATTAATAGAAAAAAGATGGCCTTTACATGGGTTGTTTGTAAGTTTGCTAATAATAAAAAAATTATTGAAACTAATAAACTTTTAAAAGAAGAAGCTGAAAAGAAAAATATTGATTTTATAGATGTACATGATAAACTTTTGGGTGATGATGGTAATTTGAAAAAGGAATTTACTGTTGAAGGATTACATTTATCAATTAAAGGTTATAAGACCATTGTTCCTGCTTTTAATGATCATTTAGAAAAAGAAAATTTATAATAGGTGAATAAAATGATTTATCCAAAAGAATGTAGTTATAATAGATGGTTAAAAAAAGATGTAATAAATAAAAAAGTTATTTTTGACGGAAGTAAGTGTGACCTTTCAACTATTGAAAAAATAGGTATTGATAAACTTCATTTTGAATTAGAAAAAGGTGAAAATGGACTTTCAATTAAATATAATTCGAAGATATCAGAGCATATAAAACGACCTGTTATTGGTCTTAAGATTAATTTTCCTGAAGAAGATTATAGTGAGTACAATAGAGTCAGGGTTGATTTAAGAGTTAATGTTAAAGGAATTCAAAATCTTTATATGCATTTTTGTGTTCAAGGTGATGAAAAATATTTTATGCATGCCCCTAGCATTATAACTAATAAATGGGTAACTACACTTTTTGAACTAAATCAATTTGATAGAAGTAAATTATCATTTATAAAAGTTATTCCATTTATAGGTGGATGCCCACCATATTCAAATGGTAATTTCGAAGTGATAATTAAAAAAATAACATTTGAAAAAGTTAAAGAAGAATATGAACTTGGTTATAACTTAGAAGATCGTATAGCTTATTCTCATTTTGGTTATTATCCAAAATCAAAAAAGACTTTTATTGTAAGTGGATATGATTTAGATTATGAAATTGTTGAAAATAGTGTAGTTGTTAAAAGAGGAAAAACAGTTAAATTAGAAACTGTGCTCGGAACTTTTGGTATAGGTGATTTTTCAGATATTGAAAAAATTGGGAAATATAAAATCACATGTGATGGTAAAGAAACTGAAGAATTTTTAATATCTTTTAATCCTTATAAAGAAGGAATTGATAAGAGTTTGTCTTTCTTATATCAATTAAGATGTGGTGTAGATGTTGCAGGAGTTCACGAAGCGTGTCATTTGAATAGTTATACTACTAATGAATTAGGAGACAAAGTTCCTAATTTTGGAGGTTGGCATGATGCTGGTGACTTATCTCAATTTGAAATTTGTACTGCCTTAATGACTAGTTGTTTATTAGAATTATATCAAAGTAATAAGAATAAAAGAGTTTTAGAAGAAGCAAAAGTTGGTTTGAATTGGTTACTTCAAACAACATTTCATAATGGTGATAGAGCTCTTTCAGTATCTTATGATAAATGGTACGACAATGTTCGTAAAGCTAGTGATGTGTATCCTAACAATAAATCAGAAAGCGGACCTTTTGAAAACTTTTTATCATCAGCTGCTTTAGCACTTGGAGCAATAGTATATAAGGAGATAGATGAGGTATATAGTGATTGGTGCCTAAATATAGCAATGGAAGATTACCATTTTGGAATTACTGGTTATAAAGAAGGAAAATATACTAAACGTTGGGGACCATCTCCTATTCCTCAAGTACTGGGAGCTTCATTAACAGCGGCTAGTTTGTTATATAAATTAACTTGTGATGAAAAGTATATTTTAGATGCTACAGAGAATGCTAAAATGGTTATGGCTTGTCAAGAAAGAAACTATGTTGGAAAAAATATTAAAGTAAGAGGTTTCTTTTATGAGAATCTTAAGCACGAAAACTTATTAATTTATGAACATCGTGGACATGAATCAACACCTGTTTGTGGTTTGGTAGATTTGTGCAATGCTTTTCCATACCACGAAGATTATCCAAAATGGATAGAAAGCATAAAGCTTTATAAAGAATATATTGAAGTTTTAAAAGACATATCTTTACCATATGGATTACTAGCAGGTCATATTTATAAAGTTGATAAAGTTGATTTTAATAAATTTACTATTCCTAGTAATTATGGTCCTCGTGATGTTGCAATTTCTGAGCTTAAAGAACAAATAGTAAGTGGTTTAAATATAGGCGATGACTGGTATGTTAGAAGAATGCCAATAGCTATTCAAAGAAGAGGTTTTAATGCAACTCTTTTAAGTAAAACAAAAGCCGTTAGTAGTGTAGCAAAACTCTTAAAAGATGAGGATTTACGTCAAATAGCAATTGATCAATTAGAGTGGATT
>UMGV01045173.1_pt1 | contig 17801 bp, 14 predicted proteins | sample 1965361 | NCBI WGS metagenome assembly UMGV01 (sample SAMEA4836081, study PRJEB28245) | human gut metagenome | biome: gut microbiome; material: fecal sample | place: Denmark | collected 2008
CAACTTTTTTCATTCTTTCCATAAAATTCACCATTACTTATTATACCACAATTATTTATTTTTTAAAGGGGTATTAATTTTATTTTATTAATTCTTCATATTCCAAAACACCTAAAAGGATAGCTCCGCTTAAAGCAAGTTGATAACTTTTACTTGTTAACAAACTAGCTTCATTAGGATTAGATAAAAAACCTATTTCAATTAAACAACCAACTTTGTTGATGTTATCTACTAAATATTTATCTTTAATTGGCATTGCTTCACGTTTTGTGTTTTTAAGTTCGCTTCTAATTGATTTTTGAATGTATGTAGCTAAATTTTTATTATCAATGTTATTAGAATTATAAAACACTTGCGCACCACTTATTTTATTATTACTATAACTATTAGCATGAATCGATAAATACAAAAAGCAATTCGAAGAGTTAATCAGATCAACTCTTTTTTGGATATCCTCTCTCTTTCTGTTTTTAGAATTAGCACTAGCTAAATCATAGTCGCCTTCTCTAGTTAAATAAACAATATAACCATTATTTTCTAAAACTTCTTTCAAAGTAAAGACAAAATCCAAATCAACATCTTTTTCTAAAATACCATTATAACTAGTTCCTCCATCCATTCCTCCATGACCAGCATCTAAATAAATCGCTTTTGAATTAATTACATCTTTGCTTACTTTAGAAAATGCTGTTATACAAATAAAGAATAAAAAAAATGATAATCCAATTAATATTTTTTTCATTGTTTCTTTCACCTTCCTATAATAATTTTATTAATAATAAAAAAAAGAATAACTTAATGTTATTCTTTTTTAAACAAATCAATATAGATTTTCTTTAATTGTTCTTTTTGTTCTATAGTCATACCTTTTAAATATTCAGTTTGACCATCTTCTTTTGTTATTTCAATAGTAGCACGATGATGACCTAATATTTTCCCATTTTCTACAACAAATATATCAGGAACTAAAAGCTTTTCTCCAAAATCTGAAACTTGTTTTTGAATAAAATCTAAAAGCCATAAATACTCATCAGTGTTATTTTTTCTCATATCAAAAATGTCTAAATACAATATTTCCTCTACTTTATTTGATTGAGCAGCTTCATTAGCTGTTGGCAAAGCTGCAGCACAAAATGGACATTGATATTTGTAAGGATTATATCCAAAATATATATATACTCTTTTATCTGATGTAAGAGCTTTTTTTATAGTATCGAAATCTTTCTTTACAAACACGTTTTTTTCAAGCATTTTTTTGTATTCATTAATATCTAACCAATCCCAATCAGATGGAATTAATTCTTCATTTGAGTAATAACTATAATCACTATTGAATGTTTCCTTTTCGTCTTCTTTTTTACAGCCATTAAAAATAGCAATAACAAATAACAAACACAATATTATAAAGATTCTATTTTTCATACATCACCAAATCAATTTTTAGGTTTACCTAATAATTCAAACATTTTCTTTTTATAAGCTTCTACTCCCTTTTGATTAAATGGATTTACACCTAATAAATATCCACTAACACCACAAGCAAACATAAAGAAATATACCATATAACCAAAAGTATAACAACTAATCTCTTTAACTTTAATCAATATATTTGGAACTTCACCATTGACATGAGCAATAATAGTTCCTTTCATAGCTTGAGAGTTAACATAGTTTAAGCTTTTACCAGCTAAATAGTTTATTTTATCTAAATTGCTATCATCGCTTTTTATTAATAAATCTTCTTCTGGATTTTCTATTTCAACAACCGTTTCAAATAAATTTCTCTTTCCATCTTGAACATATTGTCCTAAAGAATGAAGGTCAGTAGAATAAATCACACTTGCTGGGAAAAGTCCTTTTCCATCTTTTCCTTCACTTTCACCATATAGTTGTTTCCACCACTCACCAATATATCTTAATTTTGGCTCATAAAACGCTAAAATTTCAGTTTCTTTTCCCAAGTTGTAAAGGGCATTTCTAACACTAGCATATAGCAAAGCTTCATTTTCTAAAAATGGTGTCTTTGAAAATCTTTCATAAGCATCTTTGCTACCTTTTAGAATTTCATATATATCATATCCTTTGTAAGCAAGTGGTAATAATCCAACAGCTGTTAAAACTGAATATCTTCCTCCAATTCCATCAGGAATAAAGAACTCTTCATAGCCTTCCTTGCAAGCCATTGTATGTAGGGCGCTATCATGATTAGTAGTTATAGCTACTATTCTTTCACTATAATCAGCATATTTTTCTAATAACAACTCTTTTATTAATCTAAATGCAATTGCTGATTCTGTTGTTGTTCCTGACTTTGAAATCACTACAGCAGAAAAATCTTTATCAGCTAAAAATTTAAGTAATTGTTTAGAATAAGTAGATGAAAAACTGTTTCCAGCAAACACAACTTCAAATTCTGAATCAACGAAATATTCATCTAACATTTCAAGTCCAGCTTTTGCACCTAAGTATGAACCGCCAATTCCAATAACAACTAAATACTTACCATTTTTTCTTAATCTAGAAGCACATTTTTTTATTCTATCAACTTCATCAGAAGTAATTTTAATTGGCCAATCCACCCAATCAACAAAATCATTTCCGGCTCCAGTTTTTTCTAATAGTTCACGCCTAGCAGAATTTGCCTTAGCTTCCATAGATAAAATTTCATTTTCGCCAACAAAACCCAATACGTTTTTATAATCAAATTCTAATGTTTTCATAAATATTACCCTTCTTTTCTCAACTCTTTAGAAATAAAATTAGGCATTTCTTTTTTTAGTGTATCAAAACCAATTTTGTATTTTGGCACTTCACCTTTAACACCACGATTTTTATTTAATAGTTTATAACTTAAACGTAATTTTTTTTCTTTTTCATCAATATCTAAAACTTTTAATTTAACTTGTTGTCCAACATTAACAAATTCATGAATATCACGAACGAAATTATCAGAGAACTCAGAAATATGTATTAGTCCGTCATATTCTCCAACACTGACAAAGGCACCATATCCTAAAATATTAGTAACTTTGCCATACACAATTTCACCTTTTTTTATCATTTTAATACCTCAACATAACTTTATTATATCACAAAACCCGGCTTTTGTTAAGGTAATTTTTCATTTAAATCTCAATCTATATGAACAGTGTTTACAAAGTTCTTCAATTACTATTCCTCTTTTGAATCCTTCTTGCATTTTTTTAAATCGTTCACCAGACAAAATGTTTTCTAAACTATCGTTTAAACAATTTCCTAAGACTATATTAGCAGAACTATCAAGGCAACAAGGAACAACATCTCCATTTGCTAAAATGGCAATCTGATCTCTACTACCATAGCATCTTCCCTTTTCAGAAACAAATTTGTTTGTTAAGCTTGGCCATTCAAATTCTTCATCAACAGATAAATAAACATTATCAACTATTTTTTTAGAATCAATAGTTATCTTTTCTTCTAATTTTAAATTATCATTTAGATAATCTAAAATAAGCTTAGTAATACTTTCATTTTTTACCCACAGTCTAATTGATAGATAAAATGTTTTGTTTAAAGAAACATATTTTATCATTTCTAATATACCATTTAAGTATTCATCTCTTCTATCTAAACTTATTTCACTAAGTGCATGAGCGGAAATATTCACTTGTCTAATGCAAGGACTTTTAGTTAAACAATCGAACTTTTCTTGCAATTTTGTGGCATTTGTAGTGATATTTACTTTAACATTTTCTCTAGTACATATAGCTAAAATCTCATCAAAATTAGGATGAATAAGAGGTTCTCCCTTAACATGTAAATAGATATAATCAGTAAATTCTTTAGTTTGCCTAACGATTTTACTAAAATCTTCAACACTCATTATTTGCTTTTTTCTTCCATCTAAAGAACAAAAATGGCAATGTAGATTACACAAATTGCCAATTTCAATATATATTTTTTTAAACATTTTTGTTATTATCCCTAACTGTTGGAGTAGCAGTATACATCAAAACAAGGGCTCCAATAAACGTCATCACCTTGCTGTAGCTAGTTTTTTTCAATAAAAGAATTATTAATAAACCGCTTGTTAAAGTTACAAAAGTAATAATAACTTTGATAATAAACATTTTTTTAATATAATTCCCACTACAATATTCTCTAATCATGCAACCTGTTGGAATTAAAAAAGCTAAACATACAAAAACTATAGCATATCTATATGAAAGCATTTGTGCCAACTCTTCTCCTTCTAAATCCTTAACAGGTAGTAGAATCATTGATAATAGCAAAATTATTATACTAACAATAACCGAACCGAAATAAATATCTCTACCAATTTTTTGCTTATTCAACATTTTCGACACCAATAATACCTGGAACTTCTTCTAATAATATTGCTTCAATTCCATCCTTTAATGTTAAATCTATGCTTGAACAGCCTACACATGCTCCTAACATTCTCACATAAACTATTCCATTTTCAATCTTAACAATTTCACAATCTCCACCATCTCTTACAAGATAAGGACGAACTTTATCTATAACTTTTTTTACTTTCTTTTCGATTTCTGCTTGTGTCATTTTTTTATTCCTTTCTTATTTGTTCTTTTTTTATACAATATTATTATACTACAAAAGTCAAAAAAGTAAATAATAAATCATTCATCATAATCAGCAAATGGTATAATCTTGTCACTAGCACCATAAGAATAATACCTTGGCACTTCTCCTTGAATAATATAAGCCACAATTGGTATTTTGGTTTCTATTTGTATCTCTTGATTATTTAATGGTATCAGCGTTTGAAAACTCATACTTACTGCTAAATCCATTCTAAACAAACTGTTATTAATGCCATATTCATCAATTGAAGTAACAACATCTGTTTTACCACTACCAATTGGAAGCATTTTAATTTTTATGTTTGGACCAATATTAAATAAAGCATCACTAAAAATTATTCCTAAAGGTAACTCCAAATTTTCAAGGTTACTAAAAACATCTTTACTTGCTAACAAGTTTTCATTGGTTTTAGCTAAAATATTATTAACTTTTTTTGTATCGACTATTATTCCTTTTGAGTTTACACTTATAATATTATCTGCATCAATTTCATCAACTATTCCATTTCTTACAATATTTTCAATTACCCTTGTAGAGGAATTTGTTGCTTCTTGTTTTATATAATCTCTTATTCTTTTACTATAATAACCATCTAAAAACTTTATTAAGCAATACGCAACAAGCAAAAAAATTAAAAAACTTATACTTTTCTTAACAAAACTCTTCATACTAAATTATAGTATTCTATAATGATTTAATGTATGTTTTTATAAAAATATAATTTTTAGATATAATAATAATATAATTATGCGGAGGTAAAATTTTAAATGAAAGTAAAAGATTTGATGTGTAAAAAAGTTGTCACTGCTAAAAGAAGTGATAAAATTTTAGATGCTATAAAACTATTAGAAAAAAATGATATTGGGATGTTAGTTATAATTAATGATGATAGAAAAATCGAAGGAGTATTAACGGATCGTGATATTTTAATAAGAAAAGTTTTAAAAGATAATAATTGTAATGGTACTATAAATGATGTTATGACCCATACATCAGTTGTTATCAATAAAGATGAGGATATAACTTCGTTAATCAAGAAATTAGCTGATTATCAATTAAGAAGACTACCAGTAACAAATGAAAAAGATGAGCTTGTTGGAATAGTAACTATATCTGATATAGCTATATGTAAACAAACACAAAATTTTCTTGGAAACACCTTTAGAGAAATTTGTCTTCCAAACCCACAAACAGAAAAGCCATTAAAATACTTAAAGGTTGATGATTTTCCACTTTAATAAAAAGCAAGCACATCGTGCTTGCTTTGTTTATTTTTTCTTTAAAAGTAATACTGTTTCCGCCATAACAGCCTTACTCTCTCCAATTGGCCCTACTTTTTCTCCTCTAGTTGCCTTAACATTTATTTGGTTCAAATCAATATTTAAACAATCAGAAATATTATTTTTCATTTTTGAAATAAAAGGAGCCATCATAGGTTTTTCAATGTATATTGTTGAATCAATATTAACTATTTCATATCCCGAATCATTAACCATTTTAGCTGTTTCTATTAGAAAATATTTTGAAGCAATTCCTTTATATTTAGAATCATTATCTGGAAACCATGTTCCTAGATCTCCTTTTGATAAAGCTCCTAGTAAAGCTTCAGCAATACTATGATATAAGACATCACCGTCAGAATGAGCAACAACTCTAAACTCACAGGTAATCTTTTCTCCGCCCAAAGTGATGAAGTCTCCACTTTCTAATCTGTGGGTATCACATGAATGACCAATTAAGAACTGTGGGATATTTTTCAATATTTTTTCCGCCATCTCTACATCCTCATTTTCTGTTATTTTAATATTATTGTTTTTACAAATAACAATTTTAGGTGAAATTCCTATATACTTTTCAACAGCACTAACATCATCATAAAAAGAAATATTTTCTTCTTTGGCTTTTTTTAAAGAATATATTAAATCAGATTTCATTAAGCCTTGAGGAGTTTTGATATTATACATTTTATTTCTTTCAACGCTTTTACTATAGTCATCATCAACATATCTTAAAGCTTCGCAACATTTTGAAGCAAGTGTAACTAAATGACTCTTTTTAAGTTCTTCAAAAACTTCTTTTATATCACTAGTTGTTATAAATGGTCTTGCGCCATCATGAATTAAAACATATTCTTCAGTTATTTTTTCTAAACCATTAAAAACACTATCTTGTCTAGTTAAACCACCATACGCAAAAGTAATTCTTTCAGAAAAATCATTTGAAATATATTGTTTAATTATTTTCTCTTCTTCTTTTTTGCATACAACAACTACCTTCGTGCACTCTTTAACACTCAAAAATTTTTCTAATGAGTACATAAAAATAGGCTTATTATTAATCAAATGTAATACTTTATTATATCCTAGTTCACATCTCGTACTAGATCCTGCTAGTAATAGGATTGTTGAAAAACTTTCTATCATAAATTCTTTAAAAATGTGTTATCTAAATCCACTTTATAAGTTTCAAAATCATCTTCGCCATCACGCACATTTTCTATTGAATAAATATTATATTTTTTATTCTCATCATTTTGTGCTAAATACAAAGATAAAAGTCCAGCTTCTACGCATTCAAGAGCATTCTTTTCTTGAACATCTTCACTATATACAAAACCTATTGTATTATTAATAACATATTTATTCCCTTCAAAATATACATCTGCTTTAATCAATTTGCTACTACCTTTTAAAACGCCTTTTTGAACTTCGTAATACTTATCTAATTCTGAAAACAAAATACAATATTCACTATTTGAAATTTTATAAATATTATCTTCAGTAGTCAATAAATCCTTTTTTAAAACATTGAAGTAGTTTTCAATAATTACCTTCCCAGCCTCATTACCATATTTTCTTATCAAAGATTGAGCTCTTTCAATATATAAAAATACTAAGCCAAATTCTTCATTATTATCAATTCTTGCTTCTAAATCTTTATTCAAGTTTTCTCTTGTGAAAATAACAGCATTTTCACTTTCAAATATTACTTTATGGAATGTAGCAATCAGTTCATTACTTTTTGGATCATATGCCTTAACTTCTTCATACCATTCAATTCCGTCAGAAGTTTTTAAACGATAACGATATTTGTAACTACCACTAGTTTGTTTTAATAAAGCATCATAAGTAACATAATCTTCATAGTAAACAAAGTTTTTGAATTCTTCACTCGAAATAACAGAAGTATCCAAGTTAAGTTTATCCATCATATTTTTTGTTAAGCGATATTTATCTATTGAACTATCAAAATATCCAATAGGTTCATTTAAGCTCTCTAAGTATTTAACAATTGAAGTACTATTATTAACTTTTTTATCAAAAGTATTCTCTTCTAAAACTTGTTCTTTAATTACTTCTCTTACATCGCTTTCAATTATTTTCAATATATAACCATTTTCATTAACTTGTTTTTGCAAACTAAGAATAAGTTCTTTATCCTCAGGAAAACGCAGTCTCAAAACAAAATTTCCATCAATAGTAGAAATATATTCACCTAATTTTTGATATTCTATATCTTCATTATCAATATATATGCCTAAACATTTTTTATTCCATTTCTTGCTATTAATTCCTAATGGTACTAATTGCAATGAAAAGTTTTTATTCAATGATAATTTTCTTTCTTTGTTTAAATATACTCCACATAGATCATCACTAATATTAGAATTTGTTTTATGCTTAGCTTTTACTAAACGGAAAATGAAAATAATTAAAGATACTAATAAAGCCAAAAGATAAACATAAATACTTATTATCTTCAAAGTTAAGGCTTCATTTCCCTTAATGAAGTATGAATGTCCTTTAACGTATCTAGCATAATAATCAAACCCTATTACCAAAATTGGTAATATAAATAAAATTGTTTCAAAAAAAGGAACTTTTTTAAATTTAACTATTTCTATAATAATAACAGAAACAAAAACAAAAGTAATAATTGCTGATATTACAAGATGTTGTTGATCTATCAAACGATTAAAATTTTTCAATATCTCAAGTAGTTTTTCCATATTTTTCTCCTTTTTTATATATAATTTAAATTCTATCAAACTTTTAATTATTATAACATATTTTAAATGTTTTTTAAAATAAAGTTTTATTTTTCAAAAATAAACATTTCACTGATATTATAACATGGAGAGCAATTTTTTTCAATCGATTTAAAAAAGCTACTAAATTAAAAATCTAGTAGCAATCATTTTATTTAATATTCAAATAGCCATCAAGCATTTCTTTAAGTCTATCAATACTTAACTCTAAACTAATATTTCCTGAAACAGTTATAGAAATATTCCCTGTTTCTTCAGAAACTACAATTGTTATCGCATCATATCTTTCACTGATACCAATAGCAGCACGATGTCTTGTTCCCAAGAATTTTGGAACATCGTATTTATCTGTAGATGGGAAATATGCTCCAGCACACATAATTTTATTTTTTCTTATTATTACAGCACCATCATGACAAGCTGTTCCTGGAGTAAAAATTGTTGTTAGAATTTCTTGTGTGATAGTAGAATTAAGTGGAATAGCTTTATCTATGAAAGTATTTAAGCTATCTTCTTTTTCTATTGTTATTAAAGCTCCAATTCTTCTCTTTGACAAGTATTCGGCAGTTGAACATAAAATTGAAATAATTTCTTGTTTTTCTTGATTAGAAGAAAAAGCATTGTCAATTTTATTCATTGTAAACATTTGTTCAAACTCATGTCTAATCTCTTGACTATAAACAATAATCATACAACCCACTAACCAAAAAACTAACAATCTCAATATTGCATTCAGCATACTTAAAGAGAAAAGTGCTGATAAAATATATGTTAATAATAAGGCTCCAATAATAACATAAAATTTAGGTTGTTTAATCTTCTTCTTAATTAGTTTAATAATAAAGTATAATACAACTGCAAACAGAACAATATCAATTACTAATTTAATTATTCCTGCACTACTAAAATTATCAGTATATTTCAAAATGTTTTCTTCAAATATTTTAAACATATTAATCACCATCTTTACCAAAAATTGATTTGATTTTCATTTTTCTTTCTTCATCTATTTCTTGCTTTGTTAAAAAATAGTTTATCATTTTTTTATCTTTTTCATCAATCGCGTAATCAATAGGCAAATTATTGATTTCATCTAACAACAATATATCAGCGCCATGCTCAACTAAATACTTTACCATATCAATATTACCACTAATTGCAGCTAAATGAAGTGGAGCTTGTTCTAATTCAGAACCAATGTTTAAATCGCATCCATAATTAACTAACGCTTTTACAAATGGCATTTTATTTTCAATAACCGCTTTGTGAATTGGAGCATCACCATTTTCATTAGCTAAATTAATATTTACTCCAGCAGCTAAAAATATCTTGAACAAACGCAAATCATTAAGTTTTATTGCTATATGCAACAAGGTATTTCCAGAAACGTTTTGAGTATTAATATCTACTTCTTCTTCCTTCATTTTGTTTAAAGTATTTTTAATATATAAGTATCTGTGAGGATCACTTCTAACTGTTTTAACGAAATCATTAAATTTCTTTTTTGTTCCTCTTTTATACATTTTTGCCCCTAACTAGTCGGAAAGCAACTTCATCTAACCCACTAACTAATGTGTTTTTACAAATTACTCTAACTTTATAGTTATTTAAAACATAATTCCTATAATTATCACGATAATAATTCAAAGCTTCATTAGGAGAGCTATCTCCCCAAATAATCATCACTGTTAATAATTTATTATTTCTTACCATTACTATTTCATTATCTTGAACATAATACGATTCAACTTCATTTTTCCTAATACATTTGTTCAATTCATATAAAACTTTATCAGCTTCAAGATCTTCAAAAACATTGTTTCTATCATCTAAAATATTTTTGATTGTTCCAAAAAAGCGATAAGAGTAATCTTTATTTAATAATAAATTATCATCATAGATAACTAATTTTTCCTTACATAACAACAAGAACGAAATGATATTATCATTGATATAATCAATATCAATATCATAATAGCTCTTGAAATCCAAAATATTATAATCTGAATTATACAAATATTCATTATTCAAATCGGTAACATTAATCATATTAGTTAAGCAATAAATGATTTCTTCATTTTTTGCTCCATTTGAAATCATAAACTGAGAGAATTTTTCAAAGAATTCTCTTTGCCTATTTATTCCTTTTGTAAAGTAATTAATTTTTAGATTAACATTATAATTATTTTTATGTAAATTATATATATATTCATATAATCCATCTTCTATTATTTCAAGTCCCACATTATCATGGAAATTCTCTTTTATTATTCCTCTAATACTACTATACTTCTTTTGCAAATTCTTTGGAATAGGTAGATAGCGATAATCTAAGAAGATTGTTGAAGAATTTCTAACTCTTGATATTAAACTATTAGAAATAGTAGCATGTATCTGCAATTCTCCAGCAACTATTACTTGATTAGCATTTACAAAATCTCCATATTCATTTGCATCATTTAATTGACCATCATCAATAATTACCAAATCAAAATCATATGGTGATAAGAATAGATTTGCTATATCTGTTGAAGATAATACTATTTTTTTATATCCAGAAGTCTTTTTTAGATAACTAGAATAATCTAAGTTTTTAACACCGCTAACATATGTCTTGTTAGAATTGTTGTGTAGTATATGTGAAATAATATTTGCATTATTTGTTTTAGTTATTCTACTTTCTAAATTTATAATATCTTTTAAAATATTAGGCACTTCACCATAGTTTGCTACTTCTGGATTAGCTTCTAAATATAATTTTTCAGCATTCCTAAAATAAGTATATTTGAAGTCATTAACTAAGTTTTCACATTTTGAATGATTAATTATATAATCTATCAATTTTTTAAGTCCATATTTGTTCAAAACATTTAGTCCTTTTGTGATAGATAAGTAATGTATCAATTCACTTCTTGATGATTGTAAAAGTCTTAAATATTCAACATTATCTTTGAAACTTGTATAATAGAATCGAGAAACTCCATCTTTAAATATTCTACAATACAATTTGAAAATTTCATTGATTTCATCATTAACTTTTTTGCATTCATTTAAATAATTCAATAGTTTTTCATTTTCTTCTTCATTTAAACACTTTAAAAAACCTTTTTCATTCACAAAGTTATCGCAGAACAATTGGAAGCTTTGTAAAACTCTTGAAATTAGAGTGATATCAGTTTTTTCTTCACAATAAAGATTACCATAATATTCAATATACTTTTGATTATTAACAAGCTTTTGCTTTAAGTTCTTCTTTTCCGTCAAAAGTTTCTTTAGGTGTAAATATGTCTCTACATTTACATAATCACTATCTTTATTCTTAATAATATTTTTCATTCTTTCATTTGATTGATAAAGGTTTTTAATATAATTTATAGCCTTCTCTATTTGGTTAACTTTAACATTAAAACAGTTATCATCAAATTCAATATTGTACTTTTTCAAAACATTGGCTAAATCTTCTAATTCATAATAAGATTTCTTAAATGTATTCAAGACTTTATAAATTCTACTTTCATTACCATCAGCTTCTTTTTCATTTATATTATACAATACCTTGATTATTACATTTCTAATATTCTTATCTCTTATTCCATATACATAATCATTTAAAGTTTTAAGTTTTTCATATGATTTATCATTAGGAATATATTTTTCCTTAAGCAAATCATAATATTCTTCTTTTTCACGTTTCAATATTCGAAGATTATTGAAATAAGACTTAACTTGAAATTCTAGACTATCTATACTTCCATTTCCTAGTCTCTTCTTTAATAGAGTTAGAGTTTTAGTATCTTCTTTTTTCTCTTGTTCAGATAGTTGATTATAATCATCTAATATTTTTGATATTTCTTTCAAACTACTTAAAGTAATTTTAGGATGATCAGTAGTAAAAGCTTCAATATTCTTATTGGCTTCAGTTATTGAATCTACCGCTTCTAATACACGTTGATAAACCTTATGGAATTGTTTATTATTTACTATGTTTATCAAACGACGATTAAAATGATTTTCGTTTAAAAAGTCAGCTAATTTCAATAATTCTTTTATATATTCATTGCTTCTACTTTCATGAAAATTAACATTCATAAATTTTTCTAAAGAAGCAACAGATTTCTCATAATTCTCTTTTTGATAAATACCTAAATTTATTCTAACCGTCATGCTACTTTTATCTTCTAAAAGACTATTAATAATCTGTGCATCATTTTCAGAATAATAATCGCCAAACAAAATATTCACTTCATTATCTATATTGATACCATTTGTCTCATAATACTTGTGTTCTAAATTATATTCTAATTCTTGGTAACTATATATATCGCTCTTTAGATTCTTATATTCCTCTTGAGCTTTTGAAAAGGCACTTAAATCTTCTTCTTTCCATGTATCAGGAACATTTTTAATGTTTAAACTTTCAAGATTATAAATAACATTTTTCAACATTGCATAATTATCAATAGTTTTAACAAGAAACTTATTCTCTAGAACTTTCTTTTCTTCTTCGAACAAAACAAAGCATCTATATATCCTCTTTATTAAAGATATTATCTGTTCTGGATATTTGATAGAATTAATAATTGGAATCTCTTTCCAAATACTATCTTTGAAACTATCAATATACTGTAATGATTCTTCAATCAAAGTTAGTTTGTTTTCAATTTCAAGATATTCATTTTTATATATATTCGATAAATCATCAATTTCTAACAATTTTGGTTTCTCTAAAGATACCATTGCTAAAGCATTAACAATATCTATAAAACGATAGTCAAATATTCGTTTGCTCATTTTTTCTTCAAAATCATTTATAAATTTATATTTTTCTTTTAATTCATTATAAAGAGAAACAACATCGCTATCATTAATATCTTCTTTTTTTATAATATCATTTTCTTCAAATAAGAAGCGGTAAGGCTTTGAAAAATTAGCTGTTATTCTGTTTAAACTATTCTCATTTAAAAATGTTTCAACATCATCTAATGTTTCACGCATATTTGAAATATATAATACTCTTTTTCCTTGATTTACAGCATTAACCAATATGTTTTTTAATGTAGTTGTCTTTCCACAACCACCTCTACCAACAATTGAAAAGCTACTACCATTCATGCTTGAGACAACTGCTTTTCTTTGTCTTTTATTCAACAAATCAGAAAAATATATTTCTTTTGAATTAGGAACGATTTTGTCAAAATACTCTTCACTATTATCTGGAAGCATTTGGAACTTATTTTGATTAATTATCGTTTCTTTTTTCTTTACAAAAGCAAAAGTAAGATAATTTTCTAATTTCAATTCAAATTGTGCTATCTTAGAAAAGCTCATGCATAGCTTATCAATTTCATAGATAGTATCTAACTTATCAACAATTAAATCTGAGTTTCTATTATCATTAAATATTTTAAGTAAAAATGGGTTCTTAATTGGTCTTGAAATTAACTGAATGTATAATTGACCATCTTCATAATACAACTTTATTGGCAATAAAACTATTGGAATGAATATTTCTTCTTTATCATTGTTTTTATATTTTACTAAACCATAAGTAATAAAAAGTTGTTTACTAATATCTTTATCATTTAGGTTTTTAAAATATAAATAAGGTAACATGTTCTTTAATTCCTCATTAGTTAAAGTACTATGCCCAAGTCCTCTATTCTGAATAGGAAAATAAGCAACTTCTTCAATTCTTATAAGCTCTCTATTTAAAATTCTTTCAATAACTGAAATTTCAATGTTACCTAATTCAATATAGTATTCATCTGTAAAAATGTTTTTCAAATGCAAATTATTTGCACTAAGTCTCAAATTAATTTCTTTACCCATATTTTTTTACCTTATTTCGTCATATTATTATAACACAATCTTACATTATTTTAAACTATTTTATTAATTTTCAATAATTATAATTCCTTTGTCATTTTTTCTAACAATGTTCATCTTTTCTTTTTTAAAAATACTTATGTCTTTTAAAATATTTATTATTTCATTTGCATCTTTATCATTTATATTTTTTATTTTTATTTTTACTGAATAATTATTCTTTTCATAATTCTTAACTATTTTATTTATATAATTTAACTTTTCTTTGCTTACATTTTTTAAAGCATTTTTTAAATCTATCACTTCATCAACTAATGGATAATTATAGGTGTTTTTATAAGCTGTATCATTAGTTTTAAAACCAATTTTTTGAGTATCGTTATTTTCCTTTTTATAAATAAAAATACAATTTTTAAAACTTATCTTTCGTCCTTTACCATCGTTAATCATTCCTAATCGTAAGATATTTTCTATTTGTTTTCTTATTATTATATGAGCTAAAGAAAAGTTATTAATAATCACAACTGATATTGGATATCTATTAACATGTTCAGTAAGTATACCTCCATTTTCATATCCTACATAACCACTTGGAGCACCAAACAAATTGGATGCATAATGTTGATCGGTATATTCTGAAAAATCAATATTTATTACTTCTTCAAAAGTGATATTAAATATTAGTTTTAAATCATCAAATAGTTCTTCAAAAAAATCATTATTTATTAAAATATTAACAATTGTTTTTCTATTTGTTATTTGCATAAAATAATCTAGATAATATTTTTTTAGTTGCATAAAGTTAAGTTTTTTATTAATGTTTGTTTTAAATTTAATATAATCTATACCTAAAAGTTCAAAAACTATTCTATTGACATCATTTTTAGATACATAATTTCTATTTTTATTTTTTGCTAATAAGCCACTTTCATCTAAAATGTCTATGGCTTTATCTGGAAAATATCTATTAGTCAAGAGACTGCTTTTTTCAATTATTGTTCTTAATACATCTTTTGAATACTTTACTTGATAATATTTTTCATATTCTTTTACGATGCCATTTAAAATCATTACCATTTCTTCGTATTGTGGTTCTTCGATAAATATGTTTTGAAATCTCCTTGATAAAGCTTTGTCTTTAGCGATATATTTATAATATTCATCAAGTGTTGTAGCGCCAATACATTTTATTTCATTTCTAGCTAAAATTGGTTTTAAAATATTAGCTATATCAAGGGAACTCTCATTTGTATTATTTCCAATAATATTATGTATTTCATCAATGAATAATATTGTTTTTTCTCCTTTTACTCTTTCAATTACTTCCACTAGTCTTTCTTCTAAATCTCCTCGGTATTTTGTTCCTGCTAATAGACCGCCTATATCAAGTCGATATATTTTGATATCTTTATCTATTTTTAAATATTCTAAAGCTACGCCTTCAACTAAAGCACTTTTACCCACTCCCGCATTACCAATAAGCATTGGGTTATTTTTTTGTTTCTTTGAAAGCACCATTATTACTTTATCTAAATATTTTTTTCTGCCAATGAAGGTATTAAGTTTTCCTTTTTCTGCTTCCTTGCTTAAATCTATTAAATATGCATTTTCTTCATATTCATAGTTGTCTAATTCAAAAATGTTTTTTACACTATCTAATATTTCATCAAGTGATATTCCTACATTTTTTATTATGCTTACCGCAACACTGTTTTTAACCATTAATAATGAATACAATAAATGTTCATCATAAATCAGTTCACTTTCATCAGCTAAGGCTATTTTTTCAGCACTTTCTATGACCTCAAGAAATTTAGCTGTATACTCTTTATTATCTTTTCTTAAATAGTATGATTCTCTTATTTTTTCTTTTACTGCGACAACTTTTTCCTCATTTCCTAACACTAAAAAAAGGTGCTTGCAAACAGAATTTTCTAAACTTAATAAAGTGTAGAGTATTCCTTCTGTTCCTAATTGATATATCCCCCATGATTTAAATTCTTCTTTTACCTCTTCAAGTTTTTTTTGAAGAAGCAAACTAAATTTTTCAAACAAAATATCCTCCTGTTTTTATTCAACTATAATATTATATGATTATTAGTTTGTTTTTTTACCCACAAATATAAAAAGCTTTGTAAGTAGAAAATTTATATGCTATAATATACTAGAGGTGATTTCATGGAAAAAGGTATAATTGTTGGCGTTAATACAATTGATGATTCTCGTCTGTTTTTAGAAGAAATTGAAGAACTTAAAAATCTTTGCTTTGCTTGTGAAATCGAAGTATTAGATGTTGTCACTCAAAATAAAGAAACATTTGACAAGAGAACATATGTTGGAAAAGGAAAAATTGATGAAATCAAAATAGCTATTCAAAGTTTAGACGCTGATTGTGTTATTTTTAACGATGAATTATTACCATCACAAATATCTAATTTAGAAAAAGCTTTAGAAATCACAATTTACGATAGAACATTTATAATTCTTGAAATCTTTAAACGTAGAGCAAAAACTAAGGAAGCCCAACTACAAGTGGAAATTGCATCTTTAGATTATCTTTTACCAAGACTTACTGGTCTTAGAGCTGGACTATCTAGACAACGTGGAACTGGTGGTGGGTTTGCTCATGGTCGTGGAAGCGGTGAAAAGAAACTTGAACTTGACAGAAGATTAACAACAGATAAGATTGTTGCCCTAAAGAAAGAATTAGAAGAGTTAACAAAGTTAAGAAAACAGCAAAGAGTCAGAAGAGAGAAAAACGAAGTAAAGGTCGTAAGTCTTGTTGGGTATACTAATAGTGGAAAGTCATCTACTCTTAACGCAATTTTAAAGCATTCAAAAGAAATAGCTAATGCTAATAAAGAAGTTTTAGAAAAGGATATGCTTTTTGCAACTCTTGAAACTTCAACTCGTTCGATTATGACTAACAACAATGCCCACTTTTTATTAACTGATACAGTTGGCTTTGTTAGTAAACTTCCTCATCATCTTGTTGAATCATTCAAATCAACACTTGAAGAAATTAAAGAATCAGATTTAATTATCCATGTTGTTGATTCAAGCAATCCTCATTTTGAAAGTCAAATTGAAACAACAAATAATGTTTTAAAAGATTTAGGTGTAGAAAATATTCCTATAATTTATGCTTTTAATAAAACAGACCTTAATGATGGATATTTTTTCATACCCCAAAAATATTTTCCATCAATTACAATTAGCGCCAAAAATGATGTTAATATTGAAAGATTAATTAGTTTTATTACCGATGAATTATTTAAAGAGTATCATTTAGTAACTTTAAAATTTCCTTACTCTGATTTTT
>UMGV01002996.1_pt1 | contig 17730 bp, 15 predicted proteins | sample 1965361 | NCBI WGS metagenome assembly UMGV01 (sample SAMEA4836081, study PRJEB28245) | human gut metagenome | biome: gut microbiome; material: fecal sample | place: Denmark | collected 2008
ATATTTGGTAATATGTGTTACTTATTTGATATTAGACATACCTTGGCAATATAAAGAAGGAAATTTGAATCTAGAAAATTACTTAAGATCTATAGGGTATATGCTTGCAGGATTTCAGACAACTCCGCGTGGAGTTAGTGCTTCAGCGCTATGGTTTGTATATACTTTAGCATTATGCAAAGTAATCCATTCTATTTCAAAGAGAGATATTTATAGATTGTTGATAGCATTATTATGTTTAGCACTTGCATATCTTACAAAAGATATTCATTTATTTTGGTCGTATCAGAATGTGTTTGTATGTTATCCATTCTATTTTATCGGTGCTTTAGCTTTTGCACATTGCCAATCACATATTCATAGAATATGTTCTTTTGCTCAAAACAAACGATTGCAAAGTATCTCTTTGATATGTGTAACATTATTAGCTTTATTATTGATAGCTCCGTATAATGGGTTTGTTATGATGTATCAATGCGGGTTTGGACATAATATACTATTGTTCTTGTTGCTGTCAATGATTGGTATTGGTGTCATCTTCTTACTATCAGTAATGTTAGAAAAACAAAGACCTCCTTTTCTTAGAATTATTAGTCAAGGTAATATTGTTATACTTGCCTACCATTATATAGGAATTAGAGTTTTTGATAGCGTATGTAAAAGGTTAAATGAAAATCTAATGAATAATGATTTACTATCTTTTGTAGTTTCACTTTTTGTTTTATTCTTATTTATACCAATCATTAAGTGTGTATCACGTTATTTCCCTATAATAATGGGAGGAAGAAAAATATAAAACAATGAAGAAAATACTATTTACGATACAATGGCATAATATTGATTCAACTATTTCTAACTCAGCAAATACAATATGCGACGAAAATATAATAAATGAATTAAAAAAGAACCCCTCTTTTGAAATTCATACATTGTCATATGCTGTTGATGGTTATCCATTGGATGATTTTAAGGATGGAGTTTATATTCATCGATTTAAAAGATCCTGGCTATGGCGTCAACTGATAAATTCTCGCAAAAGAAAAACACTACATAAACTGATATATTTAATTCAACGTATATTAATGCGAGTGAAACAATTTCTAACAATTCCAATTTATCCTATATATGAACCATTTCATGTTATGAGATTTGCAAGACATGCATATAGATTACACAAGAAAGAAAACTTTGATATGGTTATTTCTGTTCATTTTGGAACAGATTCTTTATATGCAGGATATTATGTAAAGAAAAAGTGTCCTTCAATTAAATATGTTGCTGTATGTTGGGATTCTATTGCGGGTGGTAATTTGGTTAATTATTTGCCAAAGCAATATGCTCTTGTAAAAAAAAGAAAATTTGAGCGTAAGATAAATTCCTTAACTGATGCTATGATTGTAATGGATGCGAGTAAGGAGTCTCATCTTAATAATCCGCTTGCAGTGGAATATTTTAAAAAACTAATATTCTTAGATGTGCCTTATTTTTGTCCTATTTCAACATCAGAAAAAGAGGAAACTCAAATAGTAGGAAACCCTTTAAAGGTTATGTTTTCCGGAAATATGGTGGGAAGAGATCCATCATATTTGTTCCATTTATTTGAAAAATATGTTACACCTGTTGTTTTTACATTTGTTTGCCATGATGATTTCCATCAGCGCTTATATCAATTGGCGAAACATTTGAAAAATGTTTCTATAAGGTGTATTTCATATATGAAACATGAAGATCTATTAAAGATACAAATAGAAAATGATATCCTTATTAATTTTGGTGTAAAGAACCCCAATGCTATATCAGGAAAGATATTTGATTATATGAGTACAGGTAAAGCAATATTGTCGACCACAACTATTGATAATGAGGCTTGTATTAAATACTTAAAAAAATATCCAAGAGGATTAGTTATTGATGAACGTCATTCTATTGAATACAATAAAGATATACTGATTGATTTTATAAAAAAAATAGGAAATGTTAAAACCTCATTTTCTATAATAAATAATTTATTCTATACAAGTAAACCAATAGCATATAGAACTACTCTTGAAACAATAATAAGTAAAAAAAATGTCAAATAACACATCTAATAGTGTAGTATCATCTTTAGTTTGGAAATTTTTAGAACGAGGTGGAGTTCAAGTTATTCAATTTGTCGTTTCAATCCTTATAGCACGGATATTATCGCCCCATGATTATGGTTCTGTCGCATTATTAACAATATTTATTTCTGTTGCTACTGTGTTTGTTCAATCAGGACTTAGTACGGCTCTAATTCAAAAGAAGGATTCTGATGAATTGGATTGTTCCTCGGTATTTTATTATAGTATCGCATTGGCATTAATTGTATATTTCATACTTTTCTTTAGTGCAGATTGGATCGCAACTTTTTATGAGATGCCAGAATTAGTGCTTATTCTTAAGGTAATGGCTATAATTCTTTTCCCAGGTGCACTTAATGCATTGCAAATAGCCATTCTTTCGAAAAGAATGCAGTTTAAAAAACAGTTCTATAGTAGTTTGTCTGCTTCTGTTATTTCGGGCATTGTTGGTATTATATTGGCTGTAATGAATTATGGGGCATGGGCTTTGGTTTTCCAACAACTTTCATATCAATTTGTTATTTGCATAGTTTTGTTTTATCTTGTAAAGTGGAGTCCTAAATGGACTTTTTCATTTAGGCGTACAAAATCTTTATTGTCGTATGGATTAAAACTTCTTGTAGCAAAACTAATTGATACGGTATACCATAATTTAGAAAGCATTATTATAGGAAAAGTATATTCTGCTGAAACTTTAGCATTTTGTAATAAAGGAAAGCAGTTCCCAATGACACTGATTGATAATATAGACGGTTCTGTACAATCCGTAATGCTGCCAGTTTATTCGGCAAAACAAGATGATTTAATTGCAGTTAAGTCCATGCTACGTAAGACTGTGTCAATGAGCACTTATTTAGCCTTTCCTGCAATGATTACGCTTGCCTCAATGGGAACGTCGCTAATCGGCTTGGTTTTGGGAAATAAATGGTTGGATGCAGTTCCCTACCTACAATTATTCTGCGCTGTATCAATGCTTATACCATTACAAACCGCAAATTTACAAGCTATAAATGCTATAGGTAGAAGTGATGTTTTTTTAAAGTTGATGACTATAAAGCGATTTGTGGGCGTCATAATATTGTGTGTTTCTGTCTTTGTTTACAATTCGCCTTTTGCGGTGGTTGTAGCTGCACTGATAATAGAAATTGTAAGTATACTTATTAATGTTCCATCAAATAAAAAGTTGTTGGACTATCGCTTTTATGAACAAATTAAAGATATTTTCCCCAATTTGCTAATATCACTTATTACCGGTCTTTTGAGTTATTGTATTTCATTGGGGGGCTATGGGTATTTCATTACTTTAGTTTTTCAAGCAATAATAGCAATTATTTCATATATAGTTCTCTCAAAACTGACAAAAAACGATAATTTAAATTATGTAAAATCTCTCTTGATAAAAAAAATATGAAAAAAGAACAAGTATATGTAATTCTGGCATCTCAAGACTTTCAAACAGCCAATCATCGTAATCTTTGGTTAGAGATTGCTGCTCAAACAGAGTGTCAGGTTTATGTTGCCAATATAATGGCTGATTATATTACTTCTATAATCAAAAAGAAATATAATCGTTTAAAGGAAGCGAAGATGTCACCTATACGCTTCAATGAGTTTCTGACGATATTTAGGCCACTTGTTTTGGCGCGACCTGAAATACTCACAGATAGCATGTTTCATATAGTACGTAATGGTTTTTGGAAATCACTAAAACGGGTTGATCCCGATATAATGAATAAACATGTAAATCTTATAGTTTATAATGCATATTGGGTGAAAATTCTAAAAGGCTCGCATCCCGATATGAAAATTGCTTATTATTTATTTGATGAAGTTCGATATAATGGAAAAGATAATAGTATAGATAAACTAAGGTATCGTCAAGATGAATATGCTTGTAAGTATTCTGATATTATTTATACAATGACTAAAGTTCTTGCAGATTCAAGAGCTGAATACAATAAAAACATTCATGTAATGGGTAATGGTGCAATTTTACCATCAGATAATGATATTCCACCATATATTTTTTCTCGCTCTGTAGCGTTTATAGGCAATTTTCGTGATTGGATTGACGAGGATTTATTAGAATGTATTATAAAATCAATGCCAGATGTTCTTTTTGTATTTGCAGGACCCGTAGAGGCTAATATGCGCAGATATTTTAACCAACTTCTAAATCAATATAACAATACTATTTATTTTGGTAAAGTCACGAAAGAGCGAATGACGCAGTTATATAGAATGTTTGGTGTGGTTATAATTCCATATAAAAAGAACCCTTTTGTACAAGCAACACGTCCAATCAAGATCGTTGAATCAGTTTTGGCTGGTACGCCAGTTGTTACCATTCCAATGGATGGTTATGAAGAATGTGAATTTATACGATTCGCATCCAATGAATCAGATTTTATTAGACAGATTGTTTATTTGCTTGATCACAATATAGATAAAACCTCTTATTCTTATCAACAGTTTTGCATCAATAATACTTGGAAGGAAATAGCAAAAAGAATTATTAAATCATTTTCTTATGAATAGAACACAAATCACCCCCCCCCAATAGACATTTGCCAATTTTTATTCAGGCTTTAATCCCATATTATGGGAAAGGTGTACGTTTTAGAATTATGCTTAGATTAAGGAGATTTTGTCAAATATACAATTTGTCCTTTCTTGCTCTTTGTATAAAAGGGTATCTTCAAAACCATTATGGATGTGAAATATCTGTAAATGCCATTATATCTACAAAAGTGCAATTTATGCATACTGTAGGTGTGGTAATTGGTGAGGGGGTCATTATAGAAGATGGAGTTATTGTTTATTCTAATGTCGTTTTGGGAAGAAAAGATATAAATGTCGAGTCCTATCCATATATCAAAAAAAATGCAACATTATGTACAGGTGCTTGTGTTTTAGGAGATGTAACTATTGGTGAAAATTGTGTGATTGGGGCAAAAAGTTTAGTACTAGAAAACTGTGATTCGAATTCTATTTATGTTGGTTCTCCATGTAAAAAAATTAAATATAAATGAAGAAAATTCTATTTACAATACAGTGGTATCCATCTGTATTATCTGCCAATGCTCTTTGTGACGAAAAAATTATTAGACAACTGGTTGGTTGTAATGATTACGAGATTTCTTGTCTTGCATATAAGGGTTGTAACCAAGAGAATATATCCGTCTATGAAGGGGTGAAAGTTTTCCGATTTAGGCGTAGTTTGTGGTGGAATGCTGTTATTTGGGCTAAACAGAAGAAAGGTCTTATGTCAAATGTCATTTTAAAATTTGATCGTATTGTTCTTCGTGCAAAGCAAATAATATCTATACCTTTTTATCCAGTTGTAAACCTAAAGTCATGTGTGAAATTTGCTTTTCATGCATATACCTTGCAAAAGAAAAATAGCTATGATATTGTTATTTCAGAGCATCATGGTGTAGATAGTCTATTTGCAGGCTATTTTCTTAAGTTGTTATTTCCCAAAATTAAATTTGTGGCTATATTATGGGATCCAATCTCTGCCAAGGAACCTGCTCGATACTTACCTTCTAATTTTTCTAGAAAAAGAAGTGTTTACGCAGAAAAAAAACTATTAAAGTATGCAGATTACGTGATAGGTATGAAGTCAAGTGAGAAAACTGTTACCTCTTTGGACTTAGGTTATGATGATAAGCATAAATTCTTTGATATCCCTGGTATTATCCATCAAAATGGATCGGGTTATAAATGTGATAAATTGAAAAAAGGGTACATTAATATTGTTTTTTCTGGTATTCTTTCTATGCCTGACCGAGACCCTTCTTTTATCATAAATGCTTTAAATGCTAGTACTTGTGCAGACAAGATAAATATGACTTTTTTTTGCACAGGTGCTGGTCGTAAAATCCTTGAGAAAGAAAAGAAAACTTTTAAAGGAATTATAAATGTTTGCGAATATATTCCACATGCAGATCTTATTTCTGTGTATATGGATGCTGATGTTCTATTAAATTTCGGTGGTGTGAATGCGAATATGGTTCCAAGTAAGATATTTGAATACATGTCTTTCTGTAAACCAATTCTTTCTACATATAAAATTGATAATGAGGCATCAAAAACATACCTAGATAGATATCCGCTTGCGTTATGTATTGACGAACGTTGTGAGATACATGAAAATATTAAATATATTGATTGCTTTTTACAAAGATATAATGATACAGATATGAAATTTGATGATGTAGAAAGAGAGTTCTACATAAATACTCCTAGTATATATATCGATTTGATTAAAAATATATTTAACAATAATGCACAACAATGAAAGATGTAGTATTTTGCACTAATATACCTTCTCCTTATCGAGTGGATTTTTTTAATGAGTTTGGTAGATATTGTAATCTTACAGTAGTTTATGAGCGACATTATTCAACAGAAAGAAATATCGCATGGAAAAATAATGTGGTAAAGAATTTCAAAGAGGTGTATTTGGAACTTCATCTTGTTGGGGTTGATCGTGCCAAAGGTTCTGCTCTTAAAAAATATGTAAAAGAGCACATTTCTGATGTCTTGATATTTACAAACTATGTTTCACCTGCAACAATGCAAGCAATAATGTGGTGTCGTTTGCACAAACGTAGGTATTACATTGAATACGATGGAGGTTTCAATAAAAAAGATTCGTTTTTTAAAGGGATAATAAAAAAGATATTATTAAAGGGCGCTGTAGGACATTTGACCACTGCAGAAGAGCACATAAAGTATTTGAAAACATTAGGGATATCTGAAAAAAAAATACACAAATACTCGTTCACTTCAGTTAGTGAACAAGATATTATGGATGCTAATGTTTTAAAATTAGAAGGACGTCCCTTTTATAAAAGGAAATTATGTATTACTGAGGAAAAGATTATTCTAACAGTTGGCCGTTTTTCGTACGATAATGGTTATGGAAAAGGATATGATATACTGATGCGATTGGCTGAGTATTTAAGTCCGTCTGTAGGTATATATATTGTAGGTGACGAACCGACTAAAGAGTTTATTGATTGGAAAGAAGAAAAAAAAATAGAGCATGTCCATTTCATTGGTTTTAAGAATAAAAGTGAACTAGCGGATTATTATGCAGCTGCAGATCTATTTGCAATTCTTTCTCGAGGTGATATATGGGGGTTAGTAGTTAACGAAGCAATGACTTACGGTTTACCAATAATTACATCAAACCGTTGCATTGCAGGAACAGAGTTGGTGAAAAATGGAGAAAATGGTTATGTGGTGGATTTGGATGATTTTAGTATAATCAAACAACGATTTACCGAATTAATCTTAGATGACGATAAATTGGAAATATTTGGTAAAAATAGTTGTATTAAGATTGCAAAATATACTTTTACACAAATGGCTAATGATCACATTAATATTTTGTGGAATAATAATGTAGCAAAATATTAATGTGTTAATTAAAAACGGACAATAGTGTAGTAATTTAAAAAAGAGTTAAATGAACAATGTAAGAATAAATAATAATATAGATCGAAAAATATATCTATTGTATTTTTTCTTGTTACCTTTTGGTAAACTATTTCATTTAGATGAGTTAATAGGAACATCATATATGTTTGTTAATATTAGTTCATTTGTGATGCTATTTGGTATAATACGGATTATATCGTTTGGGAGTATGCCCACTTTTTCTCACATGAGAAAATGGTGGTATATGTATGTATTTGTATCTTTATATTCATTTGTTTGGGCTTGTGCATTTTATGATTTTGGGATAGTTGCAGGAAAAACTTCCTTTGGTTGTATTCCTAGAAGTATTGTTTTGAATTTCTTAGCAATACTTTCTATATACTACAATTCTGTAGCATTCTCTCGTTTTATTAAATTTGAAGATATAGTCCCAGTAATAAAAAAACAGAGTGTAATTTTATTATCGTTAGGATACATACAGTTAGGTATGCTATATGGCGTTCCTGGATGTGCTCAGATTAATGATGCATTAGGGTCTGTATTTTATATTTGTCAATCAGATAAACTCATATCGGGTGATAGGGGTATAACATTGTTTGGTGCGGAGCCGTCATCAATAGGAGCATTGATGATTGTAACTATACCATTCATATTTGCCCTTGATATTAAGGAAAAGAAATGGAGGCGTACTATTTTATGGTCTATTCTCTTTTTGTCATCAGGAAGTAGTCAAGCTTTGGTTATGTTTATCATAGGAATAACAGTTGCTTTATACTTTAGATTTAAGAAAAAAATACAACGTTTTTTTTATATAGGTTCATTCTCTATAGGAATGTTTATGGCTTTCTTTTATACCTATGGTATTGACATCACACAAAATATAACTAATGATGGCAGTATTTCATATATATTATATGGAAAAATGGTGGATACAGATAACCATTCAACTGCAACACGTGTTTCAACAATTATTAATGATGTAAAAATTTTTGCGGAATATCCTTTAACAGGAGTTGGCGATGGTATGCAAGCGTTCTTTTATAATAAAAACACACCTGGTTGGTGTGCTCAATCAGATGAAGTACAAGAAATTTTGAAAGGAAATATTGCTGCTTCAGGTGGAGGAAATTTCTTCGCTACCTTTATTTCCGCTTATGGTATTATCGGTATTTTGCTAATGGTTATGTTTGTAAGAATGTATAGAAAAGACATTCGTAAATATCTTTTGCCTTGTGATAACGTTGTTATTATTGCGACATCAATCAGCATCATTATATTCTTAGCTGCAGGATGGTATACTGTTAGTTTTTTCAATAATGAATATGTTCCGTTGATGTTGTCATTACCATATTTGGGATTGTCGTTGAAAAGAAAAGTTTTATAATGAAGAGATTGTTAATTATAGGGTCTTCTCTGAATTATGGTTCTCCAGGAAGAATTACAGAGAGTTTAGGTTTGCTTGCTCAACGGAATGGCTGGGAAGTATTTCAGGCTCATGGATTGAAATATGCTAATCATAGTCAACTTAAAGCACATCCAGTATCGTCATGCTTTGAAGAGAAGATACATGCAGCTTTCAGTTTGCTTCTAGATGCTCATGGACTGGCTTCTATCAACGGTACAAAGAGATTGGTAAAGTGGATAGAGAAAATCAAACCAGATGTGATACATTTGCATAATATCCATGGTTACTATTTAAACTATAAGGTGTTGTTTGAGTATCTTGCCACTTTGAATACTCCTATTATTTGGACGCTTCATGATTTTTGGGCTATTACCGGTCATTGCGCTCATTTTGATTACATTGGCTGTAATAAATGGAAAACAGAGTGTAACAATTGCCCTCAGCGAGGAACCTACCCCAAGTCTTTGTTTTTGGATAAATCAAAGCGAAATTATAATATAAAAAAGAAATATTTCACTTCGGTTCAGAATATGATCATCACTCCTGTTTCTAAATGGGTTGGAAGACTTGTTGCAGAATCGTTTCTAGGCAGTTACCCTATCCAACCCATCTACAACGGAATAGATACAGAGATATTTAAAAAAACAAAAAGTGATCTTCGTAAGATCCTTGGATTGGAAGGCAAATTTGTGATGGTTGGTGTTGCAGCCCCATGGTATCCGTTGAAGGGAATGAATGATTATTTTGAATTAAGCAAGCATCTCTCAACTGACTTCCAGATTATTATGATTGGTTTAAAGCCAGAGCAAATAAAACAATTACCAAAGGGTGTTATTGGCATAGAAAAGACTCAGAATCAAAAGGAGTTAGCGGCATACTACTCTGTGGCTGATGTTGTACTGAATCTTTCGTATCAAGAGACTTTTGGAATGACAACCGTTGAAGGTCTGGCATGTGGAACACCAGGTATTGTTTATAATAAAACTGCAAGTCCAGAGCTTGTTACGCTTGATACAGGAAGAGTTGTTGAAGCTGGAAATATAAGTGAGTTACTTAATGCAATTTATGAGATAAAGAATATAGGTAAATCAGCTTTTTCAAAAGCTTGTAGAGAACGAGTGCTTACTTATTTTGACAAAGACAAACAGTTTAATAAGTATATTGAACTATATGAAAGACTGATTGCTTATAAGAAAATATAAATTTGTTTATAGTTTTATGCAAGATGAAAATACTTATAGTAACACAATACTATTTCCCTGAGCAGTTTCAAATCAATGAAATTGCTCCAGAACTTGTAAGACGAGGGCATGAGGTGACGGTACTTTGTGGAGTACCTAATTATCCTAAAGGAATTGTTTTTCAAGGATATGAAACTGCGGATGATTGCAAGCAAAAAGAAAGGGAATATTACAAGCAAACGGGAGTACGAGTGATTCATGCCAAACAACATCCGAGAGGACATAATCCTTTTAGCTTGTTGAGGAATTACTTCAGTTTTGTAAAGAACAGCAAGGAAGTTATACGCAATCTTTCTCCTGATTTTGACGTTGTGCTTGGCTATCAGTTAAGTCCTATAACAAGTATGTATGCTGCAGTAGAATACAAGAAATTATATGGTACTCCTTTGATATATTACACTCTTGATCTTTGGCCTGTTTCGGCAGAATCAATATTAAAGAGCAGTAAGAATCCTTTGATGTTACCTGTGGTAAGGATGAGCAGAAACATTTATCAAAGTGCTGATCGTATATTGGTAACAAGCCGACCATTTATGGATTATTTAAGTCGAGTAAATGGAATAGAACGTGAGCGTATGGGATATTTACCACAACATGCAGGTGGGGGTATGCTTTCAATGGATTTACAAAAAGAAACACATGATGGATGTGCTGACTTTATGTTTGCAGGAAATCTTGGCAAAGGACAAAGGATAGATGTCATAGTGAATGCAGCAGCAGAATTGGGAGCAAGAACAGACTATAAGGTGCATATAGTGGGTGATGGCAGTATGCGTAGCACACTTGAAACCATGGTAAAAGAAAAAGGTCTGACAAACAATGTGGTTTTCTATGGTAATCAAAAGCGAGACGACATGCCTTCTTTTTATAAAAAGGCTGATGTTTTACTGATAACCCTAAGAGGAAACAATGAAGTAGGAAACACTATGCCTGGTAAATTGCAGATGTATATGACAACAGGCAAACCTATTTTGGGTGCTATTAATGGGGCTGCAAACGAGGTTATAAAGGAGGCTGAGTGTGGAGCTTGTGTCGGTGCAGGAGATTATAAGGGGCTTGCAGATTTAATGAAGTCGTATATAGAGAGTCCTGAAAAATATAAGGATTGTGGAGCTAATGCTCGCAGGTATTTTAGCGAGCATTTCACTTTTGAACATTACATGAACGGTTTGGAAAAAGAACTCCAAACACTTATTATGAAATAAACATGATTGGATTTAAGAAACTTATTAACGCAAAAGCTTTATACCAGACACAAGACAAAATATGGGTTGCGAAAGGTATGAAGTTCTTTGCCGTGGATTATACAGGCAAAAGAGTAAGTAATGTATATAAGGTGGGCGGACTGAAGGACAGACTGTTGGGATGTCATCGTCTGTCAAGTCAACTGCTTCGTGTGGGATTGCATCATTTATTGCCGTTGCAGAATGGAAACATTCTAGTTACAGCCAAACGAAAGACTTATATATTCAATAAGAATGGAAGAGTTGTAAATGTTTGGGAGGGTTATCAAGGCAACAAACCAGGACATCAGGGCGTATGCGTAGCTCCCAATGGATCAATTTTCTTTGCAGAGTATTTGCTCAACCCTAATCGCGACCATGACATTCATCTTTGGAGAAGTACAGACAATGGCATGACATTCCATGTCGTGAAAACATGGAAGGCAGGCGATATTCGTCATCTTCATTTCGTGAAATGGGATGAATACGAACATTGCCTATGGCTTGGTACTGGTGACTATGGAGACAATGGCAGTGAGAATCGTCTTTATCGCTCGGCTGATAATGGTGATTCATGGGAACTGATAGGGCAATATAGTCAAGATTGGCGAGCCATTGGTGTATGCTTTACTAAGGATGCATTGCTTTGGGGTACAGATGCAGGTTCTTGTCCTGATACTGTGCATTTTGTTCGCATGGATAGAAAAACACATAAAATAGAAATATTACAGGACTTCGAAGGCCCATGTCATGGTTGTGCTTCGTTTGCTGATGGACGTGCATTCTTCTCAACAGGTGTTGAAGGTGGAGAGAATGAGGAAGACAACTATAGCCGTATGAAGGAATATAAGGATGGAAAGTGTGAAAATGTATGGAAACTACAGAAAGACTTTTGGCCATTGATATTGCAATATGGCGTTATGCGCTTTCCGCTTGGAACTGATCAGTGTGACCGTGTTGTGTTTACAACTATGGGATTGAAAGGACATGGAGAGTGTTTAATGGTTGAAAACAAGTAATGCTGAAACATGGAAAAAGTTTTAATTTTGGATGGTGGAGCAGCTCATGCTATGGCAATAGCAGAATGCTTGAAGAAAAGTGGTTACATGGTTGGGGTTATTTGTGATAATAAAAATGAATATGGGTTTCACACAAAGTTTGCCGATGAGCGCTATATAGGACCAGATAGCCATGATAAAGGATATGTTGCATTTATGCTCAAGTTCCTAAAAGAAAATCATTTTGACGTATTAATTCCAACAAGTGATGCAACAGCAGAGTTTATGAGTTTTCATAAGGATGAACTTCTAAAACTTACTGGGGTATTGATGCCTTCTCGTGATATATTTGAGAAAGGATATGATAAGAACCAATTAATGCGTGTTTGTAAGGATAATGGTTTTCCTCATCCTTTAACAATTGACATAAGTAATGCAGTAAAAAGTCTTGATAAAGATGAAACTCTTGCAGATATAGAAGAACTGAGGACTTTTCCTTATCCTGGCTTGTTGAAACCTAATCTTACAAGTGGTGGACGTGGTATGACGTTAGTAAATTCGTTAGAAGAGTTCCTTCGTGTGTACCCATCTATTCATGAGCAATATGGAGATTGTCATTTGCAGAGATTTATTCCTCAAGGTGGTAGGCAGATAAAAGTTCAGATTATGACAGATGAACAAGGTAATATGGCTTATAGCTCTGTTATTTGGAAACAACGTTATTATCCAGTTAATGGAGGTAGTAGTTGCTGTAATGTGACTATTGAAAATAAACAAATAGCAAACGTGTGTAGTCAGGTGTTGAAATCCATTGGTTGGATTGGTTTTGCAGACTTCGATTTAATAGAGGAACCTAATACAAAGGAGTTGTTAATCATGGAAATAAATCCACGTATTCCTGCATGTGTACGTTCTGCCTTTAAGTCTGGAATGGATTACGCAACTATGATTGCTGACATGACACTTGGTAAACCATTACGTAAATATCATTACGAATCTGGTAAGCGATTGCGTCATTTGGGATTTGATGTTTTGTGGTTTCTAAAGTCGCCCAATAGATTTAAATGTAATCCATCTTGGTTTAAATTCTTTGGAAAGGGATTGTATTATCAAGATTGGATTTTCGGAGACTTTCCGGCTTTCTTTTGGGGCACATGGGGAAATTTTAAAAAACAAATGAACCCAGAGTTTAGAAAAGCCAAATCTGGTGTGAAAATATAAATAGTTATGAGTGATAAAAAAAATAACTTGATGCCAATGATGAGTATTATTGGTATTGTTTTGGTCGTTCTGGGACACAGTGGTTATGCAGGAACAAATATTGCTGAAGATTGTCCTTATTTATTCCAGTGGATATACAATTTTCACATGCCCTTGTTCTTCTTTATTTCAGGGTTTCTTTTTTCATTGACCAATGAGTCTTTTATTGAAATGGATAAAAAGAAGTTGGTGAAAAAGAAAGTACAAAGATTGCTTGTACCTTACCTTGTCTTAGGTGTTGTTCTTTGGGGCATAAAATACGTTTTTTCAAGTTTTGCCAGTGTTAATCGTCAGTTTTCTATCACATCATTTTTTGAAATGTTTATAGCACCAAGCACAGAAGGCAGTACTATGGGATATTTATGGTATCTGATAACGTTGTTTATGGTATTTGTGCTAATGGCTATACTTCCTGTTTTACATGTGGATATGAAGAAAAGTAAATGGTGTTTGATTGTTATTGTAACATCATGGTTGTTATGGCAATGGGGTGGTAATATTGACTGGTTCAATATGGGGGCAGTATTGTGGTATATGCCTTTCTTTGTGATAGGAATTCAATATAAGAAATATGAAGTTGTAGTACGACGAATAATCAATCGGGGGGGTATTTTAATATCTCTTTATCTATTGTTTTAAGTGTACTTTTTATTATTCTGCCATCAAGCGACTTTTTTGCCTATAAAGTTATTGCTGCATTGGTTGGGATATGGATGACGTTGAGTGTCTGTTCTTGTTTAATAAAAAAAGAGTGGGTTGTTAGTCATATTCTATCTTATGGACGTTATACGTATTCTATCTATTTATTGTCATGGTTTGGGCAATATGCTACAAAATTCATTGCAGTTAATATTTTGCATTTACAAATAATTGTATGTGTTGTTCTACTTTTCTCTATGGGGCTAATTGTTCCGATTGCAATAGATAAGGTAATAGATAGATTGGATAATGGCAGAAGGTATAAATGGTTAAGACTAATTATCGGGTATTAGAAAATGAATGAAACAATTAGAACATTGTTGTACCTCGTTAGGTTAGGGCTATTCACTGATATGATTGTTTGTTCTGACAATGATTGTGATTTTAGTAAAACTAATTGGGGAAAACTGTTCTGTATAAGTGTGAGTCAAGGTGTCAATGCTATTGCTGCTGATGGTTTGCAGTTATTATTGGAAAATCCAACCAGTAAGGAGTTGTTGAAATCATTAGATGCCGCACCTTTGAAACTCCAGAAAATGCAGTGGCTTGGTTCTTCGTTGACCATTGAACGTATTTATGAACAGCACAAACACGTAATGAGTGAATTGGCTGCTTTCTACAGGACGCATGGTATAAAGATGCTTGTGGCAAAAGGCTACGGATTGAGTTTGAATTACCCAATTCCTAATCATCGTCCTTTAGGAGATATCGATATTTGGCTTTTTGGTGAACAGAAAAGGGGTGACAATGCTTTAAGTGAGAAAGGAGTAAAGATAGATTATGGACACCATCATCATACGATTTTCAATTATAAAGGTGTAACAATTGAGAATTATTCTGATTTTCTCTGTGTGCCAGGGCATCGAAAAAATGCAAGTTATGAAAGAATTTTGAAACGTCTTGCATACGAAGAAAGTGTTAGGTCTGAAATAAATGGAGAGGAGATTTATTTTCCTTCAGCAAATTTCAATGCTTTATTCATTTTGAAACATTCGGCTACGCATTTCGCTTCTACCGAAATGAATTTAAGACAGTTGCTTGATTGGGGAACATTCGTCTTAAAGCATAGCAAGGATGTGGATTGGGATTTTGTGGTAAAGGTCGCCAAGCAGTATAACCTTTATCATTTTATGAATTGCCAAAATGCCCTGTGTATTGATTATCTTGGATTTCCGTCAGATATTTTTCCTAAGTTTGAGCGAAATAAAGAACTTGAAACACGAGTCCTAAATGATATTTTATCTCCAGAGTTTAATAAAAAAGCTCCTGAAGGTTTTTTGAAGGGCTTGTTATTTAAATACGAACGTTGGAGAGCAAATGTATGGAAACATAATATAACTTTTCCTGAATCGTTGACAGAAACTCTACTAACCCAATTATTTGCTCATATACAAAAACCTGCGTCACTAAAAAATTAAGATAATCATGATGTATAAATTTACAAAACGTATTTTCGATTTCGTATGTGCCTTTATTGGCATTGTAGGTACTTCACCAATATGGATTTTTTCTATTGTCCTAACAGAATTAAGTGACCCTGGCCCATTGTTTTACTTTGCCAACCGTGTGGGCAAGGACAACAAGAAGTTTAAGATGTGGAAGTTCCGCTCCATGCGTGTGGCAAGAGGGGCTAATGAGGCTTCATTGCGTCCTGATCAAGACCGTATATTCTGGTGGGGTAAGATTATGCGAAGATTGAAGATTGACGAATTGCCGCAGTTGATTAATATCTTGAATGGCACTATGTCGATTGTAGGTCCGCGTCCTGCTGCTGTTGATCAAGTTGACATTACACGTGGTGGAGCGAATGCCATTGCTGCTACAGTGCCTTGCGGTTTGACTTCACAATCAAGCCTGTGGGATTATATCTATGGTGACCAGTTCCCTGACGAGCAGGAATATAACGAGAAAGTATTGCCCATCCGCCTTAAGCTTGACGTGTATTACGTAAAACATGCCTCGTTCTTCGGCGACATCAAACTTATAATCTGGACTGTAATTGCTATATTCTACACTGCTTGTGGAAAGTATCCGCAATGGATGCATGATAAGTTGGTGGGGTATGCGGAAACGATAAAATAACAAATTACATTTTCGTCGAGTTGAATAACTTAATAAAAGACTAATAAAAGAAATGGTTACAACAAACATATGGATATTGTAGAAGAATGTTGTCAACAACTCAATCATGTAATGGAATTTAGTTGTGATAAATTACATAATTCCATTCGTGAATTTATATTCCAAAGAATAGATTATGGCAAGGTAGACTCTTTTATACCACAATGGATTATTGATTGTGGAATTAATCCAGAATTAAGCACATCTAAAGATGCTTATGAGCTGTTTAAAAGACATACAAATCATCATCCAATATTTGGATTGTATATATATTACTTTGATATATGGTGTAAAAATGCAGCAATTCAAGATCGATTGCAAGCTGTTGTAACATTTCTACAGAAATTCTACAACATAGTGCCATGCGAGACTAAATATGATGAGTCACAATACACTTCAGGTGTGAGAAATTGTGGAGAAAAAGAGACTGAGGCTCATGTCTTATTAAATAGCATTTTTGTTGCATATGCATCAATATTTGATCTTTTAGCCAAAGTTGCAGTGGAGCAATTTGAATTTGGAAAATATGATTTTTCTCAATATAAGAAAATGCGAAGTGTAAACACTCTTTTTAATAAAGGTCTAAAAAACAGTAACTATTCAGCGATAGCACTGCCCCTTAATCCACGATTGAAATATACAGCAAAAAGATCTATATAAAGACAAAATAAAGTGTCTATATTTCTTGCGTATGTGAGATTTTTTTCGTACCTTTATACCTATGAAAGAGCAAGTTACGGATATATCAAAAGTGCTGCAAGACATGACGGCAGAGATGCGGTTGATGCGTGAAACCATCAATCAGCAATATGCTGAGATTGCCAAACTGAACCGTAACATAGAAGCTCTGAATCGTCAAATACGTAAGAAGGACGAGACAATCGCCAAGTTGACAGAACGCCTGTCTAAATACGAGACCCCCAAGAAGAATTCTGGTAACAGCAGCACTCCGCCGAGCAAGGAGGGTATGAAAGACGAAATCATCAGAAGGACGAAGACTCTCCGCAAGCCAAGCGGCAAGAAGCCTGGCGGTCAGGAGGGGCATGACGGACATAAGCTATCCTGCTCTTTAGCTCCAGACGAAATAGTGGACGATGTTCCCAACTACTGCACTAATTGTGGCGAGTCCCTTGCAGATGCCGAGCGTGTACTTGACTATGTGACGCAAGTAATCTCTATTCCGGAACTGAAGCCGGTAGTCAAGGAGATACGCCACTATGTGATGATATG
>UMGV01033141.1_pt1 | contig 17682 bp, 18 predicted proteins | sample 1965361 | NCBI WGS metagenome assembly UMGV01 (sample SAMEA4836081, study PRJEB28245) | human gut metagenome | biome: gut microbiome; material: fecal sample | place: Denmark | collected 2008
TGTTGATTTCTAAGCAATTAACTTTTATCCCCGAAAAAGTGCCGAAAACAGGAAAAAGGTAAGAGAAATTGCAGCTGAGGAGAGGACGAAAACAAAAAACGGCTGGGCAGCTGCATAGCTGCAGCATACCCAACCGAGCAATTCTAAACAGGCGAAAAGCGCAGCATCGCCAGATGGGGACGCATCGCTACGGCAGGCGGAAAGCGTGGAAGAAGAGCAGACCGGCATGCCGGTGGTGAGCATTACCTCAGCTTCTTACCCTCGAAGCGCTCGATGGCCTCTACCCAGTCGGGCCACATCTCCACGGCTTCATTGGTCTCCAGGTCGTAAGCCACCATGATCGTCTTGCCGACGCATTTCAGTTGCTGTGTGTCGGTGTCTACAAGCCGCTGGGCAAGCTGAAAGCTCTTGTGGCCGATATGGGTGATGGCCGTCTCGACGGCGACATGGTCACCGATGTGCACCTGCGAGAGGAAGTCAGCGTCAACGTGCACCGTGACGATGGCGTGGCGCTGGTCGATCTTGGTGTTGGGAATATTGGCGAAATAGTCCATCTTCGCCATGTCGTAGTATTGGAAATAGAGCGTGTTGTTGATATGTCCGAACTGGTCGGCATCGTTCCAACGCAACTGTATGGGGAGCGTGTGATGAAACACCACGCTCTGCTGTTCCTTTTCGTCTTGTGTCTCTTTCATGATGAATGTATTATTCCGGCACCTTGTCATACATGGCTTTCCACCAGCTGTCGTCGTCCTGGAGCCATTTGGCAAACCAGGCGAAGATGGTGTTCTGCCATTTGATGCGCTTGTTGTAATCTTGTATCCAGTGGTTCTCGCCCTCGACCTCTACGAGTGCGACGGGGCGTCCGAGAAGCTTCAGTGCCGTGTAGAGTGCGATGCTGTTGGCCGTGGGCACGTTGGTGTCGGCGGTGCCGTGGACGAGGAGCAGCGGCGTGTGGATCTTGTCAGCATTGTAGAGCGGGCTGTGGTTGACATAGAGGTCGCGGTCCGACCATGGGTAGCGGTTGGCCATGCTCACCTCGCTGTAGGAATAGCCCCAGTAGCCTGAGCCCCAGTACTGCGTGTGGTCGCTGATGCCGGCGTGCGAGACGGCGGCGGCAAAGAGGTCAGTCTTGGTCTGTAGATACTGCGTCATAAAACCACCGTATGACGCGCCGATGCATCCGATCTTCTTGTCGTTGACATAGCTGTGGTCGGCACAGAACTTCTTTGTGCCCTCGATGATGTCCTCAGCCACGCCGTCGCCAGCCGTGTCGACATGGCGTGAGGCAAACTCCTGACCGAAGCCGGCGGCGCCGCTGGGCTCGATGACATAGACCACATAGCCTTTGGAGGCATAGAGCGGGAAAGGATAGTTGCCGCCGAAGTAGCGGCTTGTCGGTGAGCATCCGCCATAGTAGTAGACGATCATCGGGTATTTCTTCGTCGCGTCGAAATGAGGCGGCAGATAGTAGCGGCCGTAGATGGTGTCACCGCGCGAGCTCGTGAAGTTCCACGGCTGGCAGGTGGGCAGATCCACGTCGGCGAGCGTCGTCTGCTGGTCCTCCAAGAGCGTAGACTTGCCGTTGGCGGTGTTCATCGTGTAGAGACGGTCGACGTTCATGGCACTCTGTCCGTTGTAGCAGAGCACGGGTGCGGTCTCAGCCATGTCCACGCCACCGACATAGTCCTCTGGTGTGCGCAGCGTCTCTATCTTACCGCTCTTGGGGTCTAAGCGATAGAGACGGCGGTAGTCACGGTCGAGGGCATTGAAGTATATCTTGCCGTCGTAGCGGTTCCACTGCACGGTTTCCACACTCGGGTCGAAGTTCTTGGTCATCGGGCGTACCTTGCGAGTGGCGCAGTCGATGGTGTAGAGCTGATAGTCGTACATGCTCGGTATGCGGCCCTTGGGCAGGTTCTCACCGATGCCGCCGAGTGCCTCCGGTGATCCCTTCACGGCGATTGTCCGGGCGTCGGGCGAGAAGATGGCACTGGCGATGAAGCCGTCGCTGTCGACGAGGCACTCCGACTGCATCGTGCTCAGGTCGAGGCGGTAGACTGAGTTGAGTGTTGTCGGGCGCTTGCTCAGACGGGCACGCGACACCATATATAATATATAGCGTCCGTCGTGCGAGATGTCGCAAAGCGACACATCGTGGTATCCGAAGGTCAACGGCTGGGCATAGCCGGTCGCAAAGTCGTATTTCAGCAGTTGGTTGCGGTTGCGCCATCCGGGCTGCCGGTCGTCGGGCTGTATGATCTGGTGCACCTGGCTGTCATCTTTCGGACCCTCCACTTCTTTCGAGATGATGAGGAACTTGCCGTTGGGTGCCATCGTCCAACTGCCCTCGGGCAAGTTGTCGGTGAGAATCGTCTCGGCACCTGTGATGACATCCGCCTCTACCAGCTGGTTGCCCTTGACGCCTTTGCGAGTGAAGAGATAGCTGTTCTTGCCGGGCATCCAGCGCAGGCTTTTGTCAGATGTGCGCACGGCGGTGCCGCGGCGCAGGTCGTAGATGGTGTAAAGCCATGAAGTGTTGTTGGCGGAAGTCGTCTCGTACGACGTGGTGATGGCATAGCGTCCGTCGCTGCTGACCTGACTGCCGTAGTAGTGCTTGCCGTTGAGGAAGTCATAGAGCGTCAGGTCACGTCGTCCGTTGTCAGAAGTGGAGAACAGTGCGTCGGTGTCGCTGTCCAGACTTACCTGCAGCGAGTCGTGGTCACCGGGCTTGGTGAGATATTTGATGACGATGTCGTGAGTGGCGGGGATGAGTGTCAGTGATCCGTCGCTTTCTTTGCCGTCAACAAAGAGCTTGTAATGCTTCATCTTTCCCACTTTCAGTGTGCCTTTGGCATAGCGGCTGTTAGTGAGGGTGAACTGTAGCAGGTGGAGAGCTGTGGCAGCTTTGTCGGAGGGGGCGAATGCCCCCTGATATTCTTTGCCCTGCCGTGCTTTGGTCAGATCGACGAAGGTGCCGAGCAGATTGTCAGATTGGTAGCCTTTGCGGTCGAGGCCGATGGTGTCGACCATCACGGGTCGTTGTAGGACAAAGGGTCCGCTGTAGCGGAAATGAGTGACGGGACGTGTGGCGGCCTGCATGGGTTGCAGGGCGCATAGTGTCAGCCCTATCAGTGCGGTGGTCTTGCCCCACCGTGCTGTGGGAACATGATGACGGATGTTCTTCATAAATGATGTGGTTAAAACAAAAAGATCTCTCAATTCAACTGCAAACTTACACAAAATCTTTGAATTCTGTGCAGAAATATGGTTCCAAGATTAGAAAAAATCATTAAAAAGCAGCAAAGACCTTAATCTTTCTTATTGAAAATGAGTAATTTTGCAGTATGATAATCAATGTAATGGACTTGGTACAGCTCAAAGCCTACGCCCGCCAGTATGGTGTGGCGCTGGCCTTGGTGTGGGCAACCAGCTTTCTGAGCATCGTCTTTGCCCCAGCATCCGTGTTGGGCAGCCTGCTGGCACTGAGCACCCCGATCGTGGTGGGCTGGTTTTTAGTGCGCTTCCGTAATGACGCATTGGACGGACATATCTCCTTCCGGCGCGGCTTTGCGTTTAGCTGCTATACGTTTTTCTACGCGTCGCTGCTCTTTGCGGCCGTGCAGTTTGTCTACCTTCGCTTCTTCGACCATGGTGCTTTCATGACCATGCTCGGTGAGTCGCTCAAGACCATGGAAGAAGTCTACCGCCACGAAGGTGCCACCGCCCTGCAAGCCGTAGGCCAGATGAAGCGGACCATCTCGGTCATCGGACAGCTCTCACCCCTGCAGCTGACGTTCGTCATCATGATGGACAACATCCTCATGGGCGTGCTGCTCAGCCTGCCCATAGCCTTGGCTTGCAGGAGAAAAGCTGTCCTACCCACCAACGGACCAAAACAACAAGAGTAAAACAGCTACACCGAATAGCACCAAGCAACTTTTCACCAATCAACTGATCAAAGAAAAAACATCATCATGGATATATCTGTTGTAGTACCTCTTTTCAACGAGGAAGAATCGCTGCCGGAACTGCATGCCTGGATCTGCCGTGTCATGCAGGCCAACAATTTCTCTTACGAGATCATCTTTGTCAACGACGGCTCCACCGACCACTCCTGGGACGTCATCGAAGAGCTGTCGAAGAAGGACAGCAACGTCAAAGCTATCAAGTTCCGCCGCAACTACGGCAAGAGCCCAGCACTCTACTGTGGTTTCAAGAAAGCACAGGGTGACGTGGTCATCACCATGGACGCCGACCTGCAGGACTCGCCCGACGAAATACCGGCTCTGTACCACATGATCAAGGACGAAGGCTATGACCTCGTCTCGGGATACAAGCAGAAACGCTACGACCCGCTCTCGAAGACAATCCCGACGAAACTCTTCAACGCCACGGCACGCAAGATATCCGGCATACACAATCTCCATGACTTCAACTGCGGACTGAAGGCTTACCGACGCGACGTGGTGAAGAACATCGAGGTATACGGTGAGATGCACCGCTATATCCCCTATCTGGCAAAAAATGCCGGATTCACCAAGATCGGCGAGAAAGTCGTGCACCATCAGGCACGGAAATACGGACACTCGAAGTTCGGCATCAACCGCTTCTTCAACGGCTATCTCGACTTGCTGACGCTGTGGTTCCTCACCAACTTCGGCAAGAAGCCGATGCATGTCTTTGGATTTATCGGCAGCATCATCTTCTTCATCGGCTTTCTCTCGCTCTGCTGGCTCTTTGGCGAGAAAATCTATAACCTCTACAACGGTGTCTACGGCGACCTGCTCAGCGAGCACGCCTCGTTCTACGTGGCACTCACCGCACTGGTACTGGGCTCGCAGTTCTTCCTCGCCGGCTTCCTCGGCGACCTCATCAGCCGGCAGAATCCCAACAGGAACGACTATCAGATAGAGAAGGAAATATAAAACACAGGCATCAACATATATGCGAAATAACAACCATTCTTCCGTCCCCACTTTTCGACGGGCATTTCTCTCCTCTTTGGGGAGAGTTAGAGAAGGGCTACCATTTCTTTCCCTTTTAGGGAGAGCTAGAGAGGGTCTGCTCTTTCTTCCCCTCTTCCTTTTGCTCTTCCTGGCCTCGTGTTCCTCCGTCGACTGTCCGCTCAACAACACGGTGTATGCCAACTATAAGCTCATGGGACGGGTAACGACGCTGACAGATCCGCTCACCATTTGGACCAACCGCAACGACGGCAACGACACCATACTCATCAACCAGCAGGTCAACACCGACAGCTTTACGCTGCCCGTGAGCTACGCCCGCGACCGCGACACACTCTTCTTCCGCACCAATACCACGCTCGACACGGTGACCATCGACAAGACCAACATCCCTCACTTCGAATCCGTGGACTGCGGCATGAACTATTTCCATGAAGTCACGGGCATACACTATACACGCAATGCCATCGACTCTATCACCATCCAAAACCGAGATATCACCTATGATACATCCAAGAAGCATTTCTATGTATATTTTAAGGAGTATCGCTATTAGTCTCCTGGTGCTCCTCGCCTCCACCGCATACGCTCAGAAGGAAACAGTGGCAAAGCAGCCCCAACAGCCCCGCCATCTGTCAAAGCAGGAGCAGGAAGCCATGAGACGCAAGCAGATCGACGACTCGATACCTTTCTTCCGCGGCGTACAAGTGAAGGTCGACGCCATCGGACTCGTGCAGAAAGCTGTCTCGGACTATGGACAGTATGAGGCCGGCGTGCGCGTGAACCTCAAAGACAAGTACTTCCCCGTCGTGGAATTCGGACTCGGAAAGGCTGACCACCGCGAGGTGACCACGGCAATCAGCTATCACACCTCCGCGCCCTACGCCAAGATAGGTATGGACTTCAACATCATGAAAAACAAACACGACATCTATCGCACCTACGTCGGCGTCCGTCTGGCTGCTACTTCCTTTAAATATGATGTCGACAACCCCGTTATCATCGACCCCGTCTACGGCGGCAACTATCCGGTGCACCAACAGGGCGTGAAAGCCAAATGCTCATGGATGGAAGCCTTGGTGGGCATCGACGCGAAAATCTACGGACCGATCCATCTCGGATGGAGCGTGCGATACTACCGCCGCCTCTCGCACGACGACGGACCACTTGGTAACGTCTGGTATGTGCCGGGATTCGGCAAGCAGGCCTCCACACGCATCGGAGGCACTTTCGACATCATTGTGGAACTATGATCCTGTAACCTATGAAGAAAAAAAACTTCCTGAAAATCATTTTCCTCGCCGTTCTCGTCGTGGGCACGGTGATGATCATCATGCAGCAGCGAAATACTCCCTACCAGCACGACACGGGGTTTGTCTTCGGCACGGAATACCATATCACTTACCAGTCGTCGGAAAACTTGCAGCAGAACATCGACAAGGCTTTGGCACAGGTAGACACCGCACTGTCGCCGTTCAACAAGCAGTCGGTCATTACGCAGGTCAACAACAACCGGCCGGTGAAGCTCGGCAAGATGTTTACCGAAGTGTTTGACAAAGCTGAGTCCATATCGCGTGAGACCGACGGTGCCTTTGACATCACCGTGGCACCACTCGTCAACGTGTGGGGCTTCGGATTCAAGTCGGGCGTGCATCCCTCGCGCCATGTCGTAGACTCTCTGCGACAGTTTGTAGGATATAACAAGGTGGCTCTCGTCGATGGGCATATTGTCAAGAAAGACCCGCGGCTGATGCTCGACTGCTCGGGCATTGCCAAAGGCTACGGCGTCGATGTGGTGGCCAAGCTCCTGCGCGATAAGGGCATAGAAAACTTCATGGTGGAGATCGGCGGCGAGATTGTCACAAGTGGCATCAGCGAAAAACGTCTGCCCTGGAAGATCGGTGTCACCAAACCCACCGACGACGCCACACAAACCAATCAGGAACTGCAGACCGTGCTCAACGTTACGGACAAAGCCATGGCCACGAGCGGAAACTATCGCAACTTCTACTATAAAGGCGGAAAGAAATACGCTCACACCATCGACCCCAAGACGGGCTATCCCGTGCAGCACAATATCCTGTCCTCGACCGTGCTCGCCAAAGACTGCGCCACTGCCGACGCCTATGCCACCGCGTTTATGGTCACGGGACTGAAAGGTGCGCAGGAGATCCTTCGGAAACATCCCGAACTGATGGTCTACTTCATCTACGACGACGGCAAAGGGCACAACCAGGTGTGGTACTCGCCATCGATGAAAAAGGCCATCGCACAATAATATGCCTGCAAGACATGGTCGCTGATATTTTCTACACGCTCCTCAGCTTCCCGCTCTTCATCGGCATGGGACGAAGGGAACTGGAGAACATCGTGACAAAAACAAAGTTCTCCTTTCACACGCTGCACGAAGGGGATACTATTGTCGATACGGACACCCGCAGCGGCATGATGGTCATGCTCACCGACGGCACGGCGGTGGCTACTACCTTCTCCGACGACAAAGGATACAGGGTGGAGGAAGAGATCAACGGACCTATGCTTGTACAACCGGAATACGTCTTCGGACTGGCACAGCACTTCTCTCAGTTATGGAAAGCAAAGACTGTCTGCCATCTCATCACGCTTGACAAGCAGGAGATACTCAAGCTCAGCGACAACTCGCTCATCTTTCGCCTCAATCTCCTGAACCTACTCTCCACGCAGGTGCAAAAGCGGCAGGCACTCTTTTGGCATGCTCCCTTGCACACCGACGAGGAGTTCCTCCGCCGGTTCTTTCTGGTACATTCGATACGCCCGGCAGGCAGGAAGGTTGTCCACATCAAGATCTCAAGATTGGAAAAGGAACTGAACATTGACCGCCGCCGGCTCTCTGCGGTGCTCCGACAATGGGAACAGCAGGGGCTCGTAGAGTGGACACGAGGATGTTTGATCATACCTGCGCTGGAGAAGATCATTAACAACAGCCTCACGCCCTCGAAACCAATAGTCTTACACCCAACCCAATAGCCTTGTCCCCTAAAAGATAGAGGGGAGTAATATGCTGCAAGGGCCGAAAAGACATACCCTATAAGTGGATAGTGGAGGGGATAATAATTATAGAAGATCTGTTGTAAAAAAATGAAGATGGTAATGAGATGATGTTGAAGTTAAAGATGCGTGTGAAGATGTAGATGCACATGTAGATGAAGATGACAATGGCAATTCGCAGCAAGGCATAAAAAAGCCCGAACTCCATCATTGGAAATCCGGGCAGAATGAAAGGAGGAGTGGTGCCTCTTGGAGTTGAACCAAGGACACATGGATTTTCAGTCCATTGCTCTACCACCTGAGCTAAGGCACCTTCTTTCTAATGGCATGGCGGGACGACGCCATCGATTGATTTAGAAAAGCGAATGCAAAGATACAACATTTCCTTTCATCTTGCAAATTTCTCCCAATGGTTTAATATCTATTAACGCTATTCTTCTTTTCCGTAACTATCCAGCTGCCATATCGCCCTTTGGCGATAACAAGTTGTTGATATAATAGGGTTAGTTATATAGAAGTGAATGCATTCCAATCTCACCTTGGGGTAAAATCCACGTTCGATAGATACGTTTAAACGTCTATTAATCAGTAAAGTAAGTATGGAAAAAAGTTATGTTTGCGTTTGCTTATTTTAGATATTTCCTTACTTTTGTATCTGTGAAATAGACGGTTATGGACATAGTAGATACGCTGAAAAACATGAATGAGAAGTTGGAGCCGATGCAAAAAGCATCGATTCACAGCATGATACTATATGCAATCTTAACCGTAAAAAAACATTTAGGTCTTTTGCCTTTTGATAGAAGTTTACTATCTTTGCAACTAAAAATCGGCTCTGCTGAGATTAACCGCAAAAGTTGCTGGTAAAACAGTTCCGTATGTAGGATGGGCACTAATGGCTTATGACTTTTATACTTGCATATGAAAAATTTAAAAACTAATTTTCTGAAAGAGTTTGTTCTGTCACTGTTATGCATCTATGGCATTTTGACCGTTACAACATTGTTTGGCCTTATTGACAGCATAATCTTTAAGCTTGTATCCGTGCATCTGCTTGCCATCACAATGGCGCTGTTCTATGAAGGCATGGGGCTGATGGTTGAGCGGGAGTGTCGGAAAGGTGGTGTCAAGAAACGCATTCTCTTGCTCAAATGGATGCAAGAGTTGGGTCTTGCCTATTTGATTGTCACACTCATGATCGTTGTCAACCTCATTCCTTTCTTCGCCTTCAATCGGTGGCCGGCTCATTTCGTGATCGTCTTCATCGCTTTCTGTGTAGCATATCAGAGCTGGACGTTCAAGAAGGCAGCGTGCTACGACCAAGCAGAGAAAGGATAATAGGAAGAATTTCTGCATTGTAACTATTCGGCGAATTCCTTTCCGCTTGTATTCGCAGAATAGTTACTACTTGCCTTTTGTCCTTCCTGTCGTGCGCACACATTATTTTATATATGACCTACCTTATTGTATATGACTCACCTTGCTTTATCATCCAAGCTTCATGCCTATCTGTTGCAGGCAACGACAAATCTTTATATTGGTACGGCAAGAAATAGAATACATATTGTATCTATGTTGTTATGATTATGGTTAATATAGTTAAACAGCCAAATAATCGTTAACATTAAACTGTTAACCAATTAAGATTTTCCCTAACTTTGCTGCCATGAAGAAGAAATCCATTTGGACCATCGCCATCATCATGGGCGTGTCCTTTGTCATCTTGCTTGGCCTACAGCTCACCTACATTCGTGAGATGGCCAACATGAAGAAGGAACAGTTTGACGAAAGCGTCAACCGCGCCCTCTATCAGGCCTCGCGCAATCTGGAACTCAACGAGACCCTGCGCTATCTTGAGAAAGACGTCAACGAGACCGAGCGTCATGCCTACCGCAAAGACAGCGTAGGCACCCGAAGCGGAAAGCCCAACGACGGCAGCGTGCAGTACTCTCATCAATATTCCGTGGCGGGCAAGGACGGCACCGTCTACTCTTCCTTTGAGTTGAAGACGATGGCGGTGAAGCCAACACAGATGCCCAAGGCCATGATCCTGCGCACCGACCGCAACTCCAACACGGCTGCCAGCAAGTCACTTCAGGAGATTGTTAAGAACAGATACGTCTATCAGAAGGCTTTGCTCGACGAGGTGATCATGAACATGCTCTACTCTGCCTCTGACAAACCGCTGAAGGAGCGTGTCAACTTCAAGATTCTCGACCAGGACATCAAAGCCGAGCTGATGAACAACGGCATCAACATTCCCTATCACTTCACGGTGTCCACACAGGATGGACGTGAGGTCTACCGCTGTCCCGATTATAGCGATGAGGGCAGCGAATACACCTACAGCCAGGTGCTCTTCCGCAATGATCCGGCTTCGAATATGGGTGTGGTGCGCGTTCATTTCCCTGACATCAACAGCTATATCTTCTCCAGCATCCGGTTTATGATCCCGAGCGTGGTGTTCACCATCATCCTGCTCATCACGTTCATCTTCACTATTGTGGTCATCTTCCGGCAGAAACGCTACAGCGAGATCAAGAACGACTTCATCAACAACATGACGCACGAGCTCAAGACTCCTATTGCCAGCATCTCGCTCGCTGCCCAGATGCTCAACGATGACAGCGTGCCCAAGAGCGAGAAAATGATGAAGCACCTCATCGGTGTGGTCACCGACGAGACCAAGCGCTTAAGGTTCCTCGTGGAGAAAGTGTTGCAGATGTCGATGTTCGACCGCAAACGCTCATCGTTTAAGAAGAAGCATCTCGACCTCAACGAGATGGTGGAGACCATCGCCAACTCGTTTACCCTGCGTGTGGAGCATACCGGCGGCAAGATCTACGTGGACGTGGAGGCTGTCGACTCAAGTATCTATGTCGACGAGGTACACTTCCAGAACGTGATCTTCAATCTGATGGACAACGCTGTGAAATATCGCAAACCCGACCAGCCTGTCGACATCTATCTGAAGACATGGAACGATGACAGCTATCTCTATCTCTCCGTGCACGATACGGGCATAGGTATGAAGAAAGAGAACCTTAAGAAGATTTTCGAGAAGTTCTACCGCGTACATACCGGCAACGTCCACGACGTGAAGGGCTTCGGCCTCGGACTGGCTTATGTCAAGCGGGTTGTCGATCTCCACGACGGCGAGATCAAGGTGGACAGCGAGTACGGCAAGGGTACCACCTTCACCATCAAGTTGCCGGTGATCAAGGATTAAACCTTGGAGCGTCACGTACATCTATATATATAATAAGGTGTAGTCCGCCGCTTCCGCCCAGATACAAGAACAATAATAAAAAACAATTAAATACCAACAACTATGGAAGAAAAAGTAAAGATTCTGCTTTGCGAGGACGACGAGAACCTCGGCACCCTGCTCTGTGAGTACCTCATTGCCAAAGGCTACGACGCTACGCTCTGCCCCGACGGCGAGGCTGGCTTCAGAGAGTTCCAGAAAGAGAAGTTCGACATCTGCATCCTCGACGTGATGATGCCGAAAAAAGACGGTTTCACGCTGGCTCAGGACATTCGTCAGATGAACTCTCAAGTGCCTATCATCTTCCTCACTGCCCGTGTGCAGAAGGAAGACGTACTCGAAGGTTTCGACAAAGGCGCTGACGACTACATCACTAAGCCGTTCTCCATGGAGGAGCTCGTGAAGCGCGTGGAGGCTATCCTCCGCCGTGTGCGTGGCAAGAAAAACCGTGAGAGTACGATGTACAAGATCGGTCGCTTCACCTTCGACACTCAGAAGCAATTGCTCACCATCGACGGCAAGTCGACCAAGCTCACCACCAAGGAGAACGAACTCTTGGCTCTGCTCTGCTCTCATGCCAACGAGATCCTCAAGCGCAACGATGCTCTGCGCACAATCTGGATCGACGACAACTACTTCAACGCACGCTCCATGGACGTGTACATCACCAAGCTGCGCAAGCATCTGAAAGCTGACGACCAGATCGAGATCATCAACATCCACGGTCAGGGCTATAAGCTCATCGTGCCGGAAGACGATTAATATAGAATGATAGTTTGCGGTTAGTTCCTTTCAAAAAGGACTGGCAAGCATTAACCCCGAGTTACCTATAGTGGAAAGCCTAAGCACCGCAAAAGGCTTTTCAAGCGGGCAGCTCGGGGTTAAATGTTTGAATCGGCAAAATATAATATGCCATATCCTGCCGCAAAGAGCTAAAAAGAACATAAACGGCAAGACATTGCAATTACCTGTCAGCCGCTACCTTTCCGATGATGCCAAGGGCAATCAGCAACAGGGGCAGGAAGAGAAGGAGGTTGTAGTTGGTGAGGTTGGTGAAATAAAAGACAACCATCAACAGCACACCGATATATATAAGAGGCATACCCACTACCGGACGCACACGAGGCCATAAGCGGCCGATGAATCCCTTTGCCTTTGAGACGAGCCGATGCCTTACCGTTTTATTCTCTTGCTGCGATTGAGACATGATCTTTGTATTGCTAAGTTTTCTGTTTATCGCCTGCAAATTTACGAATTATTGTTGCAGCATCGTCGCGTGAGCAAGGCAATTAATGTTAAAAAGAAGAAAAAGGGCTCAGCCCTGTCACGTTATCACAAATAAAAGTAGTACCTTTGCAGTCGCATTTTGCAAAATAACATTTTAATTATCAACAAAGTAGTATGAATCAATACGAAACCGTTTTCATTTTGACTCCCGTTTTGTCTGATGAACAGATGAAGGAAACGGTCGCTAAGTTCAAGAAGCTGCTCACCGACAAGGGTGCTGAGATTGTGAACGAAGAGGCCTGGGGACTGAAGAAGATGGCTTATGCAATTGACAAGAAGTCGACAGGTTTCTATTGCCTGTTGCAGTTCAAGGCAGAGCCTTCAGTAGTTAACACCCTCGAGACCGGCTACCGCCGTGACGAGAAGGTGATTCGTTTTATCACTGTGAAGCTTGACAAGTACGCTGTGGCTTATGCCGAGAAGCGTAAGGCAAAGTGGAACAACAAAGTGGAGGCATAAACTATGGCAGAGCAGAAGAAATCAGAAATCCGTTATTTGAACGCCCCTTCTATCGACACAAAGAAGAAGAAGTACTGCCGTTTCAAGAAGAGTGGCATTAAGTATATCGACTACAAGGACCCTGAGTTCTTGAAGAAGTTCCTCAACGAGCAGGGCAAGATCCTTCCTCGCCGCATCACCGGTACTTCTCTGAAGTATCAGCGTCGTGTGGCTCAGGCCGTGAAGCGTGCACGCCAGATCGCGCTGCTGCCTTATGTAACCGATTTGATGAAGTAATTAAGGAGGAGCAGAAGATATGGAAATCATACTGAAAGAAGATATTATCGGACTTGGATACAAGAACGATATCGTAAAGGTTAAGGACGGCTACGGCCGTAACTATCTGATCCCGACAGGCAAGGGTGTCATCGCATCTGCAAGTGCCCGCAAGCAGCTCGCCGAGAACCTCAAGCAGCAGTCTGCTAAGCTCGCCGCTCTGAAGGCTGAGGCTGAGAAGCGTGCTGAGGCTCTGAAGGATGTTCAGCTTGTCATCTCCGCTAAGGTTGCCGCTACCGGTCACCTCTACGGCTCTGTCGGTGCTGCTAAGGTTGCTGAAGAGCTCGCTAAGCTCGGCATCGAGATCGACCGCAAGATCATCACCATGCGTGAGGCTCGCAAGGTCGGTGACTTCGAGGCTACCGTTCACTTCCACAAGGAGGTTGAGGTCAAGGTGCCTGTGAAGGTTGTCGCTGAGAACCAGCCCGTGGCTGCTCCCGCTGAGGAAGCACCGAAGGAGGAGGCTCCTAAGGCTGAGGAAGCTCCCGCTGCTGAGGCTGCTGAGGAGCAGGCTCCTGCTGCTGAGTAATCAACAGCTACTGTTAGCTTGAAGTAATTTTTGCACTGTAAAGCATATTATATCGATCCCTGCCGCATCCGCTTGCGGTGGGGATCTTTCGTTGTTATACAGTCCTAAAGGCAGATATAGTGGCGGTGCTTCGTAGCTGTTCAGCGAATGCTGACGAAAGGCATACATAGAACAGTTACTGCGATCCCGCTAAACCATAAATACGGTTAAGGGTGATCATTTTTTAGGCATTGAAGTTCTTAGTCTTACTTTTTTTATGTAAATTTGCATAATACAGTAGAAACGGCTGTCAATGACGGTCATACAGCCGTGTTCCATACTGGAAACAGAACGTATCATAAATAGAACATACATTAAAGAAGATGAAAGCATTTGTTTTTCCCGGACAGGGCTCACAGTTCGTAGGCATGGGCAAGGACCTCTACGACAACAACGCATTGGCTAAGAAACTCTTTGACCAGGCCGACGAGATACTCGGATTCAAGATCACCGACGTGATGTTTGCCGGTACAGACGAGCAGCTCAAGGAGACCAAGGTCACACAGCCTGCCGTTTTCCTCCACAGCGTCATCTCGGCACTGTGCCTTGGCGACGACTTCAAGCCCGCCATGGTCGCCGGTCACTCTCTCGGCGAGTTCTCTGCTCTCGTAGCTGCCGGCGCGCTGAGTTTTGAGGACGGCCTTCGCCTCGTTGCTGCCCGTGCCAACGCCATGCAGAAAGCCTGCGAGGCCAACCCCGGCACGATGGCTGCCATCATCGCACTCCCCGACGAGAAAGTAGAGGAGATTTGCGCTGAGGTCAGCAAGGAAGGCCACACCGTGGTACCTGCCAACTACAACTGCCCGGGCCAGCTCGTCATCTCTGGCGACAAGGACGGTATCCTCGAGGCTTGTGAGAAACTGAAGGCTGCCGGTGCCAAGCGCGCGCTGCCCCTGAAGGTCGGTGGTGCTTTCCACTCTCCCCTCATGCAGCCCGCCAAGGAAGAGCTGCAGGCTGCCATCGAGAAGACACAGTTCGCAAAGCCGGTGTGCCCCGTCTATCAGAATGTAGACGCCATGCCGCATACTGATCCGGAGGAGATCAAGCAGAACCTCATCGCTCAGCTCACCAGCTCGGTGCGTTGGACCAAGTCTGTGCAGAACATGATCGCTGACGGCGCTGACGAGTTTGTAGAGTGCGGACCGGGCAAGGCTCTGCGTGGAATGATCGGCCGCATCGACAAGAATGTCAAGGCCATAGGCCTCGAATAAGCATCATTCAGTGTGAAACGCAAATGATTGGATGAAGAGAAAAATCATCATTTACCAAGTCTTTACCCGTCTCTTTGGCAACCGTAACACGGCCCGCGTTCCCAACGGCACGCTGCGCGTCAACGGGACGGGAAAGATGAGTGACTTCGACGCGGAACGGCTGCGCCGCATCCATGACATGGGCTTCACCCATGTGTGGTATACGGGCGTCATCCGCCACGCCACCGCTACCGACTACAGCAAGCATGGCATACCGCGGCAGCATCCCTCCGTGGTGAAGGGCGTGGCGGGATCGCCCTATGCTATCACAGACTACTACGACATCGATCCGGATCTCGCTGACGACATCGACCGGCGCATGGACGAGTTCCAACAGCTCGTCGACCGCACCCATCAGGCAGGCATGAAGGTCATCATCGACTTCGTGCCTAACCATGTGGCACGCGAGTACCACTCGATCATGAAGCCCGAGGGCGTGCGCGACCTCGGCGAGGACGACGACACGGGCAAGCACTTCTCGCCCACCAACAATTTCTACTACTGTCCCGGGCAATCCTTCGTCTCGCCGGTACAGCCCAAGGAGGGTGAGGAACCTTATGTCGAAAATCCTGCCAAGTGCACCGGCAATGACCGCTTCGACAACTGTCCGGGGCGCAACGACTGGTACGAGACCGTAAAGCTCAACTATGGCATCGACTACTGCGACGCCGGCGGACGCAGCTATCACTTCGATCCGGTACCCAACACGTGGGTGAAGATGACCGACATCCTGCTCTACTGGGCATCAAAAGACATCGACGGTTTCCGCTGTGACATGGCAGAGATGGTGCCGGCGGCTTTCTGGGCATACGCCACCCGCATCGTCAAGGAGCGCTATCCGCGCATCGTCTTCATCGGCGAGGTCTACGATACCAACCAGTATCGCACCTACATACAGTCGGGTTTTGACTATCTCTACGACAAGGTGGGCATGTACGACTGTCTGCGCGACATCATCTGCGACCGCCGTCCGGCAAGCAGCATCACCTATTACTGGCAGCATGTCGACGACATCCGGCAGCACATGCTCTACTTCCTTGAGAACCACGACGAGCAGCGCATCGCCAGCGACTTCTTCTGTGGCAGTGGGGCAAAGGCCATACCGGCCGTCATCGTCGCCGCGCTGATGGGCAACAATCCGTTTATGGTCTATGCCGGACAGGAGTTCGGCGAGCGGGGCATGGATGCCGAAGGGTTCTCCGGACGCGACGGCCGCACGACGATCTTCGATTATTGGTGTGTCGACACCATCCGCCGCGGCTATTTCGACCGCCGTCATCTCACACAGGACGAGATGCACCTGCAGCTGAAATACCAGCAGATCCTGCATATTGCCAACCGAGAGGCTGCCGTGCGCGAGGGTGAGTTCTTCGATCTGATGTATGTCAACCCGCAGACGTGGAAGTTCAATCCCCGTCATGAGTATGCTTTCCTGCGTAAGTTCGAGGATGAAGTGCTGCTCGTGGTGGCAAACTTCGGACCCGACCGCATCAACACCAGCGTGAACATCCCTGCCCACGCCTTCGACTTTCTCGGACTGCCCGAAAAGGAGGTCCGCGCCATCGACTTGCTTACCGGGCAGGAGATGAATATCGAGTTGAAGAAAGACGGTGCCGTGGACATGGATCTCAGACCCTATACAGGACGTATCTATAAATTCAGTACCAAGATGGAAGAGACACCTTATCTGCTCAATGTGCACAACAAGGATGAGTTCCCGCCGGCACACACTGCCGAGCATCTGCTCAACCAGGTGATGATCCGCATGTTCGGTTGCGAGCGCTCACGCAACGCGCATATCGAACGAAAGAAAAGCAAGATCAGCTATCACCTCGACCATAAGCCGTCGCGGCAGGAAGAGAAAGCCATCGGCGACAAGATGAACGAGCTCATCGAGGATGATCTCCCCGTGACCTACGAGGATGTGGACCGCAACCATGTGCCAGAGGGCATTAACCTCGACCGGTTGCCCGAAGATGCATCGCAGACAATCCGTCTGGTCCGTATCGGCGACTTCGATGTCTGTCCGTGCATCGGCAAGCATGTGCGCTCTACCTCGCAGATAGGCCGCTTCGAGATTCTCGGTACCAACTGGGACGAGCAGTCCCATACCTTCCGCATTCGCTTCAAGGTGATACCCTGACGACAGGGGCTCCTTACACCTTATTATATATAGGGCGTGCCCGCATCAGGCACGCCCTATTTTGATGATAAGCATTTAAACGGATTTTGTCACCGTACATCTTGTTTATATGTTATGTTTCGTTGCAAAAACTTTTTTCTGTTTCCGTCACTTTTTCGGGGATCATACCTAAATTGTTTAACAAACCTATTATTAACGTCCCAAAGGATGATGGTCAACTTGATTTATTTCGAGATTTTAAATCTTAACGGGACAGTAGTGATCCATTTATTAAAACTCGAACGTGCTGAATCCTTGCTACCAAACTTGTTGCTAAATATCATTCTGAGAGAATGCGTCAAAGAATATCGCCGAATTACGTCACTTTATTTGTGCCCTGATCCGGCTCAGACTTGCCT
>UMGV01005230.1_pt1 | contig 17617 bp, 20 predicted proteins | sample 1965361 | NCBI WGS metagenome assembly UMGV01 (sample SAMEA4836081, study PRJEB28245) | human gut metagenome | biome: gut microbiome; material: fecal sample | place: Denmark | collected 2008
TTGCGAAATAGCGGCATTGCTTCGCTCGCCGCATTGATTAGAGCAGAAGAGAAGAAAGACTGCCGAGCTTTAGGCCGACACACAGGCCGCAGCGAAAAGAAGCGTCGCGCTCAAGACCGATAATGTCAGAGCGATTGTCCTGTAATTTTTTGAAGAGAACGGACTGTTCGGTGTTAAGCATGTCGAGCAATTCAAGATACTGTGAATTGTAATAGGACAAGGATGCCCGATAATCGTCGAGTTCGTCCTTTGACAAAAAGCGTTCCGGCTGTTCGCCATATCCGGCACGGAACAGGGATTCGTAAAGATGCAGCATACAATAACCTCAACAATAAACGAAGTTTTCTTCATGTTTACTTTATTATAACACGAAGAAAACTTCATGTCAATAGGAAACAGAAATGAATTTTCCCGAATATATCTTAAAACTGCGACAGGAGCGCGGACTAAAGCAGAGCGATGTTGCGTCGTCGATCGGTGTGACCGTCCGCGCTTATCAGGCGTATGAATACGGAAAAAGTGAACCGCGGATGTCGACGCTCATTGCGCTGGCCGATTTTTATGATCTTTCACTGGACGAATTGGTCTGCCGAAAGGCAGAACACGGTGTGTAACACCAAACTTGCGGAAAAACTCTGCATGTAAACTTGAATTTGCTGGAAAGAAACGCTTCTGTCCACTATAATGAAGTACAGTAGTATATCCGAAATAGACGGAAATTGATGGAGACTGCCGATACGCAGGCAGAGCGACAGCGGAGATAGAAGCAAACCAAGTCGTTTAGATACGACACTTGGCAGGCAGTGCAATCCGCAGGCAAAAAGGCTGTTCAAGGGAAGACATACAATGCAGACGCCTTTCTTTTGGACGGTCACACCGCCCGTTTTCTTTCTCGGGAAAGAAAATGGGGGGTGTGCTATGCAGCAGTGTGACGCGCTGCATTTCCTTTGAAAGAGAAAAGAAAATAAAGGGAGGTCACCATGAGAAGAAACATCCACTATAAGCCCAGCAAAAGCGCGAGCATTCTGTCGGGCGTCATCGCGTGCGCGATGGGCGTGTTCGGCCTGTTTACCATTCCGAGCATCGGCGCGATGATCGGCTTCAAGGCCATCTGGTGCCTGATGGCCTTCGGCATGGGCATCTACAATTTTCTGCTGGCGGCGGGCGTTGTGAAATACAACGGCGGCTACGAGATCACCGACGAGTCGGACGATGGCGCAAAGGGCGGCAAGTCCGACGCTGAGGCGCGGCTCGAGGAGTTGCAGACCCTTTACGACCGTCGGCTCATCACGGAAGAGGAGTATCAGGAAAAACGCAGGGACATTCTGGACCGGCTGTAAGAGAAAGGAGCGCGGACAATGGGAGAAGTTTTGATCCTTATTATCATCGCACTTGTCTGGGGGTTTAAGGCGGCTGTCGCCAACGAGGACAAAAAGGTCAACGATCGGGAAATGGGCAGCATTTCGTCGACGCCCGACGAGCTCATCAAAAAGGCAAAGCGCACGCTTGATGACCTCGACACGATGCGTGCAAAAGAGCGCGAAAGCAAAAAGCGCCCGAGCGGCGTGCAGATCCGCGACTTCCACAAGAATCTGGCCGCGCAGGAGCGCAAGTGCAGCGAAAAGCGCTGGGAGATCGCGCGCAGGAAGCAGGCCGACAGCGGCGAGGTGCATTCTGTCCACATGGACAGCTGCGAGGACCGGCTTGAGAGTTTGAAGGTCTTATATGACGCGGGCATTCTGGACCGCGAGGAATACGCCCAGCGCGTCGCGCGCGTCAAGAAGGCGCACGCGCAGAGCAGAGGGTAAGCAAAATAAAAGGAAGCGAACACACCATGTATGACGAACTGACACAGGTCGACATTGACAAGATGAAGGCAGAGCTGGAGCACCGCCGTTTGGAGCTTCGCCCCAAGCTTATCGAAGATGTGCAGACGGCGCGCGCGTTCGGCGACTTGAGCGAAAACTACGAGTACAAGGTCGCCAAGCAGGAGAAAAACCGCAACGAGAGCCGCATCCGTTACTTGGAGCGCATGATCGCGACGGCGAAGGTCATCGAAGTGAACGAAAAAGAGGGCACCGTCGGCCTTTTTGACCACGTGGTGCTCTATAACGAAAAGCTGGGGAAAGAGCAGAACATCCAGCTCGTGACCACCCTGCGGCAGAACGCGCTCAAGGGCCTCATCAGCAAGGAATCGCCCGTCGGCAAGGCCATCCTGGGGAAAAAGGTCGGCGACCGGGTCGAGATCGTCGTCTCGCCGGAAATGAAGTACACGGTCGAAATTCGTTCGATCACGCCGGGCGAGGACGATGCATCGCTCGAGATCAGCTCTTATTGAGGAAACGCATGAAACAGGTCATTATCTATACCGACGGCGCGTGCTCGGGCAACCCCGGCCCCGGCGGCTGGGGCGCGGTGCTCAAATACGGCGCGCACGAGCGCGAGCTCTCCGGCGGCGAGGCGAGCACGACGAACAACCGCATGGAGCTCACCGCCGTCATCGAGGCGCTGCGGCTTTTGAAGGAGCCGTGCGTCGTGGAGCTCTATTCCGATTCGCGCTACGTCATTGACGCGCTGGAAAAGCGTTGGGTCTACGGCTGGAAACAGCGCGGCTGGGTCAAAAGCGACAAAAAGCCCGCGCTGAACGTCGATTTGTGGGAGCAGCTCTTGTCCCTCATCGCCCGGCACGAAATGCACTACCACTGGGTCAAAGGCCACGCGGAGAATGAGTACAACAACCGCTGCGATGAGATGGCTGTTAATGAGTGGCACAAGTTTAAGTAAGAGATAGCGTGGCCTTTCGCCGGAAGTCTCGCGGCGCGAGCGGCGGATTCACTTCGCCGCCGCAAGACATGGAATAAAACAGGGCTCCCGCGCGGCCTGCCGCGTGGGAAAATAATGCCGCGACGGTGAATCAGTTTAAGTAAGAATAAAACCAACGACAATTACAGAAAGAAGGTTGATTCCGGAGAAGACGGTTGGAAAGCTCAGGCAGGGTTGGGACAGCATTTGCTTCCTTTTAGCGCCCTGGTGGAAGTACGGCAAGACCTTAATGGTCGGCTCGTTTATCTCATCGGTGCTGTTTGTGCCGGCGGCGGGGTATTTTTCCGCGACGCTGGCGCAGGCGGTGATCGAAATGATCGAAGCGGGAAAGCCGTTTGAAGCGGCATTTTTGACGGGCCTGACATACCTTTTGCTCGCGCTGGCGCTCAATCTGCTCCACGCGGTGTACGAGGATTTTTACCTCCGGTGGAAAAAGCAGGAGATCGAGGGGACGATCGAGCGGTCGATCTACGAAAAAGCCCTGATGGTCGACTACCGGCACTTTGACGATCCGAGCTATTTCGACAGCTACAAGCTAACGACGGAGAAATTCGCCTCGCAGTCGTCGGAGACGCTGCAAAATCTCTTCTCGCTTTTGAGCGGCGTCGCGAAATGCATTGTCTACGGCGCGCTGATCGCGTCGCAGGGCGTTGCGCTGCTGCTCATCGTTCTGGGCTGCTCTGCGTTTGTCGCGTATGCGCAAATTTACTGGAGCAGGGTGTCCGTGGAGCGTGAGACGGCCATGGTCAACGACCAGCGGAAGGCTGACTATCTGCGGCGGCTGTTTTTTGACCATACGGCGGTCGCCGACCTGCGCGCGTCAAACATCAAAAAGCCGCTTTTTTCGCTGTTCGACGGCTCTGTGAAGAGCAGGGCCGCGATCTATCGAAAATACGGCGCAAAGGAATTTTTGACCGATATTCTGGTAAACCTCGCGCAGCTCGGCACGACGTTTGCCGTGCCGGTCTATGTCGCATGGGGCGTGATGTCTGGCAATATCGGCGGCATTGGCGTCTATGCGACGCTGATCGCCTCGTCGCTCGCGCTCAAGGAGGCGCTCAATGCGCTCGGCTGGTGGAGCTCGCAGGTCGCCTTAGGCGTTGCCTACGCGCAGAAGGTGCAGCGCTTTTTCGACACAGATTCGACCATCGAAGCGTCGACAGACGGCGAAAAAGCGTCAGACGGCCCGTTTTCCGTCCGATTCGACCATGTGTCCTACCGCTACGGCGGCAGCGATGAGTTTGCCATCCGTGATCTGAGTCTTGCCATCGCGCCCGGAGAAAAGATCGCCATCGTCGGCGAAAATGGCGCGGGGAAGACGACACTCACAAAGCTCCTGCTCCGCCTGTACGACGCGGACGGAGGAACGGTGCAGATCAACGGCCGCCCGATCGCGGACTATGACGTGAGCACGCTGCGCGGCAGGATCGGCATCGCGTTTCAGCAGTCCCGCCTGTACGCGCTGCCTGTCCGCGAAAATATGACGGCCTACGCCGACGCGGACGATGCGCGGCTCAAATCCTGCCTTGAGGAGGTCGGCCTGCGGCTTTCTCTGGACGCGCAGGTCACGAAGGAGTTCGACGAAAACGGCGCGGTGCTCTCGGGCGGAGACGCGCAGCGCCTATGCCTGACGCGGCTGCTGCACAGCGAATTTGGGCTGCTCATCCTCGACGAGCCGTCCAGCGCGCTGGATCCGATCGCCGAGTACCGCATCGCAAAGCTGATCTTCGACCGCTCGCCGACGACCACCGTTATGGTCGCGCACCGGCTCTCCACGGTCGTGGACGCGGACCGAATTTATCTTCTCTCCGATGGAAGAATCATAGAATCCGGCACGCACGCGGAGCTGATGGCGCAGAACGGAAAATATCGGGAAATGTTTTTAAAGCAGGCCGAAGGGTACTTGAAAGCTTAGCGGAAGTGTGGTACAACAAAAGCAAATTTTTTCTCAGCAGAGAGGGGAGCCTTCCCGCTTTGCTGAAGTAATATGAAGGAGCAAAAGACTATGGCAGAATTCAACGCAAAGCAGCAGCTTCCGGGACTTCTCGACTGGATGCGCGCGCAGATGAAGGCCTGCGGAGGCAAGACCGCCGTCATCGGCATTTCGGGCGGCAAGGACAGCTCCGTCACGGCGGCGCTGAGCGTGGCGGCCTACGGTCGCGAGAATGTCGTCGGCGTGCTGATGCCCGACGGCGTGCAGCCGGACATCGACTATTCCAACGGCCTTGTCGACGTGCTGAACATCCGCCACTACACGTTCAATATTCACGGCGGCACGAGCGGCATTCTCGACGAGATGGCGCGCGTGGGCATCGACGCGAGCCGCCAGACGAAGGTGAACCTGCCGTCCCGCATCCGCATGGCGACGCTGTACGCCATCGCGCAGAGCGAGGAGGGCGGCATCGTCATCAACACCTCGAACCTCTCCGAGGACTGGGTCGGCTACTGCACGATCTACGGCGACAGCGCGGGCGCGTTCTCGCCGCTCGGCATGTACACGACCGAGGAGGTCATCGCGCTGGGCGCGGAGCTGGGTCTGCCCGAGCGCTTCCTCATCAAGCCGCCGTCCGACGGCCTGACCGGCAAGACGGACGAGGACAACCTCGGCTTTACCTACCACGCGGTGAACGAGTACATCCGCAAGGGCGAGGTCGACCCCGCCATCAAGGAGCAGATCGACCGCAAGCACAAGGTGTCGAGATTCAAGTTCCAGACGCTTCCGGTGTATCAGAACGGGCTGCCGATCGTCCTGCCGGAGGAGACGGATTATTATAATCCGAATAAAAAGTAAGCAGCGCGCAGCGCTGCACCTTAGTCCCTGCGTGCCGCAGGGGTGCGAACAAAGGGGGCCATTCTCTCACGTGAGAGAATGGCCCCCTTACCTGGCAGCAGCGCCAAGCGCTGCATTACCCCTCCGCGCATCGCGCGGATCAGCCAGTGCCCCTTTGGGCACAAAAAAAGAGCCATCCTTTCGGATGGCTCTCATTTTCGCTCGATTAGCCAACGCTGTTGAGCTTCAGGGTCAGCGCGCTCTTCTTGTGCGCGGCGTTATTCTTGTGCAGAATACCCTTAGCAGCAGCCTTATCGACAGACTTCACTGCGACCTTGTAAGCGCTCTCGGCCTCGGTGCGATTGCCTTCAGCGGCAGCCGCCTCGAACTTCTTGAGTGCGGTCTTCAGTGCGGACTTGTCGGCCTTGTTGCGCTCATTACGCACACCAGACACCTGAACGCGCTTCTTGGCAGACTTAATATTCGGCAAACCAAACACCTCCTCCGGTTGGAATTCGCGCCGGCGGACAAAAAATCCACCGTGCAGAATGGTATTTTAGCAAAGAATGCAAGAAATTGCAAGCATTTTTTCGAAATTTTCTGATTTTTTTGTATGACACAAAACTTTGTGGATAAAATAGGGAAGGAAAACAAGATTTAGTAAAAGGAGAGAGGCAAAATGCTCCAATACCGCACCGATCTTGCCATGGAGGCGCACGAGCTGCTCTGCGCGAGGAGCCGCGAGCAGACGCTCTCCGGCGTGGATAGCCGGACGGTCTTCCGCCGCGGGTGCAGCGTGACGAGCGTGCACATCGACACCGAGGGCGCGGCGCGCCAGCTCGGCAAGCCCCGCGGGCGGTATGTGACGCTCGACCTCTCGCCGCTGCAAAAAAACGCGGACGACATGCTCGAGCGCGCGTCGCGCGCCGTAGGGGCGGAGCTTCGAGCGCTGCTCGGCGAGAATGTGAAAAGCGTGCTCGTCGCGGGACTTGGCAACGCGAATATGACACCGGACGCCATCGGGCCGAGGAGTGCGGAGCATGTGCTTGTAACGCGCCATCTGCGGCAAAACGGCGCGTTTTCCGCATTTTGCTCTGTCAGCGTGCTGACACCGGGGGTTTTGGGCCGGACGGGCATTGAGGCGATGGAGACGCTGCGCGGCACGGTGCGCGCGGTGCAGCCCGACGCGGTCATCGCGATCGACGCGCTCGCGTCCCGCTCGCTCATGCGGCTCTGCTCCACGGTGCAGCTCTCTGACACGGGCATCGTCCCAGGCAGCGGCGTGGGCAATCACAGGTGTCCCCTCAGCCGCGACACGCTCGGCGTGCCGGTCTACGCCATCGGCGTTCCCACGGTCGTCGACGCGGCGACGCTGACGCTCGACGTGCTCGAAGAGGCCGGAAAGTCGGACGTCGATCCCGCCGCCCTGCGCGGCCACGAGACCGTTATGGTCACGACGCGCGACATCGACGCGCAGATCCGCGAGCTCGCCCGCGTCATCGGCTACGGCATCGACCTTGCGCTCCAGCCGCTCGATTTTTCCGAGCTCTGTGCGCTCATGGGCTGAAAATGTGCAAAATTTCCGGTGGTATTCATAATTTGTTTACAACCGATTCAAACTTTAGCCAAGATTGACTGGTATCTTAATACTTGCAAAGGGGAGCTCCCCCCGATGTGATTTTCTCCCTCCTAAAAATACACACACAACACAGCAAGAAGCCCTCGCCTCTCCCGGCGGGGGCTTCTTGTTTCCTTTTCCTCTTTTTCGCACAAGTGCAAAGGAAGCTGCGGCACTGGTGCCGCGGGGAGAGCAGCGCTTGGCGCTGCACGGATAAAGGGGGATACTCTCTTTCTCGAAAGAGAGTATCCCCCTTAAACCCCCGAGAGAAAGGACGAGGGGTCTTGCCCCTCGACCCCGCTTACATTGGCAGTCTGTGGCTAGAAGAGCTGCGCGGCCTGCGGAATCGGGTGCGGTGTATGTGGCTTCGCCACGAATCCCTTCATTTCGTCACCATTCGCAACCGCGCCCTACTCCGTGGGGCGCGAGTGACGGTAGTACGGCGGCGGACTGCCTGCGGGCGCGGCTTTGCTGCGCTTGCAGCGGGTGGGATTGCTGCTTTTCTATTTCAACAGTGTTCTTTTCTGTGAACGGTCCGCAGCTTATGGAAATACGCACCGGACAGCTGCGAGATTTGGCATAAATAAGGCAGATAAAAACAAAGCCCGCACTGTCGCTTGACAGCGCGGGAGAATTTGCTATAATGGGCGTAGAAAGGGCGCTGCGACAAGCGGTCAGCCCGGGAAGTTAGGAAGACTCAAAATGAGAAACCGCCACTTGGCCGAGTGGCGGTTTTCGCTTTTTATACGGATCGTAACCACATATCCAAGGATATGTAACGTGATCGTAATAGGCATATCTACCACCTCCTCTCGGAGGATGTAGCCAACCGCCTGCCGTTCGTGCAGCGCCTTGTTATTACCGTATCATAAGTTCCGACAAATTGCAACATTTGTTTCATCCCACGCGCGGCGAGCGCAGCAATGCCGCGCCCGCAAGATGTCTGCCGCTGTGCCATCGTCACACGCGCCTCACGGTAGTAAGGCGCGGCTGATACTGGTAACGAATAGTAGGGGTTCATGGCGAAGCCATGTACACCGCACCCTCACTGCGCAGCGCGTGCAGTCATTCAAGCTACAATCTACCAATATTTGGGGTCGAGGGGCCCTCCCCTCGCGTTCTCTTGGGGGTCCAAGGGGGCCATTCTCTCACGTGAGAGAATGGCCCCCTTATTGCGCACCCTGCGGCACGCAGGGAACAAAGTGCAGAGCACCGCGCTGCCAAAAATCCCACCTTTCAGCAAAGAAAAAAGAACGCCTCGGAAGAGGCGTTCTTCTTATTTTTGCGAAAGTAAAATTTACAGATACTTCTGCATGCCGTCGGTGGCAAGGGCGGGGTCGCCGGAGACGGAGATGGTGAACTTGACGCCGGTGGCGTTGCTGAAGCGCTCGAGCTCGTTCAGGAAATCGTCGGCCGCCTGGTTGCACTCGCCGCCGGTGATCTTGAACAGGTTGTCGATGAAGATGTGGGAAATATCATAATTGCCCGCGTACAGGCCGAACAGGAAGCCGCGCAGGGCCTCGTAGTTGGACAGGTCGTACTCGTAGGCAGAGATCAGACGAACGTGATAGTGCAGGTCAAAGGTCATGGTAGACTTTGCCTCGACGCAGACGACGCTGCCGTTATCCTCCTGCGCAGTGGTATTGATCATTTCGATCAGCTTCTTGGTCTTACCGGTGCCCTTTTCACCCATGATGAGTCTGACCATAGAAATCACTCCTTTCAATAGATCCCCGCCTCTTTTGCGGGGGATGGTCTTTCTGATGGCATCAGCATAGCATAAATGAAACAAATTTGCAATGCTGAATGGAAAGTTTCAGGTTTATTCAAAAAATTCAGCGCAGGCGCTTACGCAGCTCCTCGCCCATTTCCTCGTATCCGGGCTTGCCGAGCAGCGCGAACATGTTCTTTTTATAGGCCTCCACGCCCGGCTGGTCGAAGGGGTTGACGCCGAGGAGGTACCCGCTCAGCCCGCAGGCGTATTCAAAGAAGTAAATGAGCTGGCCCATCGTGCGCGCGTTGTTTTCATCGAGGTTCAAAATGATGTTCGGCACGCCGCCCTCGACATGGGCGAGCAGCGTCCCGTCCATGGCCTGACGGTTGATGAAGTCCATCGTCTTTCCCGCAAGGAAGTTGAGCCCGTCGCCATTCGCTTCGTCAAAGGGGACGACCATCTGCTGCTCCGCGGGCGCAAAGCGCACGACGGTCTCCATCAGCATGCGCTCGCCCTGCTGGATGTACTGGCCCATCGAGTGCAGGTCGGCGGTGAAGTCGACGCTCGCGGGGAAGAGGCCCTTTTCCTCCTTGCCCTCGCTCTCGCCGTAGAGCTGCTTCCACCACTCGGCCATGAAGCGGAACGCGGGCTCGAAGCACGCGAGAAGCTCCACCTTCTTGCCCTGACGGTAGAGCTCGTGGCGCATGGCGGCGTACTGCCACGCGGGATTGCTGTAATCGTTTTTCGCGCAGAGCGTCATCAACTCCTGCGCGCCGCCCATGAGTTCATCCAGATCAACGCCCGCGACGGCGATGGGGAGAAGGCCCACGGCCGTGAGCACGCTGTAGCGCCCGCCGATGTTGTCGGGCACGACGAATTCCTCGTATCCCTCCTGATCGGCGAGGGACTTGAGCGCGCCTTTGTGCGCGTCGGTCGTGGCGTAGATGCGCTTCGCGGCTTCGGCCTTGCCGTACTTCTTCTCGAGCTTTTCGCGGAAGAAGCGGAACGCGACGGCGGGCTCGGTCGTCGTGCCGGACTTCGAGATGACGTTGACGGAGAAATCGTCGTCGCCGATGAGCTCCGTTACTTCGCGCAGCGCGTCGGAGGAGAGGCCGTTGCCGATAAAGTAGATGTTCGGCGTGGACTTCTTCTTTAAGTTATAGTTCGGGGAGCAGAGGCATTCGATGACGCCGCGCGCGCCGAGATAGCTGCCGCCGATGCCGATGACGACGAGCGCCTTGGAATCGCCCTGAATCTTCTTCGCCGCGGCGAGGATGCGCGCGTACTCGCCTCTGTCATAGTCGCGCGGGAGCGTGACCCAGCCGATGAAATCAGAGCCCTTTCCACCGCCGTTTTGCAGCCAGCCCGCCGCGCGCTCGAGACGCGGGCGCAGCGCCGCTTCATACGGCAACGAGAGAAACGATACGGCATGGGATACGTCGATAGACAGCATAAAAATGGCCTCCTGCGATCAAAAATTCTTGCTTGCATTGTAGCACACGGCAAAAAAAGAAACAAGCGCAAAGCGGGGAAAAACGGGAGGCAAACACCGCGCTGCCGTCCAGAAACCGTGAAAACTGTGGAAAGCGGCAAAAAACGATTCGCTTTATCGCTCCATCTTTGTAAAGTGCGTGTATTTACTGTCACACGTTATTGTGTTATCGTGTTACCACACTAAATCGAACGGCCAAGCGCCGGAACTTACAGGAGGAAGAAACGATGAAAAAATTCTTAGCAATGGCGCTTGCCGCCGTGATGGTACTGGCCCTTGCCGCCTGCGGCAGCAAGAACGACACCGCCGACGATACCGGTGATGCGCAGGACGCGCAGGGCGGCGAGACGCAAAAGCTGATCGTCGGCTTTGATGCCGAGTTCCCGCCGTTCGGCTTCATCGCCGCCGACGGCACGTACGACGGCTTTGACCTCGCCATGGCCAAGGAGCTGTGCGCGCGCCTCGGCTGGGAGTACGAGGCCGTGGCCATCGACTGGAACAGCAAGGACGCCGAGCTTTCGAGCGGCACGATCAACTGCATCTGGAACGGCTTTACCTACACCGGCCGCGAAAATGACTACACGTTCTCCGACCCCTATGTGGATAACTCCATCGTGATGGTCGTGAAGGCGGACAGCGGCATCACCTCGCTCGCGGACCTCGCCGGTAAGAGCGTGATGGCGCAGGCCGCGTCCTCCGCGGTCGACGCGATCAACGAAAACGAGGACTTCAAGGCGTCGCTCAAGGAGGTCGTGGAGCTGGGCGACTACAACATGGGCTTTATGGACTTAGCCCAGGGCACGGTGGACGCCGTGGCCGCTGACCTCGGCGTTGCGCAGTATCAGATCGCGAACAACGACGGCGACTATGTCATCCTCGACGAGCCCCTCTCCACCGAGCAGTACGCCATCGGCTTCCTCAAGGGCAACACCGAGCTGCGCGACGCGGTGAACGATGAGCTTCTCAAGATGGCCGAGGACGGCACCATGCTGGAGATCGCGCAGAAGTACGTCGATCAGGGTCTCGTGCTCGACAGCCTGTGCCTTATCAACAAGTAAAAACGTTTACCTCGGGCGAATGTAAAAACCAATTATAACTCATAGGTGCCCATCCTCTTCTCAGGGAGGGAGCGGGGGCGAAAGCCCCCGCTTTTTCCCGCTTATGACCGAATAAGGGAGAATCATTTCATGACTGTATCCACGATGCTTTCGCTATTATCCGAGGGCTTTGTCACATCGCTATTGATTTTTGCGCTGACGCTGCTATTCTCGATGCCGCTGGGCCTTGCGGTGATGTTTGGCCGCCGCAGCAGATTGACGCCGCTGCGCGGCTTCATCAAGGCGTATATCTCCATCATGCGCGGAACGCCGCTGATGCTGCAGCTGATGGTCGTCTTCTACGGGCCGAAGCTCCTGCTTGGCGTCACGGTGCCGGGCAACTGGCGCTTCACGGCGGTCATCGTCGCGTTTGTCATCAACTACGCGGCGTATTTTGCCGAGATCTACCGCGGCGGACTTGAATCCATCCCGCGCGGGCAGTATGAGGCCGCGCAGGTGCTGGGCTACACCAAGGCGCAGACATTTTTCAAGATCATCCTGCCGCAGATGGTCAAGCGCGTCATCCCTGCGGTGACGAACGAGGTCATCACGCTGGTGAAGGACACGTCGCTCGCGTCCGTCATCGGCACGGTGGAGATGTTCACGCGCGCCAAGCAGATCGTTGCCTCGCCGAATACGCCGGGCATGCTGGCGCTGGTGGCGGCGGGGGTGTTCTACTATGTCTTCAACTATGTGGTCGCCTTCGCCATGGAAAAATGGGAGCAGGCGCTGCGCTATTACCGCTAAAGAGAGGGGAGAGCAATGGCAGTTTTTGAAATGCAGAACGCCAGAAAGGCGTTCGGCGCGCTCGAAGTATTAAAGGGCGTGTCGCTCAAGGTGGAAAAAGGCGAGGTCGTGTCGATCATCGGCCCCTCGGGCGGCGGCAAGTCGACGATGCTGCGCTGCGCGACGCTGCTTGAGACGATGGACTCCGGCACGCTCGCGTATGGCGAAAACGTCGCCGCGCGCGAGGAAAACGGCAAAAGCGTCTACGCCGGAAAAGCCGCGCTCGCGCAGGTGCGGCGGCAGTTCGGGCTGGTGTTCCAGCAGTTTGACCTCTTCCCGCACTACACAGTGCTGAAAAATGTCTGCGACGCGCCGATCTCGGTGCAGAAGCGCGATAGAGCCGAGGTCGAGGCCGAGGCGATGGCGCTGCTCGACAAAATGGGACTAAAAGGCAAGGAAAACGCCTACCCCTATCAGCTCTCGGGCGGGCAGCAGCAGCGCGTGGCCATCGCCCGCGCGCTCGCGATGAAGCCGGAAATCCTCTTTTTCGACGAGCCGACCTCCGCGCTCGACCCGCTGCTCACCGGCGAGGTGCTGCGCGTCATCCGCTCTCTTGCCGACGAGCACATGACGATGGTCATCGTGACGCACGAGATGCCCTTTGCCCGCGCCGTGAGCGACCGCGTCGTGTTTCTGGACGGCGGCGTCATCGTGGAGCAGGGCAGCCCCGAGCAGGTCTTCGAAAACCCGCAGCAGGAGCGAACCAAGGAATTCTTGCAGTCTTACCGCGAGACGAGCAGCGCTCAGGCGTAGTAATTCACAAGCAGGTCGACGACCGCACCGTAGCTCTGCGTGCCGAGTTCATCGCCGTAGGATTTGATCATCTTATCATTGAGCGACTGGGTGACGGTGGCCGTGAGGCCCTTGTACTGCGCCCAGTAGGCGCTGTTGCAGCGCAGATCGAGCACGATCTCGTCGGGAAGCGAATCGCGAATCTGCTGCCATGCGTCGGGGTCGACGCGGTACAGCGCGTTGCCGAGGTGAATGTAGCCGAGCATCCAGCCCGCATAGTTGTAGTTTGCGTCGTCGCAGCGCGTGCAGGCGAGGACCGCAAGGAAGTTGCTCTGCTGCTCGGACGAGATCCCGCGCTGGTGCGAGAGCTCGTGCGCGCAGGTCGAGGCCAGCAGCATCGCGGGCGAGTCCATGTTCACGTTTGACTCGCCCGTGAACGGAAAGTAGAAGCCCGTGAAGTTCATCGCGCTCATGATCTTCGAAAAGAAAATGCCCTTGGGCTTCTGGTCCGGCATGTTGAGGAACGGAAATTCGTCGTACAGGCAGTCATACACCGTGTCGGCGTAGTTAAGAATCTCCTGCTGGTCGGCGGTGAAGAGGCCGTTTTCGTCGCGCATGATGTGCGTCGACGCCTCGGCAAGATGGTCCGCGAAATACTGCGTGACGCGGACCAGATCATCATACGCGACGGGCTCGGGCGAAAGGCCGCTTCTGTCGCAGAAGTCGTCCGCATAGTAGTTTGCGCCCCAGAGAAGCGAGAACGCGGCGTAGACCGTGAGAAACAAATCGAGCACGAAGAGCGCGCAGCGGTACGCGGCGCGCCCTTTTTGGCGCGACTTTATAAGATAGCGCACCATCAGCACGAGCAGCACGACCGCCGTGACCGCCGCGAGCACATACAGAAGCTCCGCGACCGAAAACGGCAGCGCCGCGCACGCGCGGCCCAGAAACTGCTCGAAGGGCAGCGTGACCGAATAGACCCAGAAATTGACGGCCGCGCGGTTTCCGCGGAAAAGATAGAAAAGCACAAGGACTGCGCCGCAGGCGAAAAGCCAGCGGTGCAGTCCTTTGTTGTCACGGTACAGGGTTTTCATGGGGAGATCAGTCCTTTTTTTCATCCGGAGAGGCGAGCGGCGCGGGGGCGAACATCGCGTCGTCCGTCACGCCCTTTTTCGTGAGGCTGCGGTTCGTGAACCAGTTCACAAGCGAGCTGATGCACGCGAAGATCGGAACGCCGAGGAACATGCCGAGCACGCCGCCGAAGCCGCCGCCGACCACGATGGCCACGATGACCCAGAAGCTCGAAATGCCGGTGGATTTGCCGAGGATCTTCGGCCCCAGAATATTGCCGTCAAACTGCTGCAATGCGATGATGAAGAGAATGAAATAAAGGCACTGCTTGGGGCTGACGAGCAGGATGAGGAATGCGCTCGGAATGGCGCCGAGGAACGGGCCGAAGATCGGAATGATGTTCGTCACGCCCACGAACACCGAAATAATTGGCGTATACGGGAACTTGAAGATCGAGCAGCAGATGAAGCAGAGGATGCCGATGATGAGCGAGTCGAGCAGCTTTCCGCGCACGAAGCCGCTGAAGATACGGTCAGCCTCGGCCACGGCGCGCAGCGTGCGGCGGTACGGCGTTTCGGGCAGAATGGCGTAGAGGATCTTCTTCGACTGCTTGGCAAAGCTCTCCTTGCGCGCGAGCAGATAGACCGAGATCATCATGCCGATGAGAATGTTCTTGAGGAAGATGACGACGCTCCAGATGCCGCCGGTCACGGCGACGATGGCGACCTGCGCCTGCGGGATGACCGTGTCGGTGACCCACTTGACGAGCTTATCGTAGTAGCCGTTGAGTGCGGAGAGCAGCTGGTCGGAGTAGATGTCGTCGGAGAAGATCGTCTGATTCTCCACAAGGCTGTTGACCCAGTTGTAGACGGTTTTATAATAGCTTTCAAAGTTGTCGGCCAGTGTCTTCGTGCTGTCGACCAGCTCGGGGATGAGGATGCTGAACATCAGGTAGATGAGGGCGATGACGCAGATCCACGTGACGAGGATGCTCAGCCCCCGGACGAGCGAGGACTTGACCTTCGGCAGCCCCTTTTGGATATACCGGTCGAAAAAGTCGACGATGGGGGCGAGAAGGTACGCGAACACAAGGCCGTAGATGACCGGCGAGAGCACGCTCATCAGCTTGTCGAAAAAGTCCAGCAGCACGCGGGACTGGAAAAACGTGTCGTAAAACATCAGCACCGCGCAGGCCGAGACGATCAGCGTTACGCCGAGGTGAAGATAGGTTTTGTTCTGCTTCATGGGCTCCCCCTTTTTTTGGGCAAAAGGCGTTAAATGACTGCTAAAAAGATACCAAAAACAGCTTACTATTTTTTGCTGGGAATTGCAACCGCTCATTTCGTGTGTTATGATAATCTTTACTCTCTGTTAATGAAGATGAACAGAACTTGACTTTTTTTGGCAGAGGGTGATTTTGACCGACAGGGCGCAGGGTGCTTTGCCGGTCTGATGCTGTGAAGAGCAAACGAGGAGGAACCCATGGACGACAAAAAGCTGCTCTTTATCGTCAATCCCCGCGCGGGAAAGACCAAATCCCTCGCACCGCTGTTTGACGCCGCCGCGATCTATTCCGAGGCGGGCTATCTCGTCTCCGTGCGAAAGACCACGCACCGCGGAGAAGCGACGGAGCTCGCCGAATCGCTCGGGCCGGAATTCGACGTCGTCGTCTGCCACGGCGGCGACGGCACGCTCAACGAAACGGTGAACGGTGTGATGCGCATTCCGCGAGAATACCGCCCGCTCGTGAGCTATCTGCCCGGCGGCAGCACGAACGACTTTGCCGCGAGCCTGAACATCTCGTCGAACCCCGCCGAGGCGGCGGCCTCCGCCATGCGCATGAAGCCGAGATCTCTCGATGTGGGCAAATTCGGCGAGCGGAACTTCGTCTATGTCGCGTCGTTCGGCGCGTTCACAAAAACGACCTACACCGTCCAGCAGGACATCAAGAATATGTTCGGGCACTTTGCCTACTTACTCGAGGGCGTCAAGAATCTCGACACGCTCTGCCCGTACCGCATGAAGATCACGGCGGACGGCGAGGTCTTCGATGGGGAATATCTCTTCGGTGCGATCAGTAATTCGACGTCGATCGCGGGGCTGATGAAGCTCTCCCCCGACGAGGTGTCGTTCGACGACGGCAAGTTCGAGCTGCTGCTCGTGCCCGTGCCGAGAACGCCGGCTGCGATGCAGGCGCTCATTTTAGCGCTCATCAACAAGGACTATTACGACTCCGAGGGGCTCATCTTCCGCCACGTCAAGCACGTGACGGCGGAGACGGCCGAGGACATTCCCTGGACGCTCGACGGCGAGTACGACCCCGGCGCGCCGGTCGTGGAGATCGGGATCGAAGATAATGGGGTCACGATGCTATTATAACTTCAAAAAAGAGAGGCTGGCCTATGGGCCAGCCTCTCATAAGGGCAACATTTAAAAGAATCGTTTAGAGCAAGGCAAAAGCACAAGCGGCGCACCAGATTTGGTGCGCCGCTTGTGCTTTTATTTAGGAGCAGCAACTGATATGTGTATTTCTGAAATTTTGCCCAATATCAGTGCTCATACCGGGTCCAGTCGGGGGTTTTTGTTCATGCCGGTCCAGGTCTCATAGTTCCCAGTCTTGTGCTTGAACGCGTGGGAGTTGGCGGCCTCCTGGACCGCCAGGTAGAACCAGTCGCCGGGGTTGCAGTCTGCCCATACCGTTGTGCCGGGCAGCAGGTCGTCCGGCTCCTCGGGGATGCGGTTCAGCACCCGGTTGATCATGGTCATAGCCTGGGCACGGGTGATGTAGGCATCCGGGCGGAAGGTGCCGTCGTCGAAGCCCTTGATCCACCCAAGCTCGGTGGCGCGCGCGATATACTGCTCCGCCCAATGCCCATCAATGTCGGAGAAAACTTGCGTATCGCTGCTCTCACCGGTGTGGAACCGGGCGCAGATGGCCGCAAATTGCGCGCGGGTGGTGGGGGCGTTGGGGTCAAAGGTGTCGGTGCTGCACCCCTGCACGATGCCCAGACCCGTCATGGTGGAGATGGCGGTATTTGCCCAATAGTCATCCGGAACATCGGAATAGGTATTGCTGGTCAGAAGATTGCCGTCACGCACCTCATCTTTCAAAAGCCGGAAGAAAACGGTGGCGGTCTCCGCACGGGAGATCAGTCCATTTGGGTAAACATTGCCATCATTGTGACCGACGATATATTCGTAGGTATGATTGAGAATTTCGGACGGCTCCTGATGCAGTAGCCAGCCCCGGTATTTGTCCTGTTCGGCTTTCATTTTCTCATAAAGGCGAGCATTGTAATCTGTTACGCTCATAGCGAACACCTCCTTCAAAATAGAAATAGCCGCCTGATTTCTTTTGAAAACCAAGCGGCTATGTATGTGGTTTATTCTGCTGTTAAAACAAGGCGCAGGGTGCAGATCGGCGGGATCAGTTCATATCGTTATTATCTTTAATGCCTTCGTTCATTTTCTTGATCTTCCTTTTCCACACAGAATACTGAGTTACCCAAGCAGC
>UMGV01028807.1_pt1 | contig 17608 bp, 15 predicted proteins | sample 1965361 | NCBI WGS metagenome assembly UMGV01 (sample SAMEA4836081, study PRJEB28245) | human gut metagenome | biome: gut microbiome; material: fecal sample | place: Denmark | collected 2008
TTGCTTCCTTATACTCCAAGGGCGCGGAGAGGGGGAATTGCGATACCATCAATACCCCGTTCGGGATATATGCTGTGAGGAAGAATAACTATCAATATTAATACTATCATACAAACATAATATGAGCAATACCAAACATAATATGAACAATACCAAACATAATATGAACAATACCAAACATAATATAGAAAACGAGAATAGTATCGGAGAGAATGGGTATCGCAATTCCCCCTCTCCCTCCAGGGAGAGGGGGCTAGGGGAAGAGAGTCTTTTCCCCCGTGTGGGCATGGGCTATGATGTCCATCAACTTGTCGAAGGCCGCGACCTCTGGCTCGGCGGCATCAAGATCGAACATAGCAAAGGACTACTGGGACACAGCGACGCCGACGTGCTCATCCACGCCATCTGCGACGCGCTGCTCGGTGCTGCCAACCTGCGCGACATCGGCTATCACTTCCCCGACACCAGCGACAAGACGCTGAACATGGATAGTAAGATTATCTTGAAAAAGACAATGGAACTGTTGGCTGACAAAGGCTATGTCCTTGGCAACATCGACGCTACGGTATGTGCTGAGCATCCAAAACTCAACCCACACATACCAGCGATGAAGACTTGTCTGGCACAGGTCATCGGCTGTGATGAGGACCAAATCAGCATCAAGGCCACCACGACCGAGAAGCTCGGCTTCACCGGACGTGAGGAAGGCATCAGTGCCTACGCTGTGGCACTGATCGCTAAGAAGTAAAAAGGGGTAGTGCTTATGTCCCTGAAAGGGACACACCATGAATAACCCTAAGTCGTCTTTTTTCATTTAACGTACCATCTTCGATGGTATCAAGAAAATAACCGAATATCGAGAATTTATTTTCTTGATATTCGGCTATTTTCTTTATTCCGCATAGCGGAGCGTTAACGCTAAAACAACTCGCAGCTTTTATCTCCCGCAAAGACACCGAGAACACAAAGGGCCGCCTTTGTAACCCCTTTCGTCCTCTACTCACACTTGTTTGGCCCCGTGTTGGAATTGTTTATCCATCATTTTACTCCCCTCTCCCTTGGAGAGGGGGCAAGGGGGTGAGGCTGTTGGTAAGCCCGTTTTAGTTAAGATATCTCCGCCCAGTTGATATTTGTCTTTCTTAGTTCCCGCAGATGATTCCACAGGAGCGCATTCGCCGGGAGATTACACTCCGGGTCGCCATCGATGATCTTCTGAGCCTCGTCACGCGACAGCTGAACGAGCTGTCCGTCTCTCGCGATGTCCGCGATCTTCAGGTCAAAGGCGATGCCGCTCTGCTGTGTGCCCTCCAAGTCGCCGGGGCCCCGCAGCTTCAGGTCAGCCTCGGCAATACGGAAGCCATCGTTGGTATCGCACATGATGTCGATGCGCTTGCGCGTCTCTTCCGACAGTTTATAGTTCGTCACAAGGATACAATAGCTCTGTTTGGCACCTCTTCCCACACGTCCGCGCAGCTGATGGAGCTGAGAAAGGCCGAAACGCTGGGCATCGAGGATGACCATCACCGAGGCATTGGGCACGTTGACCCCTACCTCTATCACCGTGGTGGCTACTAATATTTGTGTTTCGCCCTTGAGAAATTTCTGCATCTCCGCCTCTTTCTCTGCCGGTTTCATGCGCCCGTGTACCTTGCTCAGGCTGAACTCCGGAAACACGTCGCACAAAGCTTTGAACCCATCTTCCAGGTTTTTCAAGTCCATCTTCTCGCTCTCCTCTATCAACGGGAAGACGACATACACCTGCCGCCCCTGGCGGATCTGCTGCCGGATGCCCTGATAGAGGCTCGTCATCTGGTTGTCATATTTATGAATGGTGACGATCGGCTTGCGTCCCGGCGGCAACTCATTGATCACACTCACGTCGAGATCGCCGTAGAGCGTCATGGCCAGCGTACGCGGTATCGGCGTAGCAGTCATCACAAGGATATGCGGCGGGTTATCGCTCTTGGACCATAGCTTGGCACGCTGCGCCACGCCGAAGCGGTGCTGCTCATCGACGACGGCCAAACCGAGACGATGGAACTGCACGGTGTCCTCGATGATCGCATGGGTTCCCACCAGGATATCGATGCTGCCGTCGAGCAGTCCACCAAGCACTTCCTTGCGTCTCTTGCCCTTGACGATGCCGGTGAGCAGCTCCACGCGCACGGGCATGTCCTTCAAGAACTCGCGGATCGTGGCCAGATGCTGTTCGGCCAGGATCTCCGTGGGAGCCATGATACAAGCCTGGAATCCATTGTCCAGCGCGATGAGCATGGCCATGAGTGCCACCAACGTCTTGCCCGAACCCACGTCGCCTTGCAACAGACGGTTCATCTGACGCCCCGAGCAGAGGTCGGCACGGATCTCATGCATGACACGTTTCTGTGCGCCGGTAAGCTCAAAGGGCAGGTTGTCGCGATAGAAGTCGTTGAAGAGCGGACCGATGCGCTTAAACACATAGCCCTGGTATTTCTTGCGGCGCTCCGAGGTATAGCGCAGAATGTTGAGCTGTACGTAGAAGAGCTCTTCAAACTTCAGCCGCATCTGCGCACGCTGCACGTCGTCCATCGACTGCGGATAGTGGATCTTGCGCAGTGCCTCCTCGCGTCCGATGAGATGCAGACGGCTGAGCTGTTCGGGCAGCAAGGTCTCGGGAATCGCACCTTGAGGGATGCGTGTGACAAGTGCCTTCGTCATCTTCTCCAACGATCGCGATGTCATGCCACGGTCCTTCATCTTCTCCGTAGTCATATAGTAAGGTTGCATGCCCATCTCGGTGACATTGGTCTCCCCGACTTTTTCCATGTCGGGATGGGCAAACTGCCATCGTTGTTGGAAGATAGTGGGACGTCCGAAGACGACATACTCCTGTCCGATCTTATAGGTCTGGGTGACATAGCGCAAGCCATGGAACCATACCAAGTCGACGACGCCGCTGCCATCGGAGAAGTGAGCCACCACACGACGCTTCTGTCCCGGATCGGAATAAGTGTCAAAGCTGAGAATGCGCCCTTTGATCTGTACGAAAGGCAAAGAGCCAGCACTTGCCACATTGTCGAAGAGCATCGGGGACTGAAACTCCGCGATGCGATAGAACTTTGTACGGTCTACGTATTTGTAAGGGTAATAGCCGAGCAGGTCGCCCCATGTCTTGATATGAAGCTGACTGTCGAGCAGGTCCTTGCGATGAGGCCCCACCCCTGGCAAATACATGATGTCCTGACTCAGTATGTCTGTCATACCACCTTATTATATAGATAACGCTACACGAGTTGCTCTTTGATGAGTGCCTCAGCGACGGCAAGGTCAAATGGCGTGGTGAGCTTAATGTTCTCACGATTGCCTTCTACCATTGCCACCTGACAGCCCATGGCCTCGATGACCGAAGCATCGTCGGTGAAGTTCTCCTGATAAGGCTGTTTAAACGCCTGCTTGGCCAGCGTGATGTCGAAGACCTGCGGTGTCTGCACCACACGATAGTCCGACCTGCGCACATTGCGGCCACCCCCCTGCTCGTCGACATAGCGCAGCGTGTCGGTGACGGCATACACGGGAATCGCCGCATAGTCCTCACGGGCTGCCTCGAAACAACGGTCGATGACTTCCTTGGCAACAAACGGGCGCACGCCATCGTGGATGGCCACCACGCCACACGCGTCGTCGGGTACCAAAGCCAGTCCGTTGCGCGAACTCTCGAAGCGCGTAGCACCACCGTCGGCCACCTGATGAGGAATGTCAAAGGCATATTGCTCACACAGCGACCGCCAATAACTTTGCTGTTCCTTGGGCAAGACAAGGATGAGACGCAACAGCGGGTCGTAGTCATGAAAACGCTCCAGCGTGCGCATGAGCACGGGACGACCGCCGACGGGCAGAAACTGTTTGGGCACGTCACTGCCCATGCGTGTACCCTTGCCGCCGGCGACGATGATCACATAGTCCTGTTCTGCCATCACTTAGCCTCCATCAGGTGAGCGTACTGCATCTTCTTTTGCAACTCGCGCATTTTCTCCTCACCGACGAAATAGCTGAGGATGCGATAGGCATAGGGCAATGTAGCCGCCGGTCCTTCACCGGTGATGATATTGCCATCCTCCTGGAAGAGTTGTGCCGTATAGGTGGCCCCGGTGAGATATTTCTGGAATCCCGGTGAACAGGTAGCCTTTTTCCCGTTGAGGATGCCGATGCCGCCGAGCACCATCGGTGCCGCACAGATAGCAGCCACACGCCTGCCACTGTTGTATTGCCACAGCATCGCCTGGCGCACGCCTTCATGGGCATTGAGGTTGGTGGAACCGGGCATGCCGCCTGGTATCATCAGCAAGTCAGCGTCGCGATAGTCCTCCGGACGGGTGAACAACAGATCAGCCTTGATGGTGATGCCGTGCGACGACTCCACAAATTCAGAACCCGTCACACTCACCGTATGCACCTCCACACCACCCCGACGAAGGATGTCAACAGGTGCCAAGGCTTCTATCTCTTCAAAGCCATTGGCAAGAAATTCATAAACTTTTGCCATGATTATTGTCCTTTTTCAATAAATAATCGTATTTTTGTAACTGAATCAAATGCAAATATACAAAAAGTTTGTCATACAGACGAACAATACATGATAAAGAAAGCAAAAACAAACAGATATGCCACAGAAGCATTTACGCTTTGCCCTCTTCGGCAATGCATTCCAAGCGCGGAAGTCGGTGGCCATACAGCATATCACCGACATCCTCAAAGCTCATGACGCGGAGGTACTCATCGACCGTCCCTACTATGAATTTCTGGTCCGTGACCAGCATCTCGACATCTGGCATACGGACGTCTTCGACGGTGAGGACTTCACGGCAGACTTTGCCGTCTCGCTCGGCGGCGACGGCACCTTCCTCAATGCGGCCAGCCGTGTCGGCGCGAAGGGCATTCCTATGCTTGGCGTAAACATGGGCAGGCTGGGCTTCCTCGCCGACGTGCTGCCCAGCGAGGTGAGCATGGCCTTCGAAGAAATATACAATGACACTTACAAGATAGAGGAGCACTCTGTCATCCAGGCTGAGGCGGTCGGCGAACAACTCAGTGGCTGCCCTTTCGCTCTTAATGACATCGCACTGCTCAAACGCGACATGGCCGCCATGATATCTGTCCGATGCAGCATCGACGGGGAATATCTGGTCACCTATCAGGCTGACGGACTGATCATCTCCACGCCTACGGGCAGCACCGCCTACAGCCTGAGCAACGGCGGACCCATCATCGTGCCGTCGGCGCAAAACCTCTGTATCACGCCCGTGGCACCACACAGTCTCAACATCCGGCCCATCGTCATCAATGACAACAACGAGATAGAACTCGACGTGGAGAGCCGTAGCCACAACTTCCTTATCGCCATCGACGGACGGTCAGAAAAACTCACGGACAAAACCAAGGTCATCATCCGCAAGGCACCCTATCAGGTGAAGATCGTCAAGCAGCACAATGCTCACTACTTCTCCACCCTGCGCGACAAGCTCATGTGGGGTGCTGACCAACGGCAACAATGAGGATCAGACGACTCACCACGAAGGTTGTTCTATAAAAATACGATCGTTTCTCTCTGATTCTTCACAGATATCATACGATCACTCCTCTCTGGTTATTCATAGATGAAAATACGAAATCTCTTCAATCTCCCCAAGTCCAAGTACGACACCCGCTCCATCGTGCAGTGGCTGTGGCAGGCGTGGCGTGGCAACAGGCTGCAAGCCATGCTCAATGCCGTCATCGGCCTGCTCGGCGTTGTGGTGTCACTGGCGCAAGTAGGAGCCGTGCAACATGCCATCGACGTGTCTACGCCCGCCCTGCAAGGACATGCCTGCAGTCCCCACCGCATCGTCATCGCCGTCATCGTCATGGCACTGCTCATGGTGGCAGGACTGCTTCTCACCATAGCAAGCACTTGGGTGAGCAACATCCTTGGCATCAGGGCACAGAACCGCATGCAGCAACGGATGCTCGACCGCATCCTGCGCACACAATGGCACGGCAAAGAGAAGTTCCACTCCGGCGATGTCCTCAACCGACTGGAGTTCGACGTGAACAATGTAGTGACCTTCCTCACCGAGACCATTCCCGACTCGCTCGCCGTGCTTGCCATGTTCGTCGGCGCGTTTTGCTATCTCTTCGCCATGGATGCCGTGCTAGCTGTTATCACCATCGCCATCATTCCCGTATTCGTCGCCGTGAGCAAGATCTACGTCAGACAGATGCGGCGCCTCACCAGCGAGGTACGCTCTTCCGACTCTAAGGTGCAGAGCCTCATGCAGGAAACGATCCAGCACCGTATGCTCATCAAGACGCTTGAGAGTGAGACTCCCATGACCGAACGCTTGGAACAGACACAAAGCATACTGCGCCATAAGGTCGTGCGCCGTACGGTGTTCTCTGTCTTCAGCAATATCGTCCTATGGTTGGGCTTCCGCCTCGGCTACCTCATCGCCTTTCTCTGGGCTGCCCTACGCATGTCGCGCGGCTCGCTAACCTTTGGCGGCATGACAGCCTTTCTGCAACTCGTCGGCCGTATACAAGGACCGGCGCGCAACCTTACCAAACTCGTTCCGCAGGCTGTATCGGTGTTCACCGCCGCAGAGCGACTGATGGAACTGGAGGAAGACCCGCTCGACGAGACGGGGGAGCCCGTCAGACTGGAGTCGCCGTGTGGCATCCGTCTCGAACATGTATCCTATCATTACGAGGACAAGGACCGTGAGATTCTCCATGACCTGAGCTTTGACTTCCCACCTGCCTCATGCACAGCTATCCTCGGGGAGACGGGAGCGGGCAAGACGACGCTCATCCGTATTCTCTTGGCACTGCTCTCTCCACAGCAGGGAAAGGCCATCATCTATAACAACCACCATCAGGAGACTGCGCTCACTCCACTGACCCGCTGCAACTTCGCCTATGTGCCGCAGGGCAATACGCTCCTCAGCGGTACCATCCGCGACAACCTGCGCTTGGGCAGGCTGACGGCAACGGAAGAGGAGATGAGAGAAGCACTGCACAAGAGCTGTGCGGACTTCGTCTTCGACCTTCCCGACCGCCTCGACACGCTTTGCAGTGAGGCCGGCGGCGGACTCTCGGAAGGACAGGCTCAGCGCATCGCCATCGCACGCGCATTGCTCCGCCAAAGCAGCATCCTCGTGCTCGACGAGGCCACTTCGGCTCTCGACCCGGAGACGGAACGCCAACTGCTCAACAACATCCTTGCTGACCGCAACACCACAGTGATCTTTGTCACGCACCGGATGGCCGTCATCGACTACTGCGACCAGACACTGAAAATAGTAAGAAATTAAAGAATACTGTGATTCTTCTTCACGAATAACAAAAAGTTAGAAAAGACTATGATTCATCTTCACGATATCAACAAGACCTACTTCGGTGCCCAGCCGCTTCATGTGCTTAAGGGCATCAGCCTCGACATCGAGGAGGGTGAGTTCGTCTCCATCATGGGAGCGTCGGGCTCCGGAAAGTCTACGTTGCTCAACATCTTAGGTATCCTCGACAACTACGACAGTGGGGAATATATCCTCGACGGCACACTCATCAAGGACCTCAGTGAGCGCCGCGCCGCTGAATATCGCAATCACTTCATCGGCTTCATCTTCCAAAGTTTTAATCTCATCGGCTTTAAGACTGCGGTAGAGAACGTAGAGCTCCCGCTCTTCTATCAAGGTGTGTCGCGACGCAAACGCCATAAGATGGCATTGGAATATCTTGAGCGCCTCGACCTGCTGCCCTGGGCTGACCACTACCCCAACGAGATGTCGGGCGGACAGAAACAGCGCGTGGCCATCGCACGCGCCCTCATCGCCAATCCGAAGGTCATCCTCGCCGACGAGCCCACCGGTGCCCTCGACTCCAAGACGAGCGTGGAGGTGATGGAACTGCTCAAAAGCCTCAACGAAGAAGAGCATAAGACCATTGTCGTCGTCACACACGAGAGCGGCGTGGCCAACGAGACCAACAAGATCATACACATCAAAGACGGACGCATCGGCAAAATAGAGGAAAACCTCGACCACCACGCATCGCCGTTCGGTATCAATGGAGTGATGAAGTAAAAAGCCCCCCTCTTATCCCCCCAAGGGGGAGGAAAGCAATACCAGAAGAATAGTAGAAGTACTTGATATCAGACATGAACGCTTATGATTGACCTCTTAGAAGAAATATGGGCAACCGTCAGACGCAACAAGCTGCGCACAGCCTTGACCGGCTTTGCCGTGGCGTGGGGCATCTTCATGCTTATCTTCCTGCTCGGTGCCGGCAACGGACTCATCAACGCCACGGAGAGCAATTCGGGACGCTTCCTCGACAACTCCATGTCGGTGGGAGGCGGCACGACCTCCAAGGAATACAAAGGACTGAAAGAGGGACGGCCGATACAGTTGCAGGACAAGGACATCAACAGCACACGACAGAAGTTCGCTGCCAACGTTGACAGCATAGACGCACAGATAAGCCACTCCGGCGTGACCATCACCTATGGCGAGAACTACCTCAGCACCGAGATCGACGGTGTCTCGCCCATGCATGCCCGCATCAACAAGATAGAGATGCTCCACGGACGCTTTATCAACGACGTCGACAACAGCCAGCAGCGCAAGGTCATCGTTCTCAACGAGGACCAGGCCAAAGAGCTCAACGAGCACGACCCGGCTGCTCTTGTGGGCCAGTACGTGAAGATGGACAGCCTCGCCTTCCGCGTGGTGGGCATCACGCAGAGCGACCAAACCGGCATGAACGCCAGCGCTTACCTGCCGTTCTCCACGCTGCGCATCATCTACCAGATGGGCGACAAGGTCGACAACATCAACTTCTCGTTTCACGGCTTACAGACCGAGGCGGATAACGAAGCCTTTGAGAAACGCTACAAGGCCACGCTCAACGCCAACCACGATGCCGCCCCCGACGACGAGGATGCCGTATGGATCTGGAACCGCTTCACACAGGCCATGCAGATGAACATGGGCATGGGCATCATCCGCAAGGCACTGTGGATCATCGGCCTGTTCACCCTGATGTCGGGCATCGTCGGCGTGAGCAACATCATGCTCATCACCGTCAAGGAGCGCACGCGCGAGTTTGGCATCCGCAAGGCCATCGGAGCCACACCGGCCTCTATCCTTCGCCTGATCATCATCGAGAGCATTATCATCACCACGTTCTTCGGCTACATCGGCATGCTCTGTGGCATTGCCGCCAACGAATATATGGATGCTACCATCGGACACGAGCAAGTGGACGCAGGACTTTTCAAAGCCACCATGTTCCTCAACCCCACCGTAGGCTTTGACGTGTGCATAGAGGCCTTGGTGGTCATGGTTGTCGCCGGTACGCTTGCCGGCCTCATCCCAGCCCGCAAAGCCGCACGCATACGACCCATAGAAGCACTGAACAATGCTGAGTGATGAATGTTGAATGAAAACAATGTTGAATGTTGAGTGATGAGAGATGAATGTTGAATGAAAACAATGTTGAATGAAAACAATGTTGAATGTTGAGTGATGAGAAATGAATGGTTGCACACCATACGTGCGTATCGATTCACTATACACGATATACATTACTCATTATACATTACTCGTTATACATTATACATTACTCATTATACATTATACATTATACATTATGAGGATTGATATTGACACCTACCGCGAGATACTCGACACGCTGACGCGCAACAAGAGCCGTTCGTTTCTGACAGGCTTCGGCGTATTCTGGGGCGTGTTCATGCTCGTGGCCCTCATCGGCGGGGGCGACGGGCTGAAGGACTTACTGAGCAAGAACTTCGAAGGCTTTGCCACGAACTCGGCACTCGTCTTCGCTCAACCGACGACAAAGCCCTACGACGGTTTCCGCAAGGGACGGCAGTGGAACATGGTCTACAAAGACGTAGACCGACTCAAAGCACAGGTTCCCGAACTCGACGTGGTCACGCCGATGGTGGCACGCTGGGGCAGTGTGGTCGTCTTCGGCGACAAGAAGAGTACGGCCAGCGTCAAGGGTGTGGAACCCGACTATGCCAAGGTGGAGCAGCCCTGCCTCTACTATGGTAGGTATATCAACCCGATGGATATGGCGCAGCACCGCAAGGTGTGCGTGCTGGGCAAGAAGATCTATAAGACGCTCTTCCCCGGCGGTGGCAATCCCTGCGGACAGCTCGTACGCATCGACTCGCTCTACTACAGTGTTGTCGGCGTGGACTACAGTTCCGGCAACATGAACATCAACGGTTCGGCAGAGGAGAGCGTCATCCTGCCCATCACGCTCATGCAACAGACCTATAACCTCGGTGACCAAGTAGATATCATCAGTCTCACAGGCCGTCCCGGTGTGGTGCTCAGCAAGCTCAGCAGCCGCATCCGCGGCATCATCGCCCGCGAACACCATGTAGACCCCACCGACGAGAAAGGTATCACCGTGTTCAACACCGAAGTGCTCTTCGGCATGGTCGACAGTCTGTTCAAAGGCGTGAACTATCTGGTATGGCTCGTGGGTATCGGCACGCTCTTGGCCGGAGCCATCGGTGTGTCAAACATCATGATGGTGACCGTTCGCGAGCGCACTGTCGAGATCGGCATCCGTCGCGCCATTGGTGCCACGCCACGCATGGTGCTCTCACAGATCATCACCGAAAGCATCGTGCTGACCATCGTGGCCGGCATGAGCGGAATCCTCTTTGCCGTGGCTATTCTCCAGCTCTTGGAGATGGGCAACACCACCGACGGCATCGTGCAAGCGCATTTCCAAGTGAGCTTCTGGACTGCCGTAGGTGCCATGGCCCTGCTTAGCGTGCTCGGCGTACTGGCAGGACTGGCACCTGCCGCCCGCGCCATGAGCATCAAGCCGGTGGATGCCATGAGAGATGAGTAGGCTCTCTGTAAGGGAGAACCTACATAAGATTCCAACTCTACAGAAAAGAAAATAACTACAATAGAATTATGAAAAAGTACAGCAAGTTTTTCGTGGCAGGCATCATCCTGATTGTCTTCATCGCCACCTTTGTATTCTTGTGGATGAAGAGTCAACCGCAACCCGTGGCCTACGAGGAGTTCACACCCGCGCTGAAGGACATCCGCAAGACGACTGTCATCACGGGCAAGATAGAGCCACGCAACGAGATCAACATCAAACCGCAGATCTCCGGCATCATCGTCAAACTCTATAAGGAAGCCGGACAGCATGTACAGGCCGGTGAGGTCATCGCCAAGGTGAAAGTCATCCCCGACGAGTCGCAGCTCAGCTCGGCACAGGCACGCATCCGCTTAGCAGCCATCAACGCCCGGCAGGCCAAGATCGATTACGACCGCATGAAGACCCTATACAACAAGGGATTGGTCTCAGGCGACGAGTACGACCAGAAGCGCAAGGCACTGCAACAAGCCGACGAGGAGGTGCGCGCTGCCAACGAGAACTTAGAGGTAGTGCGCGACGGCGTCTCGGCCGAGAACGCCAGCACGAGCAGCACGCTGATACGCTCCACGGTGAGCGGACTGATCCTTGACATCCCCGTGAAGGTCGGCAACACAGTCATCCTCTCCAACACCTTCAACGACGGAACGACCATCGCCACCGTTGCCGACATGAACGACCTCATCTTCCGCGGCAACGTCGACGAGACGGAAGTGGGACAGCTGGTCACGGGCATGCCCATGCGCATCACCATCGGTGCCCTGCAGAACGAGAAGCTCGAAGCCTCACTGGAATATATCTCGCCAAAGGCTACCGAAGCCAACGGCACCAACCAGTTTGAGATCAAAGCAGCCCTGCATGGTCTTGGCAGCGCACAGATCCGCTCAGGCTACAGTGCCACTGCAGAGATCGTACTGGCTCAGGCCAATCATGTGCTCACCGTACCCGAGAGTGCCATCGAGTTTCAAGGCAACAACACCTATGTATATATTATCCATGGCACCGGCAAGGAAAAGACCTATACCAAGAAGCGCGTGACCACAGGACTGAGCGACGGCATCAACATACAGATCACCAGTGGACTGACGAAGACCGACAAGGTGCGCGGACCGAAGATCGTCAAGGACGACAACAATAGTGACGAACAATCGTAGGAATGATTTCCTTACTATATGTTTCGTATTTCCTACCCCACCTATTCCACCCAAGAAGTAATACACTGTGTTTAAGATGGTTAATAGGTGGGGTGTTACGAAATCACACACACGCCCTACCATCCCCCACCCAAATAACAGTTTTATGATTATAATGACAGAATAGTATACCTTCTTTGACGCATCGTTCTATGGCGTACTATCCTGTTTATAGAAAACTTTTTTTCATCTATCTGGTTAGGTTTCTTCCTTTTCATGTGTATAGAGAGTAAATGATAAACAAAGAAACCATAGCACAGCTGTTTCGCAGCTACTACCCCGACATGTTGCGGTTGGCACGTCTGCTTTTGCACGACGGGGCGGAGAGCGAGGATGTCGTGGACGAGGTCTTTGCCGCTCTCATGCACAAAGACATCGTACCCACGGGTTCCACCATCCGTCCCTTTCTCATGACTGCCGTGCGCAACCGGTGCATCAACATCCTGCGCAATCGTAGCATTCGGCAACGCATACAAGGGCTCTACCTCCTCGACAGTCAACTGGACACAGCCTCTGCCGACGACATCGAGGAGCGCATCGGTAACATGAGACAGGCCTTCGACAGCAGCCTCGACGACAACAGCCGGCGGGTGCTCACCCAGCGTTACATCCAACAGCTCTCCTACGCCGAGATAGCTGCCGAGGAGAGCATCAGCGAGACAGCCGTCTACAAGCGCATCAGGAAGGCTCTGGACACACTTAGGAAGAAACTCACAAGAATCAGATAGACCATGAACAAGATTGAACACCTCATCGCAATGATGGAAAAGCCTGACCGCTATTCCCAGGAGGAATGGCGACAGGTGCTCAGCGATAAAGACTGCCGGGAATACTACCGGCTGATGTGCGACACGTCGGCCGCACTCCACGACCACCGACCCGACGAAACAGAAACGGAAGAGGCTCTGCAACGCTTCGAGAAGCGATACATGTCCGATAGACGACACATTGCCTTATGGCGACAGCTGGCCGCCGTGTTTGTTGGTCTCATGCTCATCTCGGGACTGGCTTTTGCCGCCATCACGATGGTGAGACACCACCAGCAAGCTCCCAAAAGGGAGCTCGCCGTGGCACCCACCAAGGCAAAAGCCACAGCAAAGACTACAACCGCTGTCCACGACACCATCAAGAGCCAACCGCAGGAATCAAACGGCATGAAGCAATTCATCAACACACCCGTTGCCAACATTGTCAACGAGATTGCTTCCTACTACGGTTTAAAGGCTGAGATCCGCAACTCTCAGGCAGCGAGCATCCGACTTTACTTCAACTGGAACCGTCAGTGCAGTGCCGAACAGGTGGTGAGCCAGCTCAACCAGTTCGACAACATACGCATCACCCTCGACGGCAGCAGCCTCGTACTGGAATAAACAACGAGAGACAACCATGAGAAACAAGATTATCCTACTTGCCGTTCTGGCACTATTGGCTTTAAGGATAGATGCCCAAACCATCACCCATTCTTTTCGCAATACCTCCATGTCCGATGCCCTGCGCTATCTGAGCACCGCCACCAGACGCTATGTCATCAACTTTGCCTACAACGATCTTGAGGACTTCAAGGTCACCGCCGACGTGCGCAACCAAAGCGTACCCGACGCTATCCGGCAGATCATCGGCTTCTACCCCATCGCCATGAAAGTGGTCAAGGGCGAAGGATAGGACAGCAAGGGACACCTTCTGCCCGACATGATCTTCGTGGAGTGTACACAGAAAGAAAACCATAAGCTCACGGGACGTGTCGTCGACGAGAGCGGACAGCCCATGGAGTTTGTCAATGTCGCCGTGCTCAGCCCGCGCGACTCATCGTTCATCAATGGTGGTGTGACCACAGCAGCTGGAGACTTCGTCATTCCCTGCAAGACCACCGACGTCCTCGTCAGCCTCACCAGCGTGGGCTACCGACGCCTCGTCCGTCATATCACTACAGCCCATGCCGGTGTGCTGACCATGCGCCCCGATGCCTACCAGTTGAAAACTGTAAATGTGAAAGGCCGCCGAAAGGTGGAGCACGAAGACCGCAACGTCTATACGTTCTCCGACGAGGAGGTGAAAGCGTCACGAGAAGCCCAACAGCTCATTGCCACGCTGCCCGGACTGCGCGTCGACGTTCTCAGCGGCCAGCTTACCACCCTCTCGGGCAAGCCGCTGACAATTCTTGTCAACGGCATCGAGTCCAACGACAACGACCTGAAAGCACTGCAAGCCAAAGACATCCGCAACGTCGACTACTATGTGGTGCCACCGGCTCGCTACGCTGACGCCGGTACCGTGCTCAACATCCACACCCGTGCCGCCGAGAACGGCTACGCCACAGGCTTCGACGTGATGCAGGGTACGAAGGCGGGATTCAACAACACCAACGTCTACGCCAAGTACAACCACGGCCCACACCAGTTCTCACTCGACTATCGACTCGAACTGCGCAATGCAGCCAACTGCGACGAGCAGGATACCTACACCTTCAAAGACGGGGACAAGCGGGCTACCTACGACTATAGTGGTACCTACCACTTCGGCTATGCTCATCACGACTTCAATCTGAAGTATCTCTTCACCCATGGCGACAGCCTGAACTTCCAAGCGAAGTTCACGCCCACCATCTTCACTTGGTTCTGGAACAGTAACATGGACATCAATGCAGAAGGAAACCCACTATGGGCCAACGGTACACAGGACAAGCGACAACGGCGCAACAGCTTCTCGCCATCGCTCGACCTCTACTTCGACCGCAAGTTGCCCGGTGGACACGAGATCATGCTCAACGCCGTCGGTACCCTCTTCCACAACAAGCAGCATGTGCACAACATCCAAAACGACGAGACCCAGCAAACCCTCGACGACGACATGCGGCAGCACAACAACAAATACTCGTTCATCGGCGAAGCGGCTTACACCAAGGACTGGGGTCGCACGCAGCTCGCCCTCGGCTACCGCGCCGCGCTGGCTAAGTCGGATTACCGCATCACCAACATCCTCTCCGACTACAAGGAATACGACTACAATGCCACCGACGACAAGCACTATGCCTATGCACAGCTCAACGGCAGCATCGCCAAGATCGGCTACCGCGTAAGCCTTGGCGCCACCTATATCAATACGAGCAACGACGACACGCACTTCCACAAACTCTACTTCACGCCCGACGCCCTGCTCTCCTACAACGTGAAGAACGGCGCCCTGCGACTTCGCGGCAAGATGTCGACCATCACGCCGAACATCTCCAATCTGAGCAACAACAGCACGGTGACCATCCCCGGACTGCTCTACTCGGGCAATCCCTGGCTGAAGAGCGCACTCGACAAGCAGATCGGGCTCACCTACTCGATCAACCTGCCTTGGCTTAATATGGACCTGACAGCCGACGCCCGCAAGATCGACGACGACTTCAGCACCTATTACCAATGGCAAACGATAGACGGCAACCGCGTCATCGTGGGACGCGACGAGAACTGCGACTACCTGCTCAACTATGGTTTCTCGGGTACGCTGACTCTCAACCCGTTCAGCAACAACCTGCTCTCGATTGGATTGGAGTGTGGCTACCGCTGGCAGAAAGAGAAGAGTGAGATCATCGGCACACATCACCACCAATACATGCCGTTGGCCTGGACCGTAGACTTCCGCAAGGACTGCTGGGGTGCCGAATACTATCAGTGCATTCCGCACAAGCAACTCAACGGCAGCTTCATTAGTTCGGCTGAGAACACGCAGAACCTCATCGTCTACTACCAGAAGAAGCAACTGATGGTAGGTATAGTATGCATCTTCCCCTTCGCTGCGGCTAAATACCACAACAGCATCCTCGACAACGATGTCCTTGACCAACACGGTTGGAACCGCGTCACCAGTCAGAAGCGCACCTTCTGCATCACCCTGAGCTATAACCTCTTCTCAGGTAAACAAAACAACGACGAGAAGAAGCTCAACAACAAGGACAACGACCAGGGGTTCTTCTAATAAGTTAGGGAAAGCCGATGAAAAAGTGACCCCAGCTTACAGTTTGTGCCATTGCGCCAGCTTACCCAATAACAGAGACAGACACAAAGAAAAAGGGCACCTGCCACTCCGCGAGGATGGCAAGTGCCCTATATTATATTTTCAGGTATGGTATCAATATTGCTGAGGGATGTACTGCGACTTAACAGTATCATAGACCTTCATAGCAGGCAAGCCGGTGACACGCTTCGACGCCTTATCCAGTTGCTTCGGAGTGATCTGTAGATAACTAGCCAAGCTTTTAGTGGTCATATCCTTATCCTCTATATGATTGAGAATTGTATCGAAGAAGTAGGAAAGGAAGAGACTATCCACTTGATGATAGTCGGCGCGATTGCTAATGACATGTTCCTGTACACCTGTAAGGTGACGGTGGAACTGCTTGACGACATTGGATCTTAGTGCACGTCTGTAGCGTTTTCTATATCCGAGAAGCCGATACAAATAGAAAGCGTCTGCAACGATGAAAACCAGCGCAGCAACGACAATGATAAATGGGATACCCAAAACACCCAAATCGACGCTATCAAACAGAGACGCTAAAAATACCCAACCTGACATAATTCTAAAATTTTAAATGAAACATAAAGAACGACTCACAGTGTTATTTCTATTACCACTATTCGTCTTAACACGCTGCAAAGTTAGGTATTTTCCCTCAAGAACATGATTTCATTTTCGGGATAAAACTTATCAAAAGTAGGATTTCTTTAAATTTCTCCCTATCATTTCCATGCATTACTTTAGCGTAACATACAGTAAATCAATACTTTTACAATGATAGATTACTAATGATAATCGTATTATTGCCGTACCCCATATTCTGATTTAACAATCGACACCACCTTCATTGCCGGCAAACCTGTTGCCTTCTTGGAAGCTAAATCCAGTTGGCGTGTCGAAATCTGCATCTTGTCGGCCAACTGATCCTTCGTCACGTCCTTATATTCTAAATGATCGATAATGCAATCAAAGAAAAGGCCAAGGAAAAGATTGTCGAAATTTTGATTATTACTTTCGCCACTGTACTTTGGATTATTCCTATCGATGACGTGACGGTGGAACTGATGAACAACATTGGAGCGCAATGCACGCTTATTATTCATTCGGGCCCGCACGACACGACCCAAATAAACTGCATCAACCACAATAAAAATCATCCCCAAAATCAACAGGATCACAGGACCATTCATGGACCTCATCTCCACGCCATCCATCAGGGATCTTAAGTAAACTAAACCAGACATATAACTCAATATTAATTAATAATTATGCTATTCTAAAACCAGATATAAATCCAATAAGGGAATTAGGGCGGCAAAGGTACAGATTTTAATTAAAATAAAAGCTATCTTTTTGAATAAAAATCCGCGCTTCAACAATTTTTTCTTTTATTGATCCTATCATTGTCGACCATAAAAACATAATAAATTACTAAAGTTTCCCACTTGCAAATAGCTTGCCCTTAAAGT
>UMGV01043559.1_pt1 | contig 17596 bp, 16 predicted proteins | sample 1965361 | NCBI WGS metagenome assembly UMGV01 (sample SAMEA4836081, study PRJEB28245) | human gut metagenome | biome: gut microbiome; material: fecal sample | place: Denmark | collected 2008
GCCGGCTATCCCGTGGTGTTCCTGAAGGCCACCCTGGTGGACGGCTCTTACCACCCCGTGGACTCCTCCGAGATCGCGTTCAAGCTGGCTGCCAACCTGGCGTTCAAGGCCGCTCTGCCCGAGGCCAAGCCCGTGCTGATGGAGCCCATCGGCGAGCTGAAGGTCACCGTGCCCGACAACTACGTGGGCGACGTTATGGGCGACCTGAACAAGCGCCGCGGCCGCGTCATGGGCATGAACCCCACCGGCGACGGCGAGACGGTGCTGGAGGCCGAGGTCCCCATGGCCGAGATGATGAGCTACGCCATCGACCTGCGGTCCATGACCCAGTCCCGCGGCACGTTCACCTTCACCTTCGTCCGCTACGAGGATTGCCCCGCTGCGGCGCAGGAGAAGGCGATCGCCGCCGCCAAGGCGCTGGCCGAGGCCGAGTAAATCAAATTCGAAACACCGCCGCGAAAGCGGCGGTGTTTTCCAAAAATATTTGAAAAAATTTCATTTTTGTTGCATTTGCAACTTTTGAAATCTGCCCACCGTGGTATACTGACCACAGTAAACCAAGGGGCGATGCCCCAAGACAATAAAAATTATGATATGGAGGATACGAATTATGAAAAAGTGGGTCTGTCCTGTTTGCGGTTATGTTCACGAGGGTGATGTTCCCCCCGCCGAGTGTCCCGTCTGCCACGTCAGCGGCGACAAGTTCCTGCTCCAGTCCGAGGAGAAGTCCTGGGCCGCCGAGCACGTTGTGGGCGTAGGCAAGGTCTTCGGTGACGATGTGCCCGAGGAGGTCCGCAAGGAGATCATCGACGGTCTGCGCGCCAACTTCGAGGGCGAGTGCAGCGAGGTGGGTATGTACCTGGCCATGGCCCGTGTGGCCCACCGTCAGGGCTATCCCGAGATCGGCCTGTACTGGGAGAAGGCCGGCCTGGAGGAGGCCGAGCACGCCGCCAAGTTCGCCGAGCTGCTGGGTGAGGTCATCACCGACAGCACCGAGAAGAACCTCGCCATGCGTGTGGACGCCGAGAACGGCGCGACCGCCGGCAAGTTCGAGCTGGCCAAGCTGGCGAAGAAGTACAACCTGGACGCCATTCATGACACCGTGCATGAGATGGCCCGCGATGAGGCCCGCCACGGCAAGGCCTTTGAGGGCCTGCTGAACCGCTACTTCGGCAAGTAAAATAAAGGTAAAAGCAACTGGGGAGCGCAAGCTCCCCGGTTGCTTTTGCTGCTATTTGAGAAGTTCAGCTTTTTTTGCTTGGAATTCTTCTTCGGTGATTGCACCGCAATCTAATAGGGATTTGAGTTTCTTGATTTCATCAGCGTTTCCGACGTGAGGAATGTTGTTTGTGGTGGGCTGATCCTCTATGATACCCAGTTTATTGGCTTTGAAGTATGTCGGAATGGCGATACAGGCAAGGAGCAAAAGAACGGCGAGAGTGACAAAAAGCAAAATGCAGCTTCCGATACTGGCGGTTTTGGTGACAAAAAGGGCGTCAATGCGATGCCCTAAAACTGCGGTTTCTAAAAATAAGGCGATTTCAATAATGGGTAGAAAAGCTACGTAAAGCTGATTGCTTTTCTTTCCTTTGCTCATGGCCTGCATAGCAAATAATGCCAAGATAGCCAAAGCTACAAAATCGAATATAATGTCAACAAACGAGGACCCCCAAGACGTAAACTGTAAAAATAGACAGAGTAAAAAGATAATTTGCAATACAACCTCGAGCATATTTCTGGACTTAACATTCATAATACTTTCCTCACCTAAAGTAAATTTTGCAATCTACGATTGTGTAGAGAGACTACAATTTAGAGCAGCTTGAGCAACTGCTCCTTCTTGGATTTGAATTCTTCCTCGGTAATGACTCCGTCATCCAATAGGTCTTTGTATTTTTTTAATTCATCGGCTGTGGTTACGCTTGTTATAGATGACTGCGTTGCGGCAGCTTTTTTATCATCTTCGTATGACGAACCGTCTGCGGGGCGAAGATTTCCGGTGGCAATATTGACAATGTCAATAATATAAAGGATACCAAAGCAACCGCCAGTAAGAAGTTTGAGTATGCCCATTCCGGTGTAGCCCAGGTAAAAGCGGTCGATGCCAAGGCCGCCCACCAAGACGGATAAAATCAGGGCTGTAGTTTTGCTTTTCATAGTAATCTTTCCCTCCTGTTTACTTTCCGATAGATTCTTTATATTTTGATATACAAATAGCGCATGGAGCAAAAATCTTGCGGTCCAAACTGGGATAATTCATGCCTTCTTCATAGGTTGCGAAGCAGATTTTATTTTCTTCTTTGATCGAGTTAATTTTGCAACGGCCGTCTGCGTAGGTGATGGAATGTAATTTTTTTGTCCCCAAATTTCCAACGAAGTTATTGCACATAGCTATCTCCTTTCCCCAAAATAAAAAAGTGCGCAGCCGAAGCTACGCACTGAAAAACGCATAGCCTCACTTGCTGCGACGCAATTCATTCGGGCATACACAAGGATGCCAAAATAGAGGGTGCGTTTTTACCAAATAGTAAAAACACATCCTTGCTATTGCCCTACGAATATTGAATTGCGTCGCAAACTCATTATACCCTACAATTTGTCTCAATACAAGTGTTTTCTCCCCTTTTTGGCAAAATGATAGGGCGGAATGTTGCTCTGCCTTGCTATTATTCTCATCCTGTGATATAATGCAACCGAGTTAAGACCGCAAAATTCCGAAAAGGAGCGAAGATAATGAACGAAGAGCTGAAAAACATCCTCTCCCGCGTGGACCACACCCTGCTGAGCCAGACGGCCACCTGGGAGCAGATCAGGGCCATCTGTGACGACGGCGTCAAGTACGGCTGCGCCAGCGTGTGCATCCCCGCCAGCTATGTGAAGCAGGCGGCGGAGTACGTGGACGGCAAGATCGCCGTCTGCACCGTCATCGGCTTTCCCAACGGCTACGACACCACCGCCGCCAAGTGCTTCGAGGCCGCCGACGCGGTGAAGAACGGCGCGTCGGAGATCGACATGGTCATCAACCTCGGCTGGGTGAAGGACGGCCTGTACGATCGGGTGCTGGAGGAGATCAAGGCCATCAAGGGTCACTGTGACGGCAGACTGCTGAAGGTCATCATCGAGACGTGTATGCTCACCGATGCGGAGAAGATCGAAATGTGCCGCGTGGTGTCCGAGTCCGGCGCGGACTACATCAAGACCTCCACCGGCTTCGGCGGAGGCGGAGCCACCCGCGAGGACGTGGCGCTGTTCAAGGCCCATGTCGCGCCCCATGTGAAGATCAAGGCCGCCGGCGGCATCGCCGACCTGAATGACGCCAGGGACTTCGTCGCACTGGGCGCGGACCGGCTGGGCACATCCCGCATCGTCAAGGCCGTCAAGGCCATGGAACAATAATATTAACATAAGGAGGAAATGAACCATGTCCACTCCCCACAATAACGCCGCCAAGGGCGAATTTGCCAAGACCGTGCTGATGCCCGGCGATCCCCTCCGGGCCAAATTCATCGCCGAGACGTTCCTCACCGAGCCGAAGCTGGTGAACAACGTCCGGGGCGTGCAGGGCTATACCGGCACGTATAAGGGTGTGCCGGTGTCCGTCATGGCCAGCGGCATGGGTATCCCCTCCATCGGCATCTATGCCTATGAGCTGTATACCCACTACGACGTGGACAACATCATTCGCGTAGGCAGCGCCGGCGCGACCCGGGCCGACATGGAGCTGGGCAGCGTGGTGGCCGGTCAGGGCGCCTGCACCAACTCCGACTTTGCCAGCCAGTACGAGCTGGGCGGCACGTTTGCGCCCATCTGCGACTTCGAGCTGCTGATGGCCGCCGTAGAATCGGCCCGTGAGCTGGGCGTGAAGATGCCCGTGGGCAATCTGTACTCCTCCGACACGTTCTACGACGCTGCCGGGCGGAATATGCGCTTCGCCAAGATGGGCGTCATGGCAGTGGAGATGGAGGCCGCCGGCCTGTACTGCACCGCCGCCTACACCGGCAAGCGGGCGCTGGCCATCTGCTCCATCTCCGACAATCTGATCACCGGCGAGGAGCTTACCGCCGAGGAGCGGCAGACCACCTTCACCAACATGATGAAGATCGCTCTGGAGGCGGCGGTGAAGATGGCCGCCAAATAAGACGGCCGGAGCGTCGATGCTGAGACGACAGATGTCCACAAAATGGGGACAAGTTGTGAATTTTTGATTACAAATGTTTACAGTTCCCCGAAAAACATGGGATTTGGCTTGCCAACACAAAAGTAATCTGCTATAATGCCCACGGCACGAGGAAAGCGAACCCCCGTGCCGAAATGCTGGTTTTCCCGCCGCAAGGCGCGAAAATAAAAATTTTAGGAAGGTAGAATGAGAACATGAAAAAGTTTCTTGCTATGATTCTGGCTCTGGTCATGGCTCTGTCTCTGGTCGCTTGCGGCAAGAAGGACGAGCCCAAGACCGATGACCAGAACCCCGGTGGCGACACCAACGAGGTCACCTACAAAATCGCCATGATCACCGACTACGGCGACATCACCGACCAGTCCTTCAACCAGACCACCTACGAGGCCTGCAAGGCTTTCGCTGAGGCCAACGGCGTGGAGTTCAACTACTTCAAGCCCACCGGTGACAACACCGCTGAGCGTGTGGCCATGATCGAGAGTGCCGTGGACCAGGGCTACAACGTCATCGTGATGCCCGGCTACGCCTTCGGCGGCGCTATCGTCGAGGCTGCTCCCCAGTTCCCCGATGTCAAGTTCATCGCGCTGGACGTGGGCAAGGGCGACCTGCTGGAGGCCGGTGTGGCCGCCAAGGGCGAGTCCTATGACTACAACCCTGACAACTGGAACCTGGCTGACTACGTTGACATGAGCAACGTGTACTGCGCCATCTATCAGGAAGAGCTGTGCGGCTACATGGCCGGTTACGCTGCTGTGAAGCTGGGCTACAAGAACCTGGGCTTCCTGGGCGGCATGGCTGTCCCCGCCGTGGTCCGCTATGGCTACGGCTTCGTGCAGGGCGCTGACGCCGCTGCCGCCGACATGGGCCTGACCGATGTCAAGGTCAACTATGTGTACGGCGGTAAGTTCTCCGGCGATGCCGACATCACCGCTGTGATGGATACCTGGTATGCCGGCGGTACGCAGGTCGTGTTCGCCTGCGGCGGCGGTATCTACACCTCCGCTGTGGACGCTGCCAAGAAGGTCGAGGGCGCCAAGGTCATCGGTGTTGACGTTGACCAGGCTGGTGTGATCGCCAACTACGCCGCTGGTGAGGGCGCTGACGCCGCCACCGTGGAGAGCTACAAGGCTCTGACCGTCACCTCCGCTATGAAGGGTCTGTATCCCGCCACCTACGACACCCTGACTGACGTTATCGTCAACGGCAACTGGGCCAACTATGTGGGCAAGATCGAGAACCTGGGCCTGGTGTCCGGCGACGATCCCACTCTGAACTATGTTCAGATCCCCATGGAGTCCACCCAGTGGGCCGATGGTGCGTTCACCCAGGACGACTACAAGGCTCTGGTGAAGGCCATGTTCGACAAGACGCTGACCGTCAGCAACGACACCAAGAAGGCTGCCGCTGACTTCGCCACCGTGATCACTGTTGAGGATCAGGGCCAGATCAAGTAAGTCTGTACGTAACCAAAAAGGAAAGACCGCTTCGGCGGTCTTTCTTTTTTGCCCCTCGCAGTACTGGGAACGGGAAATTTCCGGGGGAATAATCAGTTTTTGCGAAATTGCCTTTGCTTTATACTCGGAAGTATAGTATACTGTCCTTATCTATTGTGGTTTCCGTCCCAGCGGATGCGAAAAGCGGCGGGCCATAAAACGGAAGGGAGGGCGAAAACTTGGACACACCGTATGCAATCGAAATGCTGCACATCACAAAGCGGTTTCCCGGTATCATCGCCAATGACGACATCACGCTTCAGCTGAAGAAGGGTGAGATCCACGCCCTGCTGGGCGAAAACGGTGCGGGCAAGTCCACGCTGATGAGCGTACTGTTCGGCCTGTACCAGGCTGAGGAGGGCATCATCAAGAAGGACGGCGTAGAGGTCTCCATCAAAGACCCCAACGATGCCAATGCGCTGGGCATCGGTATGGTCCACCAGCACTTCAAGCTGGTGGAGTGCTTCACCGTGCTGGACAACATCATCATGGGCGTCGAACCTGTGAAATGCGGCTTCCTGCAGAAAAAGGAGGCCCGGGAGAAGGTGCTGGCCCTCAGCGAAAAGTACGGCCTGCAGATCGACCCGGACGCGTTGATCGAGGACATCACCGTGGGTATGCAGCAGCGCACCGAGATCCTGAAAATGCTCTACCGTGACAACGAGATCCTCATCTTCGACGAGCCTACCGCCGTGCTGACGCCCCAGGAGATCGACGAGCTGATGGCCATCATGAAGAACCTGGCCGCCGAGGGCAAGTCCATCCTCTTTATCTCCCACAAGCTCAACGAGATCATGGCTGTGGCTGACCGCTGCACCGTCCTGCGCAAGGGTAAGTGCATCGGCACGGTGGACACAAAGGACACCAGCGTGGAGCAGCTGTCCGCCATGATGGTGGGCCGCGATGTCAGCTTCCACGTGGAGAAAAAGCCCAGCCAGCCCGGCGAGGTGGTGCTGGACGTGGAGCACATGACCGTGGCCAGCAAGGTACATAAGAACAACGCCGTCAAGGACGTGAGCCTGAAGGTGCGCCGGGGTGAGATCGTCTGTATCGCCGGCATCGACGGCAACGGCCAGACGGAGTTCGTCTACGGCCTTACCGGCCTTGAGCCCCTGGCCTCCGGCAGGATCACCCTGTGCGGCCAGGACATCACGAAAATGTCCATTCGCAAGCGGAACGTGCTGGGCATGTCCCACATTCCCGAGGACCGGCATAAGCACGGCCTGGTGCTGGACTACTCCCTGGAGGACAATCTGGTGCTGGAGCGGTATTTCGAGCCGGAGTTCACCGATAAGGCGGGCTTCCTGCGCCGGGACAACATCCGCAAGTATGCGGAGAAGCTCATCGACCAGTACGACGTCCGCAGCGGCCAGGGACCTGTGACCATCGCACGGAGTATGTCCGGCGGCAACCAGCAGAAGGCCATCGTGGCCCGGGAGATCGACAAAGATCCGGAGCTGCTGGTGGCGGTGCAGCCCACCCGCGGCCTGGACGTGGGCGCTATCGAGTATATCCACAAGCAGCTGGTGGCCCAGCGTGACGCCGGCAAGGCGGTGCTGCTGGTCAGCCTTGAGCTGGACGAGGTCATGGACGTGCCCGACCGCATCCTGGTGATGTACGAGGGTGAGATCGTGGGCGAGCTTGACCCCAAGACCACCACCCAGGAGGAGCTGGGCCTGTATATGGCGGGCGCAAAGAGAGACGAGGTGACGGCATGAAAAAGAACATCCTGAAAAACAACGGGGTGCAGTCGCTGCTGGCGTCCCTGGTGTGCGTCATCCTGGGTCTGCTCATTGGCTATATCGTCCTGCTGTTCATCAACCCCGACGGCGCGGGTGAGGCCATTTCTGCCGTTATGAAGAACTTCCTGACCTACAGCAAGCCCGAGACCCAGACCAAGTACCTGGGCAACACGCTGGTCAAGACCGCGCCGCTGCTGATGTGCTCCATGTCCATCCTGTTTGCCTACAAGGTGGGCCTGTTCAACATCGGCGCTGCCGGCCAGTACTGCATCGGCGTGGCCCTGAGCCTGTACGCCGCGCTGGGCTGGGGCTGGGGCTGGCTGCCCTGTATGCTGCTGGCCATGGTGGGCGGCGCGCTGCTGGGCGCGGTCTCCGGCCTGCTGAAGTCTTACTGCAACGTCAACGAGGTCATCTCCGGCATTATGCTGAACTGGATCGTCCTCTATCTGACGAATATGCTGCTGACCAGGGTGAAGGAGGATACCAGTCCCTACACCTTCGTCCTGGCCCATAAGAATGCGTCGGCCATCCTGCCCTCCCTGGGGCTGGGCAGCCTGTTCAACGGCAACCAGTACGTGGGCCTGGCGCTGCCCCTGTCCATCCTCATCGCGGTGCTGGTGTGGGTGGTGCTGGAAAAGACCCGCTTCGGCTATGAGCTGCGGGCCACCGGCAACAACAAGAACGCCGCAAAATACTGCGGCATGGCGGAAAAGCGCAACATCATCCTGACCCTGGCCATCTCCGGCGCGCTGGCTGGCATGGGCGCGGCCATGCTGTACCTGACGGGCTACGAGCAGTGGCAGTGCTCCACCTCCTCCGTGCCCGGTATGGGCTTTAACGGCATCGCCGCGGCCTTCCTGGGCGGCCTGAACCCCTTCGGTGCGATTTTGGCCTCCTTCTTCATCCAGCATATCACCGCCGGCGGCGCGTATGTGGATAAGAGTATGTACTGCGCCCAGATCTCCGACCTGATCTCGTCCCTGATCATCTATCTGTGCGGCTTCGTGCTGTTTATGAAGTACGCCCTGAACACCGCCATCGCCAGACGCGAGGAAAAGACGGCGCTGGCGGCCAAGAAGGAGACGGAAGCGCCGCCTGACGGCGCGGACACGGAGAAAGGAGGCGATCAGTAATGGTACTGCTGCTGCAATATACATTGACCTTCGCCTCCGTGCTGATCCTGGTGGCGCTGGGCGGCTGCTTCTCCGAGCACTCCGGTGTTATCAACCTGGGCCTGGAGGGCGTCATGATCATGGGTGCACTGGGCGGCGCGCTGGCCATGCGCTATATGCCCACCGGCTCGTCTGCCTTCGCCATGCTTATCGTGGTGCTGCTGGCGGCGGCGCTGGCCGGCACGGTGTATTCCAGCCTGCTGGCCGTGGCCTGCATCAACTTCAAGGCGGACCAGACCATCGTCGGCACGGCCCTGAATATGCTGGGCACGGCGGGCGCGACGGTCATCGTCAAGGCCATCAACACCGCGGCCAACCCCGACGACGTGTCCTCCACCATCCAGTACGCCGGCGCGAAAAAGGCGTTTCTGGTGAACATCGGCTCGTTCGAGTTCAGCTGGTTCATGCTGGTGACGGTGTTGCTGCTGATCGCAGCCTATGTGGTGCTGTATAAGACCCGCTTCGGCCTGCGGCTCATGGCCTGCGGCGAGCATCCTCAGGCGGCGGACAGCGTGGGCATCAACGTCTATAAGATGCGCTGGGCCGGCGTGCTGATCTCCGGCCTGCTGGGCGGCCTGGGCGGCATCGTGTTCATCACCGCCGGCGTGTCCGAGTGGCGTTTCGAGTACGGCGTGGCCGGCTTCGGCTTCCTGTCCCTGGCGGTGATGATCTTCGGCCAGTGGAAGCCTACCCGCATCGCCCTGGCGGCGTTGCTGTTCGGTCTGTTCCGCGCCCTGTCCAACGTGTACGCGGGCTTCGATTTCCTCAAGGCCTTGAACATCCCCAGCGCGGTATACAACATGATGCCGTACATCATCTCCCTCATCGTGCTGGCATTCACCTCCAAGAAATCCCGCGCACCCAAGGCGGAGGGTATCCCCTACGACAAGGGCCAGCGGTAAGCAAAGCACCCAAAACAGGCGTCCCGCCGGGACGCCTGTTTTACTTTACCTCGATTTTACAAAACCCGGACTGCGGATTTGACATTCGTCCTGTATAGTAATATTCGGACAAGAATGTGCAGTCGAAAGAATGTAAAAACGAGGAGAAGAATATGGATATTTTTGATGTGCTGTCCATGATCGGCGGGCTGTGCCTGTTTCTGTTCGGCATGAACATCATGGGCCAGGCGCTGGAGCGCCGGGCGGGCAATAAGCTGCGCACCCTGCTGGACAAGATGACCAGCAACGTGTTCGCCGGGTTTCTGACGGGCCTTGGCATCACCGCCATCATCCAGAGCTCGTCGGCCACCACGGTGATGGTGGTGGGCTTCGTGAACTCCGGACTGATGACGCTGCGGCAGGCCATCAATGTCATCATGGGTGCCAATGTGGGCACAACGGTGACGGCCTGGCTGCTGAGTCTGGCGGGCATCGACGGCGGCACGGTTTGGCTGGAGCTGCTGAAGCCCACATCCTTCACGCCGGTGCTGGCGCTGGTGGGCATCATCTTCTATATGTTCTGCAAGTCCGACAAGAAGAAGGACACCGGCGTGATCCTGCTGGGCTTCGCCACGCTGATGTTCGGCATGGACACCATGAGCGCCGCCGTGTCGGGGCTGAAGGATGTGCCGGGCTTTGCGGAGCTGTTCCTGCTGTTCACCAACCCGATACTGGGCGTGCTGGTGGGCGCGGTGCTGACGGGCATCATCCAGTCCAGCTCCGCCTCCGTGGGCATCCTGCAGGCGCTGGCCTCCACCGGACAGGTGAGCTACGCCGCCGCCATCCCCATCATCATGGGCCAGAACATCGGCACGTGCGTCACCGCGCTGCTGTCCTCTGTGGGCACGCAGAAAAACGCCCGCCGGGCGGCGGTGGTCCATTTGATGTTCAACGTCATCGGCGTAGTGGTGCTGCTGGCGGTGTTCTGCATCGTCAAGGCGGTGTTCGCGCCGGCCATACTGGCGGAGAGCGCCACCATGTCCGGCATCGCCGTGGCCCACTCTCTGTTCAACATCCTGTGTACGGCCATGCTGCTGCCTCTGGGCAGCCAGCTGGAAAAGCTGGCCATCCGCCTTGTGCCGGACGGCCGGGAGCAGCCGGCGGAGCAGCCGGTGGAGCTGGACGAGCGCCTGCTGGCCACGCCGTCTCTGGCGCTGGGCCGCTGCCGCGCCGTGGCCGGGGAGATGGCCGACTGCGCCATGGGGGCACTTGGCAGCGCCCTGGATGCCTTCGACCGCTATACGCCGGAGCTGGCAAGCACCATCCGCCGTGAGGAGAGCCGCTGCGACCATTATGAGGACGCGCTGGGCACGTATCTGGTGCGGCTCAGCGCTCACCAGCTGGGCGCGGACGAGAGCGAGGAGGCCACCGAGCTGCTGAAGACCATCGGCGACTTCGAGCGCATCTCCGACCACGCGGTGAACGTGCTGGAGTCGGCGGAGGAGCTGCGGAGCAAGGGTCTTACCTTCAGCGCCCAGGCGGAGCGTGAGCTGCGGGTGCTCACCGCCGCCATCCGGGAGATCCTGACGCTGGCCCGCCGGGCCTTCGCGGAGAAGGACCTGACCACCGCAGCCCAGGTCGAGCCGCTGGAGCAGGTCATCGACGCGCTGAAGGAGCAGCTCCGTACCCATCACATCCTGCGGATGCAGCAGGGCGCGTGCAGCATTGAGGCGGGCTTTGTCTGGTGCGACCTGCTCACCGATCTGGAGCGCACCTCCGACCACTGCTCCAATATCGCCGGCTGCGTGCTGGACGCCGCCAAGCACGACCTGAACCTTCACGAGACGCTGCGGGCCGCCCGGGGCAGCGATCCGGACTTCCGCCGCATCTACCGGCAGTACGCGGAGAAGTACGCACTGTAAAAGAAACGGCAGGGAGGGCGGCTTTGCCGCCCTCCCTGCTTGCATCTGGGCGTTCCGCCTGCTATAATCGGGGCAGATAAGGGTGAGGAGGCATCGTATGGAGACAAAGATGACCGTGATCGTGGACAACGTGGCCCACGGTGAGCTGGCAGGGGAGTGGGGACTGTCCATTCTGGTGGAGTACGGCGGCAAAAATATTCTGGTGGACGCCGGTGCGTCGCCGCTGTTCGCCGCCAATATGGAGAAGCTGGGTCTGGATATGGCCGCCGTGGACTACGCGGTGCTGAGCCACGCCCACTATGACCACGCCAACGGCATGATCCGCTTTTTCCAGGGAAATGACAAGGCGAAGTTCTACGTGCAGCAGGCGGCCCGGGAGGACTGCTACGGCAAATGGCTGTGCTTCCGCCGCTATATCGGTATGCCCCGTGGCGTTCTGACCGGTTACGCGGACAGGATCGTGCGGGTCAGCGGTAAATATGAGCTGCTACCCGGCGCGTACCTGCTGTCCCACACCACACCGGGGCTGGCCGCTATCGGCACGCGGGAGCGGATGTACCGCCGCACGGCCCAGGGCTGGCGGCCCGACGACTTTGCCCATGAGCAGAGCCTGGTGCTGGACACGGACAAGGGCCTGGTCATCATCAACAGCTGCTCCCACGGCGGCGCGGTGAACATCATCCGCGAGGTCCGGGAATCGTTCCCGGACAAGCCCGTCTACGGCATCATCGGCGGCTTCCACCTGTATAACAAAAAACCGGCGGAGGTGCGGGCCGTGGCCCGGGAGCTGCAGGCCACCGGCGTATCATACGTCTGCACCGGCCACTGCACCCGGGAGCGGGCCTGCGATATACTGGAGCAGGAGCTGGGCGATAAGCTCCACCGCCTGCGCTGCGGCCTGACCATGACGTTCTGAACAGGGAAAAGACACGCCTTGCGGCGTGTCTTTTCTGCGTATCTGTCTTATTCCTTCGTCAGCAGCTTCACCGCCGCCCGGGCGGCGGAGGCGGCGTCAGCGGTGTAGATGTCCGCCCCGATCTCGTCGCAGAAGCTCTGGCTGATGGGCGCGCCGCCTACCATAATGGCGACGCTGCCGCGGATACCGGCCTTTTCGGCCAGCTCCACGATCTGCCGCATCTCCTGCATGGTGGTGGTCAGCAGGGAGGAGCAGGCGATGATGCCGCAGTGATGTGCCATCGCCGTCTCGATGAACTTCTCCGCCGGAACATCCGCGCCCAGGTCGTACACCTGGATGCCGCTGCCCTCGAAGATGATCTTCACCAGGTTCTTGCCGATGTCGTGCATATCGCCCCGCACCGTCCCGATGCAGGCCGAGCCGATGGTGCGGCTGCGGCCGCTCTCGTCCACCATATAGGGCTTCAGCAGCGCGGTGGCGGCGGTCATGCAGCGGGCGGCGATGAGCATCTCCGGCACGAAGGCGCGGCTGGCGGAAAAGTCCTCGCCCAGCTCATTCATGCCCCGTACCAGCCCGCCGGAGAGGATGTCCTGGGCGTCCACGCCGCCTTGCAGCGCCTCCTGGATCAGCGCCAGCAGCTTTTTCTGCTGCCCCCGCCGGATGGCGGCGGCGATAGCGCCGAGGATGTCGCCCTGGGCGGCTGTGTCCTCCCCGCCGCTGCGGACGCTGTCCGCCCGCTGCGTATGGACGCTGCGCCGCGGCACGGGCGGCAGATCGAACCGGGGCACATGCAGCTGCGTGTTGTACGCGTCAATGGCCTGGTCCACGTACCGGTCGATGTGGGGGAACACCGCCCCCGGCAGACCGTAGGTGATGGAGGGGATGAAATGCCCGCCGGGGCAGCAATCATTCAGCGTGGCCTTCGTGTAGGCCAGGATCTCCTCCGGCGCGGCGTCAGCCCGGTCGATGGCCGCGCCGATGCCGCCCATCAGGACCAGCCGGCCCCTGAGCTGCTGCTGCAGCGCAGGGATGTTGTTCTCCGGCAGCGTGCCCTGCCACACCTGAATGCCGATCTCCGCCATGTCGTCCACGATGGGGACGAGGAAGGAGTCCGCGTGGTGGATGGCGATGCAGCCACGGGAGCGGATATAGCCGTAAAAGCGGCGGTAGGGCTTTTTGAAGAACGCCCGCCACATCTCCGGCTTCATGAACAGCGCGTCCTTTGTGCCCCAGTCGTCGTGGGAAAAGATCACGTCCGGCTGGAGATGGTCGATGAGCAGCTTCACATAGCCCAGCCGGTACTCGGTGATGTACTCGATAAGCTGGTGCATCTCCTCCGGGTGCTCGTACAGGGCGGTGAGGGTGTTCTCAAAGCCCATGAGGAAGTGGCACTGCTCGAATATGCCCGTGCCCATAAAGCCGGCCACCAGCTGCTGCTCTCCGGCGGAGGCCCGGGCCTTGCGGCGGCATTCCTCCCAGCCCTCGGTGCAGCTGGCCGCCAGATCCGGCGCGTGTACCGTCTCCCGCCACCGGGTGATGTCAGGGCATACCGTCAGCTCATCGCTGTGTACGGGGATCGCGCCGGGCGCGTCCTCAGGAAAGCTGATGGTCGTGCCCCACCGATCCTTCGTCACCGAGCCACGCCTCCGGTTGCCCCGCAGATAGGTGTTGATGGGGTCGTACAGGCACATGTGGAGCGCCTCGTACTGCCGGAGCACCCGCTCCGGCCTGCCCTCCGGCTTCAAAAGCTCAAGAAAGATCTCCTTTGCTGTCTGCATGGCTTGTCACCTCTCTGAATAGAGCACGCAGGACGTATACGTCATGGTGCGTGCGCCGTAATTATATTCCAGTCCTGAGCGGACACATATATCGCTGACCCACAGGCCGTAGGCCTCCATAGACGACAGCTGCCGTGCGGGAAACCGGCAGGGCCTGCCCGGATAGGTGCATCTGGCGCAGATGGTACACGCGCCGCCGGTCAGGGGGAGACAGCCGGGGTACAGCATCCGTGCCTGCCGGGCAAAATTTTCAAAGCATTTCTTGTGATGATGGGCGATAGCCTGCATCCCCTCATAGTCGAACTCGTCCGCCAGTGTGCCGGTGGTCTGCACCAGAACGCCGCTGTCATAGCGTCTGATGCGCTCCCCTGCCTGTTCAATGCTGCCGCAGCCTGGGGGACAGGCCCAGTTTTTGCCGTATTTCCCGCAGCGGTCCGCCTCGCACATGGCCCGGACCTCATCCAGCGGCACAAGGGCGGCCATGCAGACAGGGGCACAGTGGGAGAACCCGTTCTCCGCCGCCAGCGTCATCAGCCCCGTCATATCCACCGCTCCTCTTGACAAAGCAGATAAGTACTGCTAAAAATTATAAGTAGATTATAGTAAAGGGGGACTGCCCGTGTCAAGCGTTCAGGTGCAATGCGGCGGCAAAACCTGCACCGCGGCGGTGCGGGACGGCGAAACGCTGCTGTCGGCGCTGCGCCGGGCAGGGTTCTCCCTTCCGGCCGCCTGCGGCGGCAGAGGGCGGTGCGGCAAATGCCGGGTATTGGTCAACGGCGCGTCCCGCCTGGCCTGCAAAGTCGTCCCCTGCGACGGCGACGTGGTGACGCTGCCGGAGACCGCCGGCGGCGCGATCCTTACGGACACGGTGTCCATCGCCGTTTCCGGCGGGAACGAGCAGGGCTGCGCCGCCGCCGTGGACCTGGGCACGACCACGGTGGCCGTGCGGCTCTACGACCTGGCCTCCGCCCGGGAGCTGAAGACCGTCAGCGCCTGGAACGTGCAGGCCTCCTACGGCGCGGACGTCATCAGCCGCATCCGGTACACCATGGACGAGCCTGACGGCCTGACAGAGCTGTCCGGCCGCATCCGCTCACAGGTGTCGGAGCTGCTGTCCGCCTGCCTTGCCGACGCGTCCTGCCCGGCGGACACGCTGCGGCGGGTGGCGGTGGCGGGCAACACCGTCATGCAGCACCTCTTTGCCGGGCTGCCGGTGCGCTCCATCGCCGCCGCGCCCTTCGCGCCCGCGTCGCTCTTTGACGGCGATACGGCGGACACGCTGCTGGGCGCGCCGGTGTTCTATGCGCCCTGCGTGGCCGGCTATGTGGGCGGCGACGTGACGGCGGGCCTGCTGGCCTCCGGCCTGTACCGAAGGCCCGGGCAGCACCTGTTTCTGGACCTGGGCACCAACGGCGAAATGGCCCTGGGCGGCGCGGATGGCTTTTCCTGCTGCGCCGTGGCGTCAGGCCCTGCCTTCGAGGGGGCGGGCATCGCCTGCGGGATGCCGGCGCTGGACGGCGCGGTGAGCCGCGTCCGGTACGACCGGGGCTTCCTCTATGACGTCATCGGCGCGTCAGAGCCTCGCGGCATCTGCGGCTCGGGGCTCATCGATCTGGCGGCGGTGCTGCTGGACCTGGGCGCCATCGACAGAAGCGGGCGGCTGCTGCCGCCGGAGGAGACCCCGCCCCCGCTGCGCCCCTTCGTAAGGCCGGACGGCAGAGGCAACGGTGTCTTTCATCTCACGGACCGGGTGTACCTGACGGCGGAGGACGTCCGCAGTCTCCAGCTGGCCAAGGCCGCCGTGGCCGGCGGGATCGAGGTGCTGCTCCGGCATCGGGACATGGACGTGTCCGCACTGGACGGCGTATACATCGCCGGCGGCTTCGGCAGCTATATCGACCCGGACAGCGCCATGGCCATCGGTATGCTGCCCCGGCTGCCCCGGAGCAAGCTCCATTGCCTGGGGAATACCGCCCTGGCGGGGGCGTCTATGGCGGCGCTGAACGGGGAGGACCGTCGCCGTCTGGGGCGCATCGCGGCGGACTGCCGCTATATCGACCTGTCGGGGCGGCAGGATTTCGCCCGGGCCTTCACGGATCACATGGTATTTTGACATAACGGAGGGAACAGGATGCAGATACGATTTCCGCTTATTCTGGACGGCGCTACCGGCACGGAGCTGCAAAAGCGCGGCTATAAGGGCGACGTCAGCGCCGAGCAGTGGGTGCTGGAGCACCCGGAGAGCATCATAGACGTGCAGACCGGCTACGTGGCCGCCGGCAGTCAGGTGCTGTACGCACCCAGCTTCGGCGCGAACCGCCGCAAGCTGGAGGAGCACGGCATTTTCAACAGGACTGCCGACTACAACCGCCGTCTGGCGGAGCTGTCGAAGAGAGCCGCCGACGGCAAGGCCCTTGTGGCGGGCGACATCTCCCCCACGGGACTGTTCCTCTCACCGCTGGGCGAAGCGTCCTTTGAGGAGCTGGTGGACATCTACACGGAGCAGGCGGCGGGTCTTGAGCAGGCCGGCGTGGACCTGTACGTCATCGAGACCATGATGACGCTGTCCGACGCCCGCGCCGCTGTGCTGGCGGTGCGCGGCGTCAGCGACAAGCCCATTTTCGTCACCTTCACCTGCGACGAGCACGGCCGCAGCATCTCCGGCACGGACGTCACCGCCGCGCTGACGGTGCTGCAGGGCATGGGCATCGACGCCTTTGGCCTGAACTGCTCTGCCGGCCCGGCGGAGATGCTGCCCCAGCTGCGGCGTCTGCGGGAGTACGCCCGCGTTCCGCTCATCGCCAAGCCCAACGCCGGTATGCCGCAGATCGTGGACGGCAGGGCGATCTACCACTGCCCGCCGGAGGAGTTTGTCCGCTATATACCGGAGTTCCTGGCCGCCGGCGTTGCCGTATTCGGCGGCTGCTGCGGCACAACGGCGGCCCATATCGCCGCCCTCCGTGACGCGCTGGCCGGGGCGGAGATCACCCCGCCCGCCCCCCGGCACACGGATATGCTCCCGGCCTCCACGGAGAAGCTGCCCGCCTATCTGCCTGTGGACGCCGTCCATGGCCCGATCCTGGCGGTCGCGGACGATCTGGAGGACCGCCTGTCAGACGTGCTGGACAGCGGCGATGTTATGGCGGCCATCCGCGTGGACACCTGGGAGGACGTGGACGGGCTGGCCGATGTCCAGTATATGATCACCAAGCCGCTGTGTCTGGTGTGTGACGATGCGGAGCTCCTGGAGGCCGCGCTGCGGGTATACCAGGGCCGTGCGCTGTACGAGGGCAGCCTCCCGGAGGCGGCACTGCTGCCGCTGTGTGCCAGATATGGCCTGCTGATCTGAAGAAAACCGTCAGAGGGACGCCGCCCCATCCGGGACGGTGTCCCTCTGCGCACCATCGCACTCTATTTCTGCTTTTTCTTATAAAGCAGACCGAATCAGCCGAGAATTTAGTTCAAGTCCTGCCGAACGCTCTGAAATGCCCTTGTGTATCTATAAAACACGCTTT